>Ga0209168_10003474_pt1 | contig 10835 bp, 18 predicted proteins | sample Coa_R1_FD_187156 | JGI IMG/M metagenome (GOLD analysis project Ga0209168, IMG submission 187156) | Surface soil microbial communities from Centralia Pennsylvania, which are recovering from an underground coalmine fire - Coalmine... | ecosystem: Environmental > Terrestrial > Soil > Unclassified ... | reverse complement strand
CCGAAGCCAGACACGCAAAGGTGAAAAATAGGAAGAATCGATTCATGTGGTTCCATTCTCTGCCAGATCTGTTTGTCCGGCCGTCCCTCTATTCGTACCGCAGAGACTGAGTGAGGTTCAAACCGGCAACCAGATCGATTCGCTTTTCTGACGCGTGTACTTTTCTGACGTGTGCCATAGCGCAGCAACAGGTTGGGTCTGGTAGAATGCAGGAGGATTCCCGGCCAGGTAGCTCAGTTGGTAGAGCGCAGCCCTGAAAAGGCTGGCGTCGGCGGTTCGATTCCGTCCCTGGCCACCACACTCTAAACAACTTAGCGACGGCAAGCAACATAGGGTTTCACTCAACCGAACAATAACCGGTTCTGGTGCAAACTTTGTGAGAGGCAGAAAAGCGAGGAGAATTCTTTAGAAGACGATCATGCAGCGAGAACCGCGGCCCAAATCTGTGGAGTCGTTGTCGGACGCCCGGATAACTTTCCGATCTTGAACTGATGCATCTTAATCTTCATCTTCTCCGCAAGCTCGATTCCAGAAATGGTGACCACGGCCGTGTGGAATCGTTTGAACCCGAGCATCGCTCGAATGCGGTGTTTGATGCGCCGATGGTCTTGCTCCACCAAATTATTTAAGTATTTGCTGGAGCGGACTCGAACCCGCTGCGGCAGTACTCCGGCATCTTTCAATTCCCGGACGGCACGATGGGAAGCAGCATAAGCATCGAGCGTAACGACCCGCGGTGCCCTATGGCTCCGGATCGCCTTACGGAAGAAGCGTTTGGCCGCAGCTACATCGCGTTTTTCCCTCAGCAGAAAATCTACGGTCCGGCCCTGTTTATCCACTGCTCGATACAAATATGTCCAGCGGCCCTTCACTTTTATATAGGTCTTATCACAGCGCCGGGAGCCGCTCACCGACCGGGCATACCGGAACCAGCGTTTCTCAAATTCCGGAACGTATCGTTGCACCCAACGCAGAATGGTCGTGTGAGCCAGAGTAATGCCGCGTTCGCTCATCATTTGAACCAAGTCACGTGAGCTCAACTTGAAACTGAGATACCAGCGTACACACAGCACGATCACCTCGCGCTCGAAATGCCGTCCTTTGAACCGTTCTGGCTCCGCTTCTGGTATCTCCATCCCGGCCCATTATCCCCTCTCGAGAAAATCAGTCGAGTTTGCACCAGAGCCAGTTTTTGGGCTGAATAAGGCCCGTCTCTGCCGGGTTGCACCCGGAGAGAATTATGCCTGTTCGGCGGGCTTCTTCAGCTTCAGTGGACCGCTTATGGGCAGGGTTTTCGATGGCCGGTTTGGCACTGCTGAAACAAGCCGCGTTGACGATCACGGTGGGACCAGATTTGTAAGGCGTCCTTCTTAGATTCACCAACATGGTGTAGAGTGGTGAAGGTACTAGAGGCTGCCAGAATGAGGGAGAAAAGATCAAAAGGAAGGAGCCTGAAGGCTCAGAGGAAGGCGGCAGTTCGGGCATCTATCAGCTTTCCGCCCGATCTCTACAACACCCTCGAAGAAATCGCGCAGCAGAAAAAGGTGTCGTTAGCATGGGTGGTGAGGGAGGCTGCCGAAAAGTACATCGCGGAGAAATGGCCGCTTTTGGCGGTAGAAGGGCACTCGTCATGAGCGCACCGATGGTTAGTACGCTGAAACAGCCGCGCATGGCGCGGGAGAAGAGAAGCGCCCGTACACGGTGGCTGAACTGTTCGGCGGTAGCGTGGCCGCTGATGCGGATGGTTGATCGAGTTCAAGCGTTTGTGGCGCAACCCGTATGAAAATTGCAAAAGCCTTATGGACAGGGTTTATGCAATCGGCGGAGCGCTTCCCAGAGCGCCCTGCGGTCTTCGCAGAAGCCCGAACTCTCTCTTACCATGAGCTACAGGGGCTTGCCACCCGCATCGCAGCCACAATCCAAGCCCATCCACAATTCTCGCAGGTCCCGCTTACGGCGGTGTTTGGCTATCGAAGCCCGACGGCGTTTGCGGGAGTTCTGGGCGCACTGCTGGCTGGCAACGGCTACGTGCCGCTGAATCGCACCTTTCCGACCGAGAGAACCGAGGTTATGTTCGAGCGGTCCGAATGCCGGACAATCGTCGTCGACGCCGGATCGCTGCCTCAGTTGAGCAAACTGCTGGGTCAGTCCAAGCAACCGCTGCTCGTGATAGTGCCAGACGCACCACACGCGCCCGAGTTCCGTGAGCGCTGGCCTATGCATCTGTTTTTCGGCTTGGAAGACCTGTGTTCTTCCGGGTCGTGGAGGGAGCCCGCCGGAACCCCCGACGCAATTGCATATCTTCTCTTCACTTCAGGTAGTACCGGGATTCCTAAAGGGGTCATGGTCGCCCACCGGAATGTCACGTCGTACCTCGACTACATGGGTGACCGCTACGAGATTACCGAGCGGGATCGCCTGTCGCAGATGTTCGATTTGACTTTCGACCTCTCGGTGTTTGACATGTTCATGGCGTGGGAGCGCGGCGCTTACGTCTGCTGTCCCTCCCAGAAAACCCTCATTAATCCGGGTAAGTTCGTACAGGACATGGATCTCACCATTTGGTTCTCCGTGCCATCCACCGTCGCCTTTATGAGGCAGCTAGGGATGTTGAAGCCTCGTCAGTACGAATCGCTTCGCCTCAGCCTGTTCTGTGGCGAGCCGCTGCCAGTTTCCTCGGCCGCCGCTTGGCTCGAAGCCGCGCCCAACAGCGTTTTGGAGAACCTTTATGGGCCAACCGAGTTGACCATCTCTTGCACCCTCTACCAGTGGGATCGGTTCCGCTCCCCGGGGGAGTCGGAACTGGAGATCGTGCCGATCGGTTATCCGCATCCAGGCATGAATGTTTTGGTGACAGACCACAATCTGAACGAAGTGGCACCAGGAGAAGAGGGTGAACTTCTCATGAATGGACCGCAGATGTCGCTGGGCTATTGGAGGGATACAGAGAAGACAGCGGCTGCGTTCGTGGTTCCACCGGGAAAGTCCGATGTTTACTATCGCACTGGAGACCGCGTCCGTCGCCCAACTGAAAACCGCCCGCTGACTCACCTCGGCAGAACCGACTTTCAAATCAAAGTGCTGGGACACCGCGTGGAATTGGGTGAAATCGAGGCTGTGGTTCGAAAAGTCGCAGGCCTGGACGGCGTGATCGCAGTCGGATGGCCGGTCACAGCGAGTGGGGCTGGCGGAATCGAGGTGTTTATCGAGGGAGAGGTCACGGAGAAAGACGCTCTCCGAGGCTCCGTCGTCGCCGCATTGCCGGAATATATGGTGCCCAAGAGGTTTCACTGCATGAACCGATTGCCGCGAAACGTAAACAACAAGTTTGATCGCAAGGCTATGCTGAAGCTGTTGGAGGAGGGACTGTGAGCGTCGTCAGACCGCCCGATGTGCGGCTGTTCCTAACGGATTACCTGAGGCGTAAATTGGCGGGGGACGGTCGAACCCTTACTGGCGACCTGGCGGACGACTGTGATCTTTTACTTTCCGGCATCATTGACTCCTTGGGCCTTTTGGATCTCGTCGGCGCGATTAGTCAACATTTCGGCCGGGAGCTGACGTTCGACGAAATCGATCCCGAACAAATGACGATCGTTGGCCCGCTCTGCAGGTTCGTAGCCGAACAGTTGAGTCGAGACTGAGGGCTCCTGGAATGTTTTCCTTTCGAAAGGCTGCCGACACGCCAAATGCTGAGCATCTTCTTCTCTATGCTTTACCGTGGATCATGGAGGCGGGAAATCCTTACTACGACGTGCTTTTTGGAGATGCCGGTTCGACGCTGACCTATCTCCAGAAGTGGGCGTGCCGAGGCTCTTCCGAGGTATCGATTCGCCGGGTTGAATTTTTGATGTCCGATTCAGAATTTGCAGGCGGCTTCATCGCTTTGAGTGGCGGAGATCTGCGGAAAGCCAGACGAGCCGATAGCGTTGCATTGCTGACGTCTGTTGCGCCGCAGGATCGTCCCGCGCTTACGCTGCGCTTGACCAATGTCTCGGATCTGATGGTACCCGTTGGCGACGATGAATACTACTTGAGCAAATTGGGTTTGGCGCAACAGTTCCGCGGAAAACGGCTATCGCGTACGCTTGTCGACCGCTATATCGAAGAGGGCGCGCGCCTGGGACATTCGCGCTACCGATTGGACGTTCATGCGGACAACGAAGCCGCCATCCGCTGCTATCGTTCGGCCGGATTTGAAATAAGCCGCCGCAGTCAATCGCAAGACGGCACGCTCAAATATTACTCGATGAGCTATGAGGGAGCCCGCCCGTGAAGGAAAACTGGTTTCGGGCCTTGCGCAACCGCGTACTTCAAATGCTGGCGAGGGCGCTACCGGGTGCGGAAACGCTTCGTGTTGCGCTGCATCGGGCTCGCGGAGTCCGCATTGGCAGCCGAGTGTGGATCGGCTACGACGTCATCCTTGAAACATCGCGTCCGCACTTAATAACTCTCGAAGAGAATGTTTCTCTCAGCATGGGGGTTACTGTCGTCGCTCACTTCAGGGAAACCCAAGGCGTCACAATTAAGCGAGATGCATTCATCGGTCCAGGAGCCATCATTCTTCCAAATGTGGTAATTGGCGAGGGCGCTGTGGTGACCGCTGGAAGCGTGGTGACGCAATCCGTACCTCCCATGACCGTCGTCCAGGGGAATCCAGCGGTTCCGGTTGCCAGATGCGGAATCACACTCGGGAAGGATGTCTCGGTGAAAGAATTTTCCAGATGTCTTAAACCGCTGGTTTCTCGCGTGCCGAGTCCAAAGGGACCACCTGAGAAGAGGGTGGATCAGAAGCCATGAAAGGAGGAACGAGTGTGAAACTAGTTGTCCCTTACGTCGGCGAACTGCGGGATCTGGATGCTCGGATGGTGCGTCTTGCCGAGTTCCTGGGCATACCCTGTGAAACACTTGCTCTGGCGAACGTGGCCAAACACGTGGAATTTCTGGAAAAGACTGTGCCGGATCAGTGTTCATGTTTCGTGGTGAACCCGCAGGTAATGAAAGAATGGGTAGGGCTCGATGGCATTCCGGCCGACCTGGTTGCCTTCCTCTTGTCACGTTTTCCGTACCTGCTGGTGCATGACCTGCGCGTCGAAGGTTTCGACACTGAAATGATTGCCGCTCTGTCGCGCGGCAGACTGCAGTCCATCCACGCGATCGACGGGGGGAACCCTGCTTATGAGATCGCCGAGAACTCCCAGGATATCTGCGGAACGTTTTCGGGTCTCTCTTTTGGCCCGGCGAATTCGGCCAACGATCATGTTTTCTCCGTCGGTGGCAGCGGCCCGGCGTTGCTGAAACTGATCTCGATTGGCGGCCGGCCCTTTATGGCCGCAGTAAGGCTGGAAGGAACCGAAATCCTGTTTATGGCCAGTGAGGACGTCGCGGACCTGAACGCTGAGGTCGGCGACGCGCCCCTAGCCGAGTACTTCTCCCGGCTTGTGCCCCACGCCATGGCGCTGCGATATGCGGCCGGCGACGAGTGCTGGCGGCCATGCAAAGCCCACGCTTCGATCATCATAGATGATCCGCTCCTCCGGAAGAGCTATGGGTTTCTAAACTTCGAATCTCTCCTCCGTCTCGCAGAGCAACACAATTTCCACACCACAATTGCGTTTATTCCTCACAACTTCCGGAGAAATTCGTCTCGAATCACGCGCATGTTCCAGGAGAACGCCGCGCGTCTGTCGATCTGCTTCCACGGGAACGATCACACCGAGGGAGAGTTTGCGTCAACCGACCTGGCTTTCCTAAATACCTCGCTCCGGATCGCTGAAGATCGGATGAATTTGCACCACCAAATGACCGGCCTTCCTTGTGACAGGGTAATGGTGTTTCCGCAGGGGAAGTTTTCAGTAGAAGCAATGAAGGTCCTCAAATCCCACAACTTCTACGCCGCGGTGAACACGGTTCCTCACCCTGCGGAGCAGCCGGTTCGGCTCACAATCGGTGAACTCGCCCAGCCTGCCGTACTTCGATATGGAGGCTTTCCGTTATTCATTCGCAAACCTATCCGGCAAACCCAGAGCCACGACATCGCTTTCAACCTATTCTTTGGCCGGCCCGTTCTGATCGTCGAGCACCACGAGATCTTCCAACGTCCGGAGTCTCTGGTCGAGATTGCCGCAAGAATCAACGCTGTGGCGTCGGAAGTACATTGGTCTAACCTCGCGACCGTGGTCGGCAACTCAATTCTGACGCGAACAGCGCCCGATGGGACGCACCATGTTCGCGCTTATTCGGGTACCGTACGAATTTCGAACGACTCGGGTTCCATCCGGTGTTATTCAATCGAGTGGGGCAACTCTTGCGACGGCGCTTCGATTGAGCAAGTGCTTATGGACGGAACGCCCTCCCGCGGCTTGGAGATCGATGATGCCGGATTCCGGCTCTCAGTGGAATTAGCTCCCGGCAGTTCGCAGACATTCTCTTTGGTTCATCGAAACATTCACGCCACCGTTAGAAACCTCGGCCTACGCTGGAATGCTCAGGCTTTGTTACGAAGAAGGCTTTCTGAAGTCAGAGACAATTACCTGAGTAAGAATCAAGGTCTCTTAAAGGCTGCTAAGGCCTTGCAGCGGCGCTTTCTGAAAGTTTGAAGGCGGGCCACAGGAACCCGCTCAAATTTGGGCTCAAATCGCGATCCGCTCCACTTCATCGAGCGAAATCTCATCCTGTCGCCGGTCGTAGAGCTTCGTCGTCCGCGGGCTCTCGTGGTTGGCGATGTGCTGCGCGGCCTCCAGCGTGCCGTTGTTCTTCAGGTACGCGGTGATGCCGGTCGCGGAAAGTGTGGTTCCCGATCCTGGTCTTGATGCCGGTGCCGCGCGTCCGCCGCTGGATCATGCGGTAGGCGTCCTGCTGCCACATGGCCTTGCCGGTGAGCTTGCCGGTCTTTCCTGCCGCCGTCTGGAATAAGGGCGCGTCGGGTTCTCCCGCGATGCCCGCGGCGGCGATGTATTCGTCGAGGTACATGGAGACAATCATTCTCGGATTTTATCGGCGAGAGAAGTTGGAATGACGCAGTTCAGCCCCTATCCTTCGCCGCTGATCACCTCTTCGGGATGGATATACCGGAAGGCAACCGACGGGAAGCAGTCACCGGCAAAAGGGCTGGCGCCTGCGATCAAATTCTCATCGAGCTGGATCCTCACCGCTTGATGGGTGACTCGGCCAGGGGCAGGTCTTCTTGCGCTGAGGTAGCGGCAAAAGCTATGGCTGCCCGGACGTCTTCTTCAGAGAGAGTCGGGAAATCGGCCAGAATTTCCTCAGTAGTCGCCCCTTCTGCCAAACTTGCAAGAACTGTCCTCAGCGTCACTCGTGTGCCCTTGAACACCGGCTCGCCACCCACGACGCGTTGATCACGGACGATGCGCTCCTGATAGTTCATCAGCTTCAACATTTTAGCGTGCCTTCATCCCATCTTGCACGCAGCAGCAAAATCACTCGAACATCGTTAGTCAAATTCGAAAGCCTGCAGAGAGTCCTGAACCGGATCTTGCCGAATTCGTGATGTTTCGGGTTCAACAGCACATTCCATTCACCGCGAATTGTTGCTGATGGCGCCATGAGCGCAGCGCTCCTGCCGGCGCGAACCATCGATTTCCGAACCGACATAGCGCTTCATCTCTCGTTTCATACAAGCGCGGCAGCAGAATCTCCCGGCACAAGCTGTCGATCGCTACCGCGTGATCATCTCCCGAGCGGCCACTTGCCAGGGAGATCGTGCGGCCACTCGCCGGATCCGGATAAGCTTTCAACAGGAGAGGTCTGATAGGGGGTTGTCAGGCAAGGCAACACGATCGAGACCGGCGGTCCAGGGCGCGAATTACGGCTGGTTCCGGAGCCGACGACCCTGCGATTAAGCGCTAAAACTGCAACCAAGATACCTGTGGCGGGTTACTTCCCGCAAGCATCCGGATTGGGCGGCACAAAGCTGGTGCCAGGAAAGCGCCCGAAAAATAACCGAACATCGAGGGGCCGAAAACAGCCCAAATCGTCCCAACCGGGCCCAAGCTCTCAAGCAGATAAGACCAGCCTATTGTTACACTTACCTCTTATCAAGAACCACTTCGGCAGATCGGTCGGCAGCCCTGAAAAGGCTGGCGTCGGCGGTTCGATTCCGTCCCTGGCCACCACACTCTAAAGTACTTATCAGCAGCCAGAAACGTAAGCTTTTAACTGTGCGAACAATGCATGAACATCGTCAGCCGACGTTCGCCTTACCGCAATTCCCCCCGCTCCAGCAGCTTCCAGATTTCCCGCGCTTGCTGCCGGTCTTCGCAAAATGCTTCCGCGCCAGCTTGGCATAGCGTTCCGTCATCTTGATGTTCGAGTGGCCGAGGATTTTGGAGAGAGATCGCCGCTGTTCATCATGCGCCAGGACGCGAACGTGTGAGGGAGATCGTACAAGCGGAAGTCTTCGATCTTTGCCCGTTCGAGCGGATCCTCGAAAGTCGCTTCCACGCGTTACCGTCCGCTCGTGGCACCGGCCTTCGGCGGAAAAATTCGGTCCTCACCAATGACGGCGGGAACCCGCCGCAGCTCGCGGGCAAGTTCGACTGGCATCGGGACGTACCGCATTTTCCGCCCTTCAGCTTTGCCCTCACCGCCATTAGCGCCTCGCTATACATCACATCAGACCATCACAGGCCGAAGATTTCTGCCGCGCGCATCCCCGTCGTGATGGCGATGGCCGCTTCATCTCAATCTGGTCTGCTGCATTCCGGTCGATATCGGTTTCCTTGGACCAGATCGTCGATGCCTTCTCCATCATGTGGCGCATGACGTTGAAGTGCCGTACGGCCGTGCCGGGAGAAAGTTCACGAGCAGCGGTTAGGTTCTCATGCCAGCGCGAGATCGCGTCCCGTCAATTTCGCGAACGAATCTCCAGCCCGAGTCTGACCTGATGGCATCGAGAGCGCTTTTCTCTCGGTTTGCCGAACGCTTCTTCAGACCCCGAATGCGTCCCGTAGCCATCGACCAGCGCTGATATCCGAAAGTTGACCTCCCGTTGGACATCCAGATGGCGGTTCTCATCGCGAACCGACATTTTTTTACGTTCGATTTTCCGCGCGAGCTCATACGCGACGTGGACTCGCAGGCTTTTGTTTCGACCTCCTTCCCTCCAACGGACTTCAAACACCCCATCGGACTTCTTGTGAATAGACACTCATGCTTCTCCTTTCAGCCAATGGCTTCGATTGCTGTTCAACGAAGCGCTCCAGCGCTTTCAAATCGAACCGCAACGCTCGACCAACCTTGACGCAGGGAACCTCCCCCAAACTGGCCCTTCTGTAGACGGTGTCCACTTCGAGTCCCAAGTATTGGGCGGCCTCCCTGACATTCAGGAGCCGCCTACCGATGCCTCCATTTAGTACTATCGAAGGGTTTCTCGCTACTGCCATTGGAATCACCTTGAGAGTCTTAGCCGCTGAAACTGCGCGCCAGCAACAGGAACGCCAGCGTGCCCAGCGCGATCACCGCTCCATGCGCCAGCGTCACGCCGGCGCCGCTGGTAGCATCCAGCTCACAATTGCGCTCGTACGGTAATCGCAGCCGCGCCATATCGCTCAGAATCAACCAGACGTTGTGCAGCGTTTTCCAGAGCCGGCCTTTCATCACCACCAGCAGCAACGCAACGATCCCACCCAGCATCGATGTCAGCAGAAACAGTACCAGCCAGTTCACTGGCCCGATCAGCGCGCCGGCTGCCGCCATCAACTTCATATCGCCGCCGCCCATCGCGCGCAGCAGGAACAGCGGCACATAGACCAGCAACGCCAGCCCGAGTCCCTCTGCCGCGCTCCCCAATCCGCTCCAGCCCTGGAGTGCGAAGTTCATGCCAAGGCCGCCAACCACACCCGTGGCGGTCAGCCAGTTCGGAATGCGCCGAACGCGCAAATCCCACAGGGCTGCAACCGTCACCAATGCAACCAGGGCAAACTGGATTGGCGCAAGAGGTAGCGTCATGGACATTGAATTCGACCAGTGTACCGGATACGGCGCAGTTTCGTTCTGTAGCTTCGAGAGTTCGAGAGATTTAGGTTGCTTTTCAAAATAAAGTACAATACAATCATAAAGTTCTTGCGCACAGGGAGATTTTAATGAAAGTTTCTGGAACGATTCAGGCTATCTGTTTCGTCGCCCCGGTTATCTTCCTTTCGGGTTGTAGCGACTCAAATAACCTTTTACTGGGCCACGTGAAAGGGTCCCTTGGTAGTCACAGGATTCTAGTGACCGACTGCTACCGCGTCAGTGTCCCGCCGCCCGTCGAGACCGAAGCTGCCGGTCAGGTGACTTACGCGTTTATGCCGTGCCGGGATGCCACAGTGGTGATTCGCAGCGAAGAATTGTTCGTGAACGGCAAATCGTGCGGACAACTTCATCCGCAGGACGCTGTGTTGGTCGATCACGGCGTTGTTTCGATTCAGCGGCAAACACAGTGATGCACGGCAGCCCCGGTAGCGAAACGTTATCCTGGTAATTTGGCTTTCAGGCGGGCTCCGCTGTCCACAACAGAATTTCAACCCCTGATGGACGCCCCGTCACGTCTTGTGCGCTGCTTGAGGAACGAAGAGCCCCAGAAGTTCGTAAGTAATAAATGTAGCTCAAATACGACTGCAATGAAACAGCTTCCAGCACTTGTATTTCTGTTGCCGGCATCCCTGTTTTTTTCAATGCCGGCGGTGGCCCAGAACGCCGTCAGAATCGAGCCGGCTAAGGGCGGCCTCGGCTGGCTGACCCATCCCTATCAGCCGAGAACCGTTCCGCCGATCAATCTCGCGAATAGCCCGCGCCTGGACTCACTAGTGCGCGCGGGCAATCTCTATCTTTCA
>Ga0209168_10003472_pt1 | contig 10837 bp, 7 predicted proteins | sample Coa_R1_FD_187156 | JGI IMG/M metagenome (GOLD analysis project Ga0209168, IMG submission 187156) | Surface soil microbial communities from Centralia Pennsylvania, which are recovering from an underground coalmine fire - Coalmine... | ecosystem: Environmental > Terrestrial > Soil > Unclassified ... | reverse complement strand
GCGCTCTACGCTGCGGAAGACGCGATCGCGCAAGGCGCGGTGCCGAAGCCCTTCCTCATGGAAGTGCAGCGTAACCTCGTCCTCTTACTCGCGCCCTTTGCTCCCTATCTCGCGCACGAACTCTGGGAGATGCTCGGCGAGAAGGGAAACCTACTCAAAGCGCCGTGGCCGAAGTACGACGCGGACTTGGCGAAGGAAGAAGAGGTTGTAATCCCGGTGCAGATCAATGGCAAGTTGCGCAGCAAGATTGTTGTGCCCGCCGACGCGACAGAAGATTTTGTGATCGAGCACGCCCTCGCTGATGAAAAAGTGAAGGCAGCGATTGCGGGCAAGCAGTTGATCAAGAAGATTTATGTTCCCGGAAAGTTGTTGAATCTTGTGGTGAAGTGAGCCTGAGAAATGCGGCACAAAACATCGGCGGGCCGCAACGCGGTCCGCCTTTTCCATTCGTGAGATTTCTGTCAGATAGCGTTACATCCCGCCTAGCACCAGCGCCTCCGAGCGATGATTAAAGTCGATCTCATCCACTTGCTTGCTGTTGTTGTCGAGGGTCTTCAACACGATCGAGTCGTAGGAAGCAGCCTGCGGCAGTTCCTTGAATTTCCCCGGAACTGTAGCGACAGTCTTGCCATCCTTCTCGATGGAAACCTGCAGAGCATCTTTCGGGCCCGTCCATTCGGCCTTGTAGTGGCCTGGTTGCAGTACTGTGGAGCCCACGGTGGCCCGTTCGGCCAGATCAAACTTTGCGGAGTTCGAATCCTTGGCGAATGCACCCAGCGACAAAGCCAACACGGCCGCCAGGGATAACGTCAAATATTTTATCGAGCGCATATTAATCTCCTTGAAGATCCTTAAAGAATGGACGACGACAACACAGCTCCGCCATAACTCAGAACGAGATCGCTTGCGCCGCATGCCTTCGTTCTTGCTTGTCTAAAAGGTCCTGTAGTATGGATGCCCGCCACGTAACCCCGGTTGCACAATGTATCGTATCGCGATAGATGTTAGGGCCGCGTCTTTACTGGACTTTACACATCTTGACGAAGGCGTACTCGCCGGGTGCGGATCATAGAACTTACGAAGCTGGGGAATCGCGATCCGATTGCGTTATCCTTTACTGCATGCCACGGATCTCGCCTGCGCTCGAAGGTTTCCGCGTCGCGTTCCGGCGCCCCTCGTTCACATTGGCGGAAATCGCGTGGCGCTGGACCGCCGGAGCCACCACTATCGCGCTGCTCTTCTTCGGTCTCGTTGAATACCTCGACACGCTTCCAGTGACCGATCGCGAGCTGTTCTTCCTGCGGACGCGTCAGCCTTATTTCGTGAGCCAGGCACTCGCGCACATCCTGCGCGGCAGCATGAGCCGAGCCGTTATTTCGCTCATGCTCGCGGTCCTTCTGCTGACTGTGTTGTGGATCGTTGCCGCATCACTGGGACGATACGTCACCGTTAGCGCGTTGCTGGATTATTTTCGAGATGCAGCTAGCAATGCGAATCAAGGCGAAGGAGACGTTGGAACTGACGTTCCTTCGATCGGTACGCGCGAGACTTCTCCAGTCCGCGTGCTCGCGCGGCTTAACTTTCTGCGAGCTGCTGTTACGCTGGCCGCACTGGCAAGTTTCGCTGGTGCGGCAATTCTTGCAGGCTTCGCATCTGCGGATCCTCGTCCGCGCCCCGGCCTTGCGCTTCTCGTCTTTCTGCCACTGGCTGTATTGATCTGCCTAGCCTGGAATTCGCTGAACTGGATGCTGTCGCTGGCCGGCATCTTTGCTGTTCGCGATGGCGGGGACGCCCTTACTGCAATCTCCGCCTCTTTCTCTTTCAGCCGCGAGCGCTCAGGCGCGATCTTCTCGGTGAGCACATGGACCGGGCTAGTCCACTTGGCAGTTTTCATTGGCGCCACCGCGGTTGTCTCTATCCCGCTGGGTTTTGTTGCATTCGTGCAGTGGCGGTTGGTAGTCGCGTTCACCCTGATTCTTACGCTCGCCTATTTCGCAGTCGCCGACTGGATCTACATGGCACGTCTAGCCGGATACGTCTGCATCGCCGAGACGCCAGAGGCCATGCTCGCGCCCGAGCCGCCAACTTCGCAGCCCATACCTCCGCCGCTGCAGACGACAATCGACCTCGACGAGCCGATCCTCAGCGACCTTCCCAATCTACTCGCAGAGACGTAACTTGTTATGTCTGCCGGCAGAATGGTGCCAAGTTTCACGCTGTTGCCGCCGGGCGCCCGACGTCGCAAGGGCTTCTACAAATCGCTTTGCACTTTGCAAACGAATTTGAGAAACTCATTCGTGGAATCCAAATCCCCGCAAAAACAGTCTTCATCCGCCCAGTCTTCATCGGGCCAATCGTCCATCGGCCAATCCATCGTCATCCTCGATTTCGGCGCGCAGTACACGCAGCTCATCGCGCGCCGCATTCGAGAACAGAACGTTTTTTCTGTCGTGCTGCCGTGCACCGCGAAGCTCGATGAAGTGAAGAACTATGCGCCCGCCGGAATCATTCTTTCGGGAGCACCTTGGTCGGTCTACGACAAAGATGCGCCGCCCGCCGACGCCCGCGTTTTCGAACTGGGCGTGCCTGTGCTCGGCATCTGTTACGGATTGCAATTCATGGTGCACACGCTCGGCGGCAAGGTGCGCCCCGCCGACAAGCGCGAATACGGCCGCGCGGAAATCGACGTCGTCTCGTCGTCGGTTCTGTTTCAGGGAATGGCCAAGAAGCTCGCCGTCTGGATGTCGCACGGCGATGAAGCGCTCGAACTACCTCCGGGCTTCGAGTTGATGGCGAAGACGCACTACGCCGTTGCCGGCATTCAGAATGTCGCCAAGCGTTGGTACGCGGTGCAGTTCCATCCCGAGGTGCATCACACGCCGCAGGGCACGCAGATTCTGAAGAATTTCATTTTCGAGATCTGTGGCGCCAAGCCTACGTGGACTGCGCAGCACTTCATCGACTCGACCGTCGAACACGTCAAACAGCAAGTCGGTACCGGCCGCGCCATCTGTGCGCTCTCGGGCGGAGTCGATTCGTCGGTCGCTGCAGTGCTCGTCGACCGCGCCCTGCGCGATGCGAAAGGGAAGTCGCGCCTGACTTGCGTCTTCGTCAACAACGGAGTCCTCCGCAAGAACGAGTTTGAGAAAGTGCAAAAGACGCTGCGCGACAAGCTCGGCTTGCACCTCGACGCCGTCGACGCAACTGCCCGCTTCCTCGGAAAGCTGAAAGGTGTGACCGAGCCCGAGAAGAAGCGCAAGATCATCGGCAATGAATTCATCAAGGTCTTCGAGAAAGAAGCGCTCCGCATCGAAAAGACCGAAGGCAAAGTGAAGTGGCTGGTGCAGGGGACGCTTTATCCCGATGTGATCGAGTCGCGCTCCGTGCGCGGACCGTCGCAGGTCATCAAGTCGCACCACAACGTCGGCGGCCTGCCTGAAAAAATGAAGCTCAAGCTGATCGAGCCTCTGAAAGATTTATTCAAGGACGAAGTCCGCAAGATCGGCCGCGACCTCGGCATGCCCGACGAAATCCTGCACCGTCAACCTTTCCCCGGTCCCGGCCTCGCCGTGCGCCTGCTGGGAGAAGTCACGCCCGAGCGCCTGGCCGTGCTGCGCGAGTGCGACGACATCGTGGTCAGCGAAATCAAAGAGGCCGGCCTCTACACGAAAATCTGGCAGTCGTTCGCCGTGCTGCTGCCGGTCATGTCGGTCGGCGTGATGGGCGACGCGCGCACCTACGCCTACACCTGCGCCATCCGTGCCGTGAGTTCCGAAGACGGCATGACCGCCGACTGGGTCCCGCTCCCGCACGATGTCCTGAAAATCATCTCTACCCGTATCGTGAACGAAGTGAAAGGCGTGAACCGCGTAGTCTACGACATCACGTCGAAACCACCAGGAACGATCGAGTGGGAGTAGGAAGCTAATAGCTGCTAGCTTCTGGCTTCTAGCCAAACCAGGGACCATGTGGAGACAGCCGCCTTCGGCTGTCCGGGTCTGAGCGCAGTCCTCGCTCATCACGATCGCCATTCTTCCTCTTTCCCACTTTGGAGTTACTTCCGTTTCTTCTCTGAAGGGTCTTTCCTTGCTCGTCTACTAGATTCGTCCTACAACCACACTCACAGCGAGAGCAACAAACGGGCCGAAATGCTTTTGCTGCACTCAGCATTGCACGATTGAACGTTGGACGGTGCCAGTCATGTCCCCGAAGCAAGCAAGCTCCTGCCTCGCAGTCCTCTCTCTTCTTGCCTTCATGTTCGCAACCGCAGGGGTGGTCGCCCAGACCAGTCTCGACAATGTCCACGTCACTCCCCGGGAGCCGCCTACCGTCGTGGCGTCGGCCGCCTACCCATCGTCGAACACCGGTCCCTACGCGGGAGCCGGGCTGATTCGTACTAGCGCCAACCTCGTCCTCGTGCCCGTAAACATTACCGACGATCTGCATCGCCCCATCGTCGGCCTCTACCAGGACAACTTCCAGCTCTTTGAGGGCAAGAAACCGCAGCAGATCACCAACTTCTCGAATAAAGACACGCCAGTATCGATCGGCATTCTCGTCGATACCAGCGGCAGCATGTCATACAAGCTCGACCGCGCACGCGATGCGATCGTGCAGTTCTGCGAAACTGCCAATCCTCAGGATGAGTTCTTCCTGATCACGTTCTCCGACACGCCCCGTCTCACAACCGATTTCACCACCGACACGGCGCATATTGAAAACGACTTGATCACCGAGCGCTCGAAGGGGCAGACCTCTCTTCTTGACGCGATTTACATGGGCGTCGAGAAAATGCGCGACGCCCGCTACGGGCGCAAGGCGCTGCTGATCCTCTCCGATGGCGGCGACAATCACAGCCGCTACAGCGAGCGCGACGTGAAGGCGGCGATCCGCGAGGCCGACGTCATGATTTATGCCGTGGGAACTTACGATCGCTACGTCTCGACACAGGAAGAACTACTTGGCCCGGAATTGCTGGAAAGTATCGCCAAGTTGACTGGAGGGCAAGCGTTCACCCTGAACAATCCAAACGATATGCCCGGGGTGACGCAGCGCATCGGAACTCAGCTTCGCCATCAATATGTGCTGGCCTACCAGCCGCAGGCAGCCACGCATGATGGCAAATGGCACAAGATCAGCGTGAAGCTTCGGCTGCCGAAGAAGTTTCCCTTCTTCCACGTCGACGCGCGCCCCGGATACTACGCTGGCGGAGGATAAAACGCCGCCACGTTATTCCTGGCGCAACGCGCTCATGGGATCCACGCGCGAGGCGCGCCGTGCCGGAATGTAGGCTGCCATCACGGCCACTGCGAGAACCGCCACGGGAACGATGAAATAAAGTCCAGGCTCGTTCACGCGGAGGTCAAAGAAGATCGCCGCGAAAAGTTTCGGTAGCGGCAGAGCGATCACGAATCCAATCGCGCCTCCGATCAAGGCCATTTTCATTCCTTCTCCAACGATCATGCGCAGGACGTCCTGGTCCCTGGCGCCCAGAGCCATGCGAATGCCGATTTCGTGCGTTCGCTGGCCTACGGAATACGCGATGAGCCCATAGATTCCGATCGCCGCCAGAATTAGCGCGAGTATTCCGAAAACACCGAGCACTCTCACGAAGAACGAATCGCCACCTCGCTGGCGGTCGATCACCGCTGGCATGCTCATCACGCGGGAGAGAGGAAGTTCCGCGTCCACTTGCGCAACTGCGCCGCGCAGGGCGGAAGAAAGTGCAGCCGGATCGGAAGACGCACGCACTACCAGCGAGAACGATCCCACCGGCCGCTGGAAATATGACTCGTAGACCTCAGGCGCGTCGCGCGTCGATTCGGAGTACACCTTGACGTTGCCAACAATCCCAACGATCTGGCTCCAAACGGGAGCGCCGCTCACATCGAGCTGAATCTGTTTTCCCAGCGCTTCCTCGCCGTGCAGATAGCGATCAACGAAATCCTTGTTCACAAGCACCACGCGAGGCGTGGTGGCGCTGTCGCCTTCGGTAAACGTCCGGCCGCGCAGCAACGCGATGCTGGTTGTCTGAAAGAATTCGGGAGTTACGACGAAGTCGAGGGCGGTCAGCCGCTCATTCGTCGGCGAATCCGGCTGGCCCTGAATGCGCAGGCTCACGCTGCCCGCGCCAGTGGCGGGGAGATCGGACGCTGCGGCGGCCACCGCTGCTCCCGGCAAGTGCTGCAGACGTGGGATCACATCCTTGACGAACAGAACCTGCTGCGCAGCGTCTTTATAACGGGCATCATCGAGCGTGACGTTCGCCGTCAGCAGATGATCGGCACGGAAGCCCAGGTTCTGGCGCTCGATCGAATAGATTCCGCGGACTAGCAATCCGGTGCCCACGAGAAGAAACAGAGCCATGGCAATCTCACCGGTCACCATCACGGTGCGAAGCCGGCTGTGGGCACGGCTGGCCGACGCGGTGCGGCCTTCATCTTTCAAATTGGTGGTGATGTCGGTGCGCGACGCGTTCAGCGATGGCGCAAGACTGCACAATACCGCACAAACGATGGAGATGCCCGCGGCGAAGATCAGCACGTTGCGATCGAGAGTGATCGGCACTGCGCTGACGGAGTCATTGAAGGCCATGTGAGCGCCAACAATCTTGATGCCCCAGGAGGCCAGCAGCAATCCCACACCGCCGCCAAGCAATGCAATGACCAGCCCCTCGGTGAGCAGTTGCCTTACGATGCGCAGTCGGCCTGCGCCGAGCGCGAAGCGGATGGCGAGTTCTTTGCGGCGTGCCGCCGAGCGCGCCAACAGCAGGCCGGCAACGTTGGCGCAAGCGATCAGCAGAACGAACCCGACCGTGGTCATCAATACCGCCAGTGCGGTGCGAATGCCGAAATCGTAAACCAGGAAATCGGGCAACGTGCGTGCGATCGCTCCCCACCCTTTTTCAACCTCTGGAAAACTCTCTTGCGCGCGCTGCGCCAGCGCCACCACCTCGGCGTGTGCCTGTTTAATTGTGACACCCGGCTTCAGTCGGGCGAACAGATGCAGGTTGCGGTCTTTACGGGCAGCGACAGTTTGCTCGGCAGGAGTCACTACGAGCGGAATCCACAATTGGGCCGGGTAACCCATCATCTGGAAGGTCGCGGGCATGACACCGATGACGGAATAGTCTTCGCGGTTGAGCCGGATCGTGCGGCCCACAATCGACGCGTCGGAGCCGAAATGGCTCGCCCAGAGTTCATGACTGAGCACCACGACGTGATCGCGACCGGCCTGGTCCTCGCCAACCCCGAACGTCCGGCCGAATTGCGCCGTCACGCCCAGCACGCCGAAATAGTTTGCCGACGCTGCTGCGGCATGGATCGACTCCGATTGCCCCTCGGTCGTCAGGCTGACATTGCGATACTCGTCGGTGGCGGCGACGTCGGAGAAGACGTGGTTCGTCTCGCGCCACGCAAGGTAGTTGGGCGCGGAGATCAGGCTTGCGTCGGCCTGGAATCCCTGCGCCGGATTGATCGAGCTGATAACCGCGACGCGCTCGGGATCACGCCCCGGCGGACGCCGTAGCAGGAAAGCGCTGACCATGCTGAACATGGTCGCGTTGATGGAGATGCCCAGCGCCAGAGTGATGACCGCGACTGCAATGAATCCCGGCTTCTTCGCCAGCATTCGAATGGCAAGCTGCAAGTCCTTCCAGAAAATTCCCATAGCGACACCTCCCCAAACTTACTGATGATGCATGCGGCGAGCCAATCGCGGCCGCGCGCCAAGTCCGTTGCAGCCAATAGAAAAGCGTCGCGTCGCGTCGAGGCTGGCTGGGCGGCACGTCCAGTCCCGGACTTGGTTGTCCAGAAATGAACAACGAGACAGACGGAGTTTTGGAGGTTTGTTGTAAGAATGGATATCGCGACGTGACGTTTTCGCCGCAACGGTCCGGCCCGAGATAGACGGAAACCGCCGGCAGCGATATACACGTTTGTTTCGTCACGTTTCTGGGATAATGGGCGACACCATGTCAGGATCGACGGAATCGCCAATAACCTTTCTTTCCCGCCGCCGCTTCTTTCGCTGGGCCAGCTCGCTGGCCGCGATCGTGGGCGGAGCGCCGCTGGTTTCCTCCGCCAAGACGCTCTCATCGCCGATGGACTCGCCCGATGGTGAGGACTACTACGCGAAGCTGGGTGTCCCGACGATTATCAACGCCGCCGGCACCTATACCACGCTGACCGCTGCCTGCATGCCGCCAGAAGTTCTGGCCGCAGTGCAGAAGTCCGCGCTTCATCCGGTGCGTCTGCATGAGCTGCAACGGAAGGCGGGCGAGTACATTGCGCAGCGCTTGAAATGCGAAGGAGCCGTGGTGACTTCGGGAGCCGCGGGGGCCATCAGTCTCGCTACTGCCGCATGTTTGCAATACGCCAACAACATCACTCCCCTCGACATACCGCAGGCGATGGACGGCATGAAGAATCAGGTCATTGTGCAGCGTGCGCATCGATATGAGTATGACCGCGCGATGTATCTCTGTGGAGCGCGGGTGACCGAGGTGGTCACGCTCGACGACTATAAGCGCGCGTGCGCCGCGGGCAACGCCGTGATGACGAACTTCTTCAACGCTGCCGAAGACGAGGATGGAATCGCCGGCAGTGCGCAGATCGGTCGGGAAGACTGGCTGCGTGTGGCTCACGAACACAATATTCCGTGTCACCTGGATGCAGCCGCCGACATGCCTCCCATCTCGAATCTGTGGAAGTACACGGGCATGGGTTTCGACCTCGTAGCTTTCTCCGGGGGTAAGGGAATCCGCGGTCCACAGAATGCCGGCCTGCTTCTAGGCCGAAAGGTTCTGACGGACCTCGCGCATCAGAACAACAATCCGGAAGACGGGATCGGCCGTGGCATGAAGGTGGCAAAGGAACAGATTGTGGGCATGGTTGCTGCGGTCGACTGGGTTCTCTCGCACACGGAAGAGTCGATGCAGGGCGACTACCAGAAGCGCGCCGATCTCATCGCCAACGCGATGAAGGGCATCCCTTCGGTAAGGACGGAGACGGTGGTTCCGAAAATTGCCAACCACGTTCCGCATCTGCTCATACGCTTCGATCCGGCAGTTACTGGGATCACCACTGCCCAGATCGTCGATACATTGCGCAAGGGGACGCCTTCGATTGAACTGAATCCGAACACCGGTCAAAAGCCGAACCAGGGCATCCCGGCGGATGCGAACACGCTAGTGGTTGGCGTATGGATGTTGCAGCCCGGCGAGGATGCGATCGTGGCCCAGCGAATTCGCGCGGTGCTCACGAAAAAGGGGTGACACAGACTCGGTGATCGTGTCTATGTGAGCGAAATTCGGATCTTTCTGCGGCTACGTTTCTGCAAGCGTTGTTTCCCGCCCTCGCGTAGTGACCGTCGTAATTATGAGCGCTCCCTCTTCGCCAGTTACCGTTAGGCAAGCGCGATGGACTCACGCAGCCTCCCTTCGACTAGGCTCGCGAGTCCGCCGTTGCTCAAGGAGATGGTTGTGCAGAAATACTCAGACCTCGCCACAATTGCAATATCAGTCGGGCTCGCGGCCGCGTTGCTTTCTTCACTGAGTTGTGGCACCAGTCAAGGCCATGACCCGCAGAGCGCCGGCAAAACTTACGTATACGTGGCGGAGTGGTCTATGGTGGGGATGCCGCCAGACGGCGGCTCGGTGGCTCAGTTTCAACTGGCGAGTGACGGGACGCTGATTCCGCTCAATCCGGCCACAGTTATTACAAATGAAACGCCGGTCGCCCTGACGATCGATCCTTTAAACAGATACCTTTTTGCTCCCGGACCTCTGCCTGCAGGATCGGGATCGAGCGACGAATTTACCATTGGCGGCAATGGAACGCTGACAGCCAGTACGCTTTCCGGCGTAGACACCGGCAACCCAAGTATGCGAGTCGCATTTACACCCAGTGGGCAGTTTGCGATTGTTGCGTCCGGGTCTGATACGGTGAGTTCCTACAGCGTCGGGCCCTCTGGTGCTTTCACTCCAATCAACTCGGTGCCGTCGGGGTTCTTTCCCCAATCGGTGGTCATTGATCCGTCAGGAAAGTTCGTGTACGTTGCCAATTTCAGCGACAGTACCATCTCGGAATACACTCTTTCTGCAAACGGAATGCTTCATGCGAATGGTTTTGTCCCGACCGGGGGTTCTACACCGCAGTACATTACGATCTCCCCGAAAAATTTTCTTTATTGCGCAAATGGCAATTCACAAACGGTTTCGGAGTTCTCCATCAACCAGACGACAGGGAGTCTCGCCTTCCTAAGAAGCTTCCCCACCGGCAACGTCCCGGAGTCGATTGGTTTCGATCCGAGTGGACGTTATGCCTACGTGACCAACGAAGGCGACGACTCAGTTTCGCAATTTACGGTCGCTGCGACTACAGGGGCGCTAGCCAAAGACGGTGCTGACGTACCCATGAGCAATTTAGGGCCGATACAAATCGTTGTCGATCCGTCTGGAAAGTTCGCCTTTACGGCGAACGCAAATGGATCCGTTTCCCAGTTCACAATTGGCAAGACCGGAATGCTAATCCCAAACGGCACCGTTGCGCTGGGGACGGTCACAGCGCCCGTCGCGGCCGAGGGTATCGCAATTGGAAAGCGGTGAGCAATCGTCCGGGTTGCGAATAGCGGGGACGGCGAGAATTGCAGAGACGGACAGGTGCACTCCATTCTTGTCCCCGCACGTTTCGGGTCGTTGATCATCCAGTCCTGACCAGTTACGGCTTTAGTTTTGGAATATTCTCTTCCTTCTCGCGTACGAACTGCGCCGAAATATGGCCGTTGAAATCGATCACAAGCGCTGAACCGGATTGATCAAAGTCTACTTCCAATTCCT
>Ga0209168_10003471_pt1 | contig 10838 bp, 10 predicted proteins | sample Coa_R1_FD_187156 | JGI IMG/M metagenome (GOLD analysis project Ga0209168, IMG submission 187156) | Surface soil microbial communities from Centralia Pennsylvania, which are recovering from an underground coalmine fire - Coalmine... | ecosystem: Environmental > Terrestrial > Soil > Unclassified ... | reverse complement strand
GCGGGTTAAGCGGCAAGGCTCGCGATTGGAACTGGCACAACACGATCGGCGTGTGGTGCTGGGTGCCCTTGGTGCTGGTGGTCGGCAGTGGCGTGATTATGTCGTATCCGTGGGCTAGCAACCTTCTCTACACGATGACGGGCAGTCCGCTACCGCCTCAGCCCGGCGCGGGACGCGGGGGACCGGGCAAGGGCGACATTAAAGGACCTGGTCGAGCGGCAGAAGGCCGCGGCCCAGGAGGCCCCGCCATCGAGGCTCGCGGACCTGGCGGGCCCGGAGGTGGATTCGTTGGAGGCTTTGGCGGATTCGGCGGCGGGCCGCCCGCCAACTGGGACGGTCTCGATCAAGCTTGGCCGAAGGCCGAGCAGTAGGTGGCCGGCTGGAAATCGATTCGGGTTCAGGGATCTGCCAACGTCAACGCTCCGTTCAGCTTCGCGATCGATCGTGGAGACGGAACGCAGCCGCAGTTACGAGGCACACTTACAGTCAACCGCACCACCAGTGTCGTTATGAACTGGGCCGATTTTTCCAGTAACAGCACTGGGCAGCAGCTTCGCCTGTTAGCGCGCTTCACTCATACCGGCGAAAGCCTCGGTGTCTTCGGACAGACGATCGCCGGTATTGCCACCATGGGTGGTGCGTTCATGGTCTACACTGGCCTCGCTCTGTCGCTGCGGAGATTATATGCCTGGCGCAAACGGCGGAGCCAGCAAGCGGACTTGGAAGTCGCAAAAGTCGGCGCCGCATAAACAATCCAAATGCGAATCGCTCTCGTTCTGTTCGCTCAACTCGAACGGCCGCGCCCACCGGAGGCGGACGAGCCGGTGGTTGCCGGTTCTTTCGCGTTGTTCGTGCTCGAAAGTGAAGCGGGCAGGCGCTGACGCGTCCGAGCTGGACGGTCAGTCTCGCAGAACCGCAAAGCGGCTTATCGAATACCCCAGCGCGGCGCCGACGAAGACATCCGAGGTGTAATGCGCCGACAAAGTTAGTCGCGAGAATCCGATGGCTGCTGCGCCTGCATACGCCAGAACCGGGACCCAACGATGCTGGCGTCCGTAGCGGCGCGACACGACGGTGGCCACGGCAAACGCCGTGATCGCGTGGCCCGAAGGAAAACTGTTGTGGGCCCCCGAGAATCTGTTGCCGCCTTCCGCGAACGTGTCCGCGAAATTACCGTTTGGCGGAAGTGAGCTTGGACGCCACCTTGAGACCGCGGGTTTGAGGACCTCCGTGAGGATTTCGGCGTCGCCGACCGCCTCGCCAGCGAGCAGTGCTGTTGTCGTCATCTTCGAGTCCTTGCGAATGAGGCCAGCCCCGTAGAGAGCAACCGGAGCAACCAGAATGGCTGCGGAAGTTGCGGCACTCGGCAGAGCGCGGCTGTAGCCATCGAAGGCGGTCGTCTTCCGGAAATAACGCGCGGCGGGCGCATCGGCACCGACCACGAGTGCCGTACCGATCACGGCGAAACCGACCGTCGGTATCAAATCTTTTCCTTTGGCCACACGGCTAGGAAATGACCACATAGATTTCTGGTCTTCGAGGATGTTAGGCAGGAGTTGTTTGAGGCTTACATCCCGATCGCTTGAAGATTGCTGCTGAGCCCAGCCGAGATTCGCGGCGGTGAGCAACAGTATCGGAAGATGCAATAAAAAACAATTTCGGCACAGCTTCATTGTTGTTCCTGGAGTGGCAAATGATCCCGTGCACATTGCGACGAGAACCAGTTCCAGCTTACGACCACTATCCACGCAATACGACGAGGGTTATCCCTGGTCGAGATGCCGCCTTTGGCATAGTCTCTAAGAGGAGGAATGGGATTGCCACGCAAATCATTCTCACAATGCTGAAACGAAATCAGCAGGATGAGACATCCCATATCTATGTTGGGAAGTGTGCTTCTTCTGGCCTTGGCTATGTCCGGCGCCGTACTGGCTCAACCAACAGCGCCCAATCTTCCGCCGGTTGCCCCCTCCAGCGCGGCCTCCGGGCCCCAATCCCCACAATGGAGCCGTTTGAGCGTTGAGGAGAAGCTTCGTTACGATGGACGGCACCTATTTGAAGTCGATAATTTGGTTTTCGCGGGTATTGGTGCGGCTTTCGATCAGGCGCGCGATCGGCCGGACGAGTGGGGCCAGGGATGGGGTGCTTTTTCAGACCGATACGCTTCCCACTTGGGGCAATATTTGATTCAGCGCAGCATTATGTTTCCGGTCCAAGCGATCGACGGCGAGGACACCCGGTATTTCCGGTCGAAGAGGGCAAGTTACGGGGGGCGTCTCGGAGACGCATTTCTTCATACCATCTGGCGCCATAACGATAGCGGGGGCATGCTTCTCGCCTACAGTGAGTTTCTAGGCGACTACGGAGCGGCCGCCGTATCGCGCATGTGGTGGCCGCAGCGGTTTCACACAGGGCAGGCAATATTCATCGCCGGATCAGATACGATTTTGATCGACGCTGGTATAAATGTTCTCCATGAGTTCGCACCCGATATGAAGCGATGGCTGCACGGCGACTTCAAGCAGCGCCTACGGTGATTCTCGTTAGCGGGCCTTGCACCAGAGCGGGTGTGTTGGTCGGCTCCGCTCTGCACGCATTTCGCGACACGGTGCGACGGGATGGAACGCTTACGAGATGTGTCCCTGTTCCTCGCTCTCCTCGGTGAAAAACCCTTAGACTTCAGTCTTTTGGCGATATACACGGGCCGGAGTTATTTCCAGCTATGAGAACCCGAAAATCTTTCGCACCCTTCGCACCGCGTCATTACGTCTATCGATTAAACGCGAATAATGGCATCTCCCACCCGGTTTTTCACGCCCAGTTCCGACGGTTCCAGATTCAAAACCGTTCTCTGGATCTCCCTCGGCCTCACTGCGCTCTTTGTTTTCATCACTTCAGAAGCTCTACTCGTCACCGATTACCCGATGTACCACGCCTATCGGCTACAGGTCATCGCCGACCGCCTTCTCCTCATCCCCCATACACTCGGCGGCGTCATCGCTCTCCTGGCCGGCGCAATGCAGTTCTCATCGCGCCTTCGCCAGCGTCACCTGAAGTTCCATCGCGTTCTCGGCCGCATCTACGTAATCTCCGTCTTTATCGGTGCCTGTACCGGAGTCGCGCTCGCCGCTGGCCGCCCCGGTATGCCAGGAACCTTGATGCAGGCCGCCGCCTGGATCGTCTGCACCACCGCCGCCTTCATCGCCGCGCGTAACCGCCAAATCGCTCAGCATCGCCAATGGATGGCTCGCTCCTATGCCGTCACGTTCACCTTCGTCTCCAGCCGCGTGCTCAATCTCTGGCCCCTCTACTGGAGCCATCTTGGCGACACCCTCGCCGCGGTCGGTCTCATCGCCTTTACACTCGCTTCCCTTCTGGTTGTCGACCTCGGCCTCAACTGGCGCGAGCTCACCACCCGTCGCGTCACTCAGTCCTCTTTGGCTGACGCAACGTAGTCAACCAATCAACAAAACTTCTGGAGAAAAACAAATTGAAAAAGGCAGTTCCCTCGTTCCTGCTCGCTTTACCGCTCTTCCTTGCCTCCGGCGCGTTTGGCCAGCAGCAGACTTTTAAGATCGATCCACAGGCAAGCCAGGTCGCGTTCACTCTGGGAGATGTGCTTCACACTGTTAAAGGAACATTCCACGTGCAAAGCGGCACAGTCGATTTCGACCGCAGCGCGGCAAAGATCTCGGGATCGGTTATCGTGGCCGCCGGCAGCGGCAAAAGCGGCAACGACACGCGAGACAATAAAATGACGAGGGAAATTCTGGACGCGTCTCACTTCGCCGGGGTCTCCTTCGCTCCCCACAGCTACCACGGCACCCTTGCCCCCACGGGCGATTCCACAATCCAGGTTACCGGTACATTCACTCTCCATGGCACGCTGCACGAATTGACAATGCCGATGGAGGTTCATATGGACGGAACAGATTGCACCGTCAAAGCCCACTTTAAGGTCCCCTATGTTAAGTGGGGCCTGAAAGACCCAAGCAACTTTGTTCTCCGCGTTGGGAAGGACGTTGATATTGACCTTACCCTGGTCGGCAGTTTATGACCGGCTCGGGCTCTAACAGGCGTGCTTCTATTGTTTCGTAATGGGGACTCGCAAAGACCCGGCAATGCCAGTAGTGTGATCTCGGACAACTAATCGGACTTCGCCCAAGTTGGCTTCCACTCCGCGAATGACGAAAGTGAAGCCGTGTTCGAGGGTGGATACGAGTTGATCGTCTGCAAGGTTAATGGCGACGCTGCCCCCTTTGATAGTTCCATCTGGATACGCGCTCGGAGTTGCGAAATCAAGTGCTCCGACTGACTGACGGTCGATTCTTTTCAGTTTCACATCGTGGAGGTTCACCGTGATACGCACATCACACAGTCCGGGCCGCTGATCTTGAGGTATAGCTTGCGCAGCCAATCCGAGGCCGGTTGAGTCAATCGGATCCTCGAGGAGTTCTGCGAGACTGGGTGCGTCGACGGCTGAAGGTACTTCGTCTTTGGTAGCAAGATATCCGGAACGATAGTGTAGCTCCACTGTACTGTCAGCCAGTTTTACTGTGATCTTGTGAAACTTCCCGTCGAGCATTTCGTCGCTAGGATAAAAGCCGAGAGTATAAGCGCTGCCCAAGTCTTCTGTCGCTGTCTGAACAGCGAAAACAAGATCTCTGGCATCGAAGAATCCGCGTCCACCGGAGGCTTTGCCAAAAACCCTGGAAACTTCGCCTTCCAGGTCGGCAAAACCACCGAGTCCTCTCACTCTTACCGGATACAAAACAACGTTTGCTTGCTGCATCATCTTCGTGACCCTGGGAGGAATCCAAGGAGCTTGTGCCAACCAGACCAGATTTTTGCGACCCGGCACACCGGAGAGGTGCTGAATGATGCTGGTGAGCGCTTTAAGAGTGATCCTGCCGTGGATATCTGCCGCAAGACCTGGGTTATCGAGTGAGGCAAGATCGCCCCAGTCTCGAAGCGCGGTCGAAAAATCAGGAGGCAGATGTCCGTCTGGTTGATCCAGCATTGCAGCCGCGTCTCGTAGCTTCTGCGGATCGTCGGTGAAATCGTGCAGGACGTGCAAGTCTTTTCCCAACGAGTAGAGTGCAATCGGACTTTCCGTATCCTTTAGCGTCCGCAGGAATTCGGTCAGTCCCAGACGCGCGTAGTCGGTGAGGGCCCACGGCGTGTTTAGCAGATCCACTAAGATTGCGGTCGTCCCAGTGAGAGGCTGACCCTGGTGATTTGTCCGGTTGGATACGGTGCCTGGAGGAGGAGTGAACACGATGTCTTCGTGCGGTGGCTGAGCGCTGAAAACAGCGATGCGTTGCGGCTTACCCTGATCGAGCAGCGTGAAGTCGTCTTTTGTGAGACCCTTGAGCGGCGTTCCGGCAGGACCGAAGGGCGGACCGGAATCGAGTGCCCAAACTAAAGCCCCACGAACACCCTGTGGACGAACTCGTTGGTTGCGCACAGTAACCTGCACCTCAACAAGGCGGGTTGAAGCATGGAAGACAGTGGCTTTGCCTGGCGGCTGTGCCGAGACGACAAGCGACATGCCGATGAAGAAGCCCCACTTTCGTGACCCGTGAAGCATGGCCGAAGATTATCACAATAATTTACGGGTCGGGGCGGGAACGGGAGGTACTTGCCGTACGGTCCTAACGCGCGAGCTACTTCCCGCGTGGCGGCGACGTATACACTTCGCGGACCAGAGCCACGGCTTCGTCCAGAAGACTGTAGCCGAATTCCAATCCAACCACGTACATCGAGCCGCGTTTGGTCGAATGTTTCACCACCGCGCCTCCGAATAACGCCCCGCTCTCCGATCGCAGGGAAAGGCGCGAGCCAACTGGAATGGATTGCGGCGATTCCAGGGACATCCCGTGTTCCGAGACTTCGCTGGAGACTGCCTTGACGTACTTCGGCTGCCACGATTGCTCGTCCCACAGAAGATAAAACGACGCGCGATAGCGAACGCGGACATCCCGGCGTTCGTTCAGCTTGGTCTTGTGCACCGTGTGAAACGCGCGGAACTGTTTTTCGGGGCTTGCTAGTGCGGCCATAATTTCCGGCTCTCTTTAAACCTAAGGTCGGCGCCTTAGAACCGCAACGGACCAAGGTAATAGACCGGCCATCGGAAAGGCCCACATCCAAACTAGGATCCAGCCTAAGTATATGGTGAGCTTGGCCGCGGTACGTCTGGAATGCTACTGTGGGGAGTTTGGAGGGTACCATGACCGTAGCAATGCCGCGGGTCTCGCTGGTTCTCCTGATCCTGCTGAGCCTGTTTCGCGCGCCTTCTTGGGCGCAAGCTCCCACTGGGCTCAGCATCACCATCGTCGAGGGAGAAGGCGCCATCAACAACGTCCGCCAGCGGGTTAACCGCGAGCCGATTGTGCAGGTGGAGGACCAGAATCACAAACCGATCGCCGGCGCCGTGGTGATCTTTCTTCTTCCCGACCAGGGCGCTACCGGAACGTTTCCGGACGGATCCCACATGCTCATGACGGTGACCGATAATCAGGGCCGCGCGGTAGCTCGCGGCATTCGTCCGAATAATCAGAGCGGGCCGCTGCAGATTCGTGTGACCGCTTCGTTTCAGGGTTTGGTCGCCAGCTCCGTAATCACGCAGACCAACCTGGCGGGAGCTGGCTCCGCATCCGGATTCGCGGGTCTCAGCACCACTGCCAAATTGGTGATTATCCTGGGCATCGCCGGAGGCGCGGCCGCGGCGGGCGCAATCATCGCCACTCATACCGGCGGCGGCAGCAGCTCTTCCTCTCCGTCGACCGTCACGCTCTCGCCCGGATCCCCCACCGTGGGAGCTCCGTAATGTTACCTAAAATGATGCGACGACTAAATATCCTCGCAGCTGGCTTATTGGGCGCGGCCTCGGCGTTCGCCCAGGTCGGCGCACCGCAGCTGGGCTGGGTTTCCGACGGAACCCGCATCCGGCCAGTCTATGGAATTCCCGCCGCCGCCGCGGTCGGCGCTCCGATTCCTACCGATCGAGACTTCTCGCAATTCGCCGCGTCCCCTGCGGGGAATTACGTGCTCGTCTCCGCCGCAGATACTGGCACCGTATCCATATATACGACGGAACACGGTCTGGTCCCGCTCGCCGGCGCAGGGAACGCTCCCGACTCAGTGATACTGAGCCCGCGCGGATCAGCGGCCGTATTATGGTTCTCGTCACTTAACTCGTCTGCCAATCAATTGCAAGTGGTCACCGGATTACCGGACGCGCCCGTGATTCGTCAGTTGGATGCAGCCTTCTTGGGATCAGCACCCGTCGCGCTAGCGATCTCTGACGACGGAGCATGGGTCGCTGGAGCCTGGACTTCCGGCGTGTACGCCGTGGGTCCCGATGGCCAAGTGAACGGCCTGCCGGTCAAGAGCGCAACGGCCCTCGGATTCTTTCAGGGAACCTACAATCTCGCGGCAGGCGGCCCGTCTGGCCTGCAAATGGTGACCGGCATCGATAGCTTCGCCGTCGTATCGAATCTTCTGATCTCCGCCGATTCATCCCTTCAGCCTGTCGCCGTCGCGGCGACCTCCGATAACCGGACGCTGGTGCTTGCGGACCAAAGCGGCTCGGTGACAACCGTCGATGTCGCTTCAGGAGCCGCTACTCCGTCTGACTGCGGCTGTCAGCCGCTAGGCTTGTTCGGCATGGGGCGCGCCGCGTTCCGGCTGACGGGTTTGGAAAGCGGAGCATTTAAGCTGTTCGATACATCCGGCAACGCAATCTTTTTCGTACCCCTGGAGCTGACGGCAACGGAAGGAGCCGCACAATGAGGCGGCCCGTAACGCTGGGAGTTGTATTAGCCGCGGCCGCCCTCACCGCTGCCGGGCAGTTGACCATCATCACCAATCCGGCGCTGCCCTCAGCGATCATCGGCCAACCGTACACGCCCGTTGCTCTGCAGTTGCAGGCCTCGGGCGACCCTGGTCCCTTTCAGTGGAGCTATGTTGACGGCGGACCGCTCAACTTCATAGTCGTGTCTGCTCCCGTCGGCCAGCCCAACCAGTCCGGAACATTTTGTTACGGTCCTCAGACGTGCTCGGGAGTGATCATCCCAGGCCCGCCGAGTGTGAATACATTCGGCATCAAAGTTACTTCTATCTCCAGCGCCGCGACCGCCACTCAGACTTTCACTCTGGTGGTGGAGAACCAACTTCAGATCCTCACCACGGCTCTCCCCAACGCGAACGCGAACCAGCCCTATTCCACCTCAATTCAGGGCTTCGGCGGAACCGGCAATTTTGCTTGGTCGATCCTGAACGGCGTCTTGCCGCCAGGAATCGGACTGGATGGGACCACAGGCGCCCTGACGGGTAACGCACCCGGCGTAAACGGCTTTTTCCCGTTTACGATCCAGCTTCAAGACACGGTGACTCTGGAGAAGGTGACCCAGGCGCTCAGCATCAACGTCATAAATGGCGTCGCGATTCTCACCACGGCGCTGCCCAACGCCACCGTGAACCAGGCGTACCAGTTCCAATTGGTGGGGACCGGTCAAAACCTGATCTGGTCTATCCCCAAGGGCTCGCAGTTTCCGCAAGGATTCAACCTATCCTCCAGCGGTGTGATCAGCGGAGTCGGAACTGCTTTGGGCGCCTTGAACCTTCCGGTCCAACTGGTGAATGGCCAAGCGCCGAATGCTCCCGCGTTCCGGCTTTTTACCCTCCTGGTCACGTTGGGGCCATTGGGGATCACCGAAACCGCGCTGCCGGGTGCGACCCAGAACGTCCCGTATTCGTTCCCTCTGACACCGACCGGCGGGATACCGCCCTACACCTGGAGTCTGGGCATCGGGAGCCCGCCAGGCATCGGCATCGGCTCTACCAGCGGCATCATTTCAGGAACGCCAACACAGGCCGGATCCTTTACGTTCGCGGTCACCCTTGTGGATTCGACCAATGCCTCTTTCACGCAGACCTACACGCTCAACGTGGGCAATGCAGTTACCATCACCACCACCACGATACCGAACAGCTTGCCGAATGTGCCTTACCTCACCGCGAGTGGTGCACCCGTCACGCTCACCGCCGCCGGTGGCTCGGTTCCCTATCGTTGGAGCGTGCTCGCCGGAAGCCTGCCACCAGGTCTGACTTTGCATGTAGCTACCGGAGTGATCGACGGAACCCCGACCACCCAGGGAGCGTACCAGTTTACGGCTCAGGTAACCGACTTCCTCGGCGGCACCGCCACCAAGGTGTTCACCATCACCATCGGTACGACTCAGCCGCTGACGATCACGACCCTTCTGCCTGGCGCATCACTAGGCGTGCCCTACTCCCAAACCCTCGCCGCGACGGGAGGCACCCAGCCTGTAACAGCATGGTCCCTTATCGCCGGGAATCTTCCGCCGGGCCTGGCCCTGAATCAATCCACCGGCGCGATCACCGGCACACCCACGACTTTGGGATCGTCCCTGTTCACGATTCAGGCCGTGGACTCCGTCCAGCAGACCGCGAGCAAGCGTTTTACGCTGACGGTTGCGTCCCCTGTGACCCTCAGCGCCAGTAACTTCATCGCCACTGTTGGTGTTGCCGTTTCTCAAACAGTGACAGCGAGCGGGGGCGTCCCGCCGTACGCATTCTCAGTCCCCACGGGAAGCTTGCCAGGAGGATTGCAGCTAGACCCGTCCACGGGCGTGATCAGTGGAACGCCGAACGCGGCCGGACCGTTTCAAGTGGTCCTGCAAGCAACCGATGCGGACGGACGAACTGCGAATACCAGGATCACGATCACCATTAGCTCCCCGCCACTGACTATCGTGGTACCGCCCGGCACCAGTTCGGGCCAGCAGCCGGGGATCGGCGTGTCTATACCGGCTCCGACAACTGGCGACATCAACGGTACGCTAACCCTGGTGTTCGTTTCTTCCGTAGGCGGCACCGACAACATGGTGAGATTCGCGCCGAGCGGATCAACGTCGATTCCGTTCACCATCCCGCAAGGCAGAACTACCGCTCCCAACGTCACCGTGATTACAGGCACAGTGGCCGGCACAATTACGCTGACGGCGAGTGTGACCGGCAGCCCGGACGTCATCCAGACCATCGTCATCGCTCCCGCCGTGCCTGTGATCTCGTCCGTTGCGCTTCAGCAAGTAACAGGCGGGCTGAACGTGGTGGTGGAGGGATATTCCAATACGCGCGAAGTATCCAGCGGCAGCTTCACCTTCACGGTATCCAGCGGGAACGCGCTCTCCCAGGCCACTATCGCCGTTCCTCTAACGCCCGCCTACGCCACCTGGTTCGGCAATCCTGCCGCGAACGCCACCGGAGGCCAGTTCAAACTCACCGTTCCCTTCAGCGTGACGCAAGGCAGCGCCACCGCTGTGACTAAGGTGAGCGTGACGCTGACGAACGTACAAGGCGCGTCGGCGGCGGTTAGCTCGTCGCCCTAACAATGGAGTCACGCACTCCCGTAGTCTCTGGCCGATGGGTCGCGATCGTGATCGCGGTGGCGATCCTGATCGCCGTCGCCGCAGGTTGTATTTGGATGTATCGCGATTATCTGATCGCCCCGCGGCAGCCTTAGTCGTTTGTAGCGTAAAAACTCAGGCAGTTGTCCCCCTGCCGTAGCACGCGCGTCTGACGGAGCTCCCCGTAAGCCGGCGCGAGCTTCAGCCGCACATCATGCTGCACGATTACTAACTTCGGTGGGATCTCGCCGAGCTTCGTCAGCGCCGTCTCGTACTCGCCATGAAGATCGTAGGGCGGATCCAGGAACACGATATCGGCTGTGATCCTGCCGATCAGGGCGGTAGCTTTTCCCTGCCGCAATTCCGCTCGCCCTTCTAGCCCTAACGACTTCAGATTCTCCCGCA
>Ga0209168_10003469_pt1 | contig 10841 bp, 6 predicted proteins | sample Coa_R1_FD_187156 | JGI IMG/M metagenome (GOLD analysis project Ga0209168, IMG submission 187156) | Surface soil microbial communities from Centralia Pennsylvania, which are recovering from an underground coalmine fire - Coalmine... | ecosystem: Environmental > Terrestrial > Soil > Unclassified ... | reverse complement strand
CGAAACAATAACGGCTCAATCAGACGGTAAGAAGGATGATTGTTCAGGTCGTAGACTAATTCGACAAATCCTTTCAGTGGCTCCGGAATTTCGGCATAGAGCGATTCTAGTGAGTAACCCGTGGCCTTGGTCCGCAACAGATGAGTCAAGTCGTCTAAAGCGGCGCTAAGTGCGAGTAAATCGGCCCGCTCGGCCACAGTCTGGTCGCGCAGCTTCTGGACCTCACCCACCTGCTCCGCCGCGAGATCCATAAAGGGGCCACCGAGCAGCTTGGGATCTTTTACTGCCGAGACGTGCGCTTCCGGGGCGCTGATGAACGAGTCCATGATCTTCAAGTGGCGCCCGGATATATTTCGTGCCGCCGTCGCGGGCGGGATCAGGTGCGCCCAGGCATACCACCGGTCTACCAGCGGCTCAAAAATCACATTCGGCTTTAGGAAGAATGTGGCCTGGCTCATGTCACCATCACCTGTCTTTGTCTAAGTCCGGATCTCACCCTAAGAGCCCCTTCAAAGCTCAAGTTCCGTATTGCGACACTTTTTCTCCCCCGGGGCGGCGGCAGAAGTCAGGGGTCTTCCACTGCCGCGTCCAGGTGAAGGCATCCAACTGTCACCAGACTGGATTCGCAAATCAAGATGCAATCGTCCAGCCAGGCTGCGGGCTTTAGCAACTCCCACAAAATCAACAGAGTGGCATTACAGACCGATTCTTGATTGAAGAAAGTGGAAACGTTTTGCACTATTGTGCCTCTAACGTTTTCTCGAAACTGAGATTTACCCAATCTGTAATGTACTTAGGATCCTGAGAAGTCATTTTGCCAAGAGCTGTTGACGCACTTACTTTCCGGTAAGGGCAGATTTGCTGTATTACCCCGTTTCGAAGCACGAGTTCGTGTTTTGTGTACGCCCGTGGTGTGTGTGCCTGTAAGGCAGAAGTGGGATTCCGGCAACCTGAATCCAGTACTCGAATTGCCGTAGTACCTAGCGGACGCCATGGCACAGGCCGATTCAAAAGAACAAACAGCAGAGTTAGGGGCGAATCGTTCCTGCTGCTGAACCAGAATAAGGAGCCAGGTATTAAATGCTATTGAAGATCAAGGTTGCATCCCCGTACTTACTTGCCGCCGCTCTGGCGTTGATATTTCCCGGACGCACGGTCGTGGCCGCCACTGTGGCGCAATCCGGAGTGTCCGTCACAGTGACCCCACCCTGGGTAAATATCGGGGTGTCAAAAACGCAGCAATTTACTGCGATAGTTACAGGGACAAGCAACACAGCCGTCACGTGGGCTATCAATGAAATTCCCGGTGGGAATTCCACGATAGGCACCATCTCAACCCAGGGTATCTATACAGCTCCGCCTTCCACAGTGACGGTCAGCGTAACCGCGACAAGTGTCGCCGATCGGACGCGGAACAACACTGTCACGGCCTGGGTTCAGACCGGAGCGATCGTGAATGTCTTTCCTAAGACCGCGACGATTGCACCGGGCCAAAGCTTGCCGATCTTCGCCACCGTGACAGGCACCACGAACACGGGCCTTTCCTGGCATGTCGCAGGGGGAGCCGGGAATGGGACAGTTACGAATACCGGCTTGTACACTGCACCCGCGAAGATCCCCTCGCCATCCACGGTTTCAGTGGTTGCGGTGAGCTGGCTTGATAGCAACGTCGATGTAGCGCAGGTGACCATCGCTGGCACGGCCGTTGGCTCTTCCGGGGGCTCTATCCCGTCGCCGGGGCTGGCTGTGAGTGTTTCTCCCCCATCGGCGACGCTATTTGTTTCGCAAAGCCAGCAGTTCACCGCGACGGTAGGCGGCGCTAGCAATACTGGCGTAACGTGGAGCGTCAACGGCGCTCCCGGCGGTAACTCGACCGTCGGTACAGTCTCCAGCACCGGCTTATATACGGCTCCCTCTGCTGCGCCATCCCCGACTACCGTAACCATCACAGCTACCAGCACCGCTAACGGGACAACGCCCGGGACGGCGGTGGCGACGATCGCCGTGCCGGCGCCGCCGGTACAGTCTGGCGTCGTGAGTGTTGCTGTCGCGCCCGCGGCGGCAGCCCTCTCAGTTTCACAACAGCAGCAGTTCACCGCTACCCTTACGGGCACAAGCAACACGGCCGTGACGTGGAGCGTTAACGGGATCGCCGGCGGCAACTCTGCGCTCGGCATCATCTCGAGCGCAGGTTTATACACGGCTCCAGCGGCGGCGCCGTCCCCGAATGCTGTAACCGTGAAAGCCACTAGCGCGGCAGATACCACGAAGTCGGCCTCGGCCACAATTACGATCAATTCGCCCGTCACCTTTGCGACCACCAGCCTTCCCGGTGGAACCGTCGGGTTGACCTACAGCTTTACGCTGGCGGCGTCTGGCGGCACGGCTCCTTACACCTGGCTGGTTACAGGCGGGTCGTTGCCGGCGGGAATCTCCTTAAGCAGCTCGGGTGTGCTCTCTGGAAAAGCAACTTCGGCGAGTTCGCTCAATCCCACCATCCAGGTTACCGACGCGAATGGATATTCAGCATCGCTGACCTTTAGTATCACCATTGCGGCAGCTTCCGGTTCATCCCTGCAAATCTTGACGAACGATCTACACATGGCGACCGTTCAGCAGCCCTATGCCGCCGTTCTTACGGGAAGCGCAGGCGTGGCGCCTTATACGTGGAGCGCCGGCAGCGCACTTCCGCCCGGACTGACATTAGCGGCAAACGGGCAAATCAGCGGCACGCCCACCCAGGGCGGCCTATTCCCGGTGACGCTCAACGTGACCGATTCCAAAGGTGCGACGGGCTCCAAGATTTTTAGCCTGGAGGTGTTCGAGCAGCCGGTGGATCAATATGGAGGCCTGACCAGTTTACCCTGTGGCAAGGGCCCGCAAGCGCATTTCTACACTCAGAAAATCGGCAGCCGATGGCACCTGTGCACTCCAGCCGGCAATGCCTTTTGGATGAATGGTGTTTACTATGCCGATGCGAGCGATTCCGGCACAGATTATCAAGGAATCTCACTCGCAAACGTCGTGAATGCGAAATACGCGTCGGGCTTTACCGGAAATTCCACTCTCAACTGGGGTCTGCAAACCGTCCGGAGAATGCAATCCTGGGGATTCAACACGGTGGCGGAATATGCCAACATCTGGACCCTCCCGACGTCCAGCGATTCGGATTGGGGTACGCCGGACTCTTTCATCCCGGTGAAATTGCCGTTCGTCGGGCTTGTTACGCCCAGCCTTTACACGCTGACAAACGTTGGTAGCTATGCTAACGGCCCGGTAAAGGATCTTATCTATGGAATCAAGTCCGCGGTCTTCTCCGGCTACCGTTCCAGCAGTCCGGATGTGTGGGACCCGAACTTTGCCCAGTGGCTTCAGGGCGAGCTCGCCAATGATGTTGCCATCCGCCAAGCGTACAGCGGGAAGAACAACGATTACCTGATCGGAATCAATGTGGACGATACCGACAACCTGCAGGGTTTCGGCGCCGGTCCCGACTTCCCGACGACGGCCAATGGAGTGGCCGCTCCGGGCTATAACCAACTACACCTTGGATGGGCAATCCTGGTCACCGCGCCTACGCAGTCGTCCAATAGCTCACAGGGTGTCTCCTATACCAACGCGACGGTTTACGCCAAGCAGGAGCTGAGCAACTGGCTGGCGGCGCGCTACAACAACAGCATCGCATCCCTGAATTCAGCCTGGGGCTCGAACTACTCGACCTTCGGCTCCAGCGGCGGCTTTGGCGCCGGAACTGGCTTATTGGACGAGGATGGTACGCATTCCTGGGTGCCGAAGGACCCCTATTCTCTATCCGATGCGAATGCAACTATGAAGCAGGACTTGAACGATTTTCTGCTGCATCATGCGCAACAGTACTTCTCGGTTATCAAGAATGCCTTACAGAAAGCGGCGCCTGGAGTACTGTATCTGGGACCAACTGTACTGGGAACCTGGGGTGGCGTACCGTTCCGTCAGGTCCTGCAAGCCGCTGCGCAGTACGTGGACGTGATTGGAACTTCCTCCATTCCCCCGAACTGTTCCAACTGCACCGACACCCAGCAGCGACTCGATTTTCTCGCTCAATATGGCGGCGACAAACCGTGGATCAATTGGGAAGGCTACCCGGCCCAAGCCGATTCCTATATGTCTCCTTACGCCAATAAGGGGCAAGCCGACCAACTCCAAACGCAGGCGGCTAGAAGTCAGCTCTATCAGGACAGAATGAATGCGTTTTTAAGCGCAGCAGATAGTTCCGGAACCTATCACTTGGTAGGACTCAAGTGGTGGGCGCTATATGACAGCCGCGGTGAACAGACCAATTGGGGTTTGTTGACGCGCCGTGACGATCCCTACGATGGTGTTTCGGCGACCACCTCGGCCGGAGCCGATTCCTGGGGATATCCCACGGGTTGTCTGGCCGCCTCCGGATGCGAACAGGCAAGCTATGGGGATTTTCTGAGCGGAGTGCGGAATGCGAATCTGAGCGCCCTCCGGCAGATCGCTTCCGGACACTGACGGGAAGCCCGGAAGTAATTCCGGCTGTTAAATTAATACAGAGAGAGTAAGTGATGACGGCAAGAGCTGGGATTTTTCCGGTTCTTGCCGTTTTTCATGTTATACTTACTTACATTCTCTTAAGTGGACCGTACCCGTGCACAGAAGACTAATCGTTGCGGGCATTCTTATATTGGCCGTGGTATCGGGTGCGGCGTTTCTTGGTAAGCAGCATCTCGGCGTTGGGACAACGGCCGCTGTTCCGAGTAAAAACGTAACTCTGCTAACCGGCTCGAAGTTAGTCGCTTATCTCCACCAGCCGTATACGGTTCGGCTGACCGCGAACGGCGGCAGTCCACCCTACAAATGGGCTCTCACGGGAGGCGAACTCCCCGCCGGACTATCGCTGAATCCGAGCCATGCCCAGATCAATGGAAAGCCGAAACAAGGGGGCGAGTTCTCGCCCACAATCAGCGCGAGCGATGCTATGGGCGCGGTGGCTTCTAAAACTTTCGCGCTGCATGTCTTTGAACAGCCGGTGGATCAATACCATGGACTGACGAATTTGCCCTGTTCCAGCGGGCCGGAGACACACTTCTACACAGAGAAAATCGGTAATCGCTGGCACCTGTGTACGCCAGCCGGGAATGCGTTCTGGATGAATGGCGTTTACCACACCGATGCGAGCGATTCCGGCACGGATTATCAAGGTATCGTACTCGCAGATGTCGTAAATGCCAAGTACGCATCTGGCCTTACCGGAAATTCCACTCTGAATTGGGCCCTCCAAACGACGCGAAGAATGCAATCCTGGGGATTCAACACAATCGCGGAATATGCCTCAATCTGGACTCTTCCAACCTCCATCCATGCGGAATGGGGAACCGCCGATAGTACCATTCCGGTGAAGCTGCCCTTCGTTGCCTTTGTTGCACCAAGCTTGTATTCACTGACAAACAGCGGCAAATACGCCAGCGGTCCGGTAAAAGATCTAATTTACGGGATCAAGTCCTCTACCTACTCCGGTTACCGTTCCAGCAGTCCGGATGTCTGGGACCCAAATTTCGCCCAATGGCTCCAGGGCGAGCTCGTGAACGACCCTCCCATACGTCAGGCATATAGTGGCCTGCACAACGACTACCTGATCGGGTTCACGGTAGACGACACGGATAACTTACAGGGCTTCGGAGCCGGTCCCGACTTCCCCACTACGGCGAATGGAGTCGCCGCTCCCGGTTACAACCAGGTACATCTTGGTTGGGCGGTCCTGGTCACGGCGCCGGCGCAATCTTCCAGTGGTTCGCAGACTTACGCGAACACTACTGTTTATGCCAAGCAGGAGCTGAGCAACTGGCTGGCAGCGCGTTACAACAACGATGTCGCGTCACTGGATTCCGCCTGGGGCTCGAATTACTCGACCTTCGGCTCCAGCGGCGGGTTTGGCGTTGGTTCCGGGTTTTTGGACGAAGATGGCAAACATTCCTGGGTTCCCAAGGACGCCAACGCCTTATCCGATGCCAATGCGGCCGTCAAACGGGATTTGGACGATTTTTTGCTCCACCATGCCCAACAATACTTCTCAGTTATCAAGAATGCCCTGCGGAAAGCAGCGCCCGGCGTACTATATCTGGGGCCGACTGTTCTTGGGACCTGGGGAGGCGTGCCGTTTCGCCAGATTCTGCAGGCCGCTGCGCCATACGTGGATGCGATTGGAACTCCTTCGATTCCGTCGAACTGTTCCAACTGCACCGACATGCAGCAACGCATCGACTTTATCGCGCAATACGGAGGCGATAAGCCGTGGATCAATTGGGAAGGTTATCCGGCCCAAGCCGATTCCTACATGTCGCCCTCTGCCAATAAGGGGCAAACCGACCAATTACAAACGCAGGCAGCGCGCAGCCAACTTTATCAGGACAGGATGAACGCGTTCTTGAGCGCCGCCGACAGTTCTACCGGAACCTACCATTTAGTGGGACAGAGATGGTGGGAGCTGTACGATAACCGCGGTGAATCGACCAACTGGGGTCTGTTGACGCGCCGCGACGATCCCTACGACGGGATCTCGGCAACCACCTCGCTGGGAGCCGATTCCTGGGGATATCCGACGGGCTGTCTTCCGGCGTTCGGATGCGAACAGGCGAGCTACGGCGATTTCCTGACAGGAGTCATGAACGCCAATCTGATCGCCTTGCGTCGGATCGCGGGTGGAGACGAATTACGGATCCGGCACGTTGGTCCCAAGGCGCTCGATAAGCCAATCTGCCAGCGCGGACCATGTGGGCCGGGACTCGGAGAACAGCCTGGCCTCGCGAGCGAGGCCACTCGCTAATGTGGCCACTCGCTAATGTGGCGCGCCGCTAATGAGCGAAGACATCCATGCCCACCCGTGTTGTTTTGTAGCCGAAGCTGGAGAGATACTCGAGAACCTCGTTTGAATTAGTACCCATGGGCATAAGCTTTCTGTCATCCACTTCCAGACAAAGAAACGGGTGTGCCGCTAGGGTTTTGCGCAGCCCTCTCAATACCAACATCTCCGCGCCCTCCACGTCGATCTTGATCAACTTGGGTCTCGCTTGTCCCTCGATCAACGTATCGGGAATGATGCAGTTAACTTCACGGCTGGTGTTGCCGGCTGCGTTCGCTTGGGACATCGACGATGCGCCCGAGTTACCGGTGCCATTCACGTACAAGCTGATCGTGCCTTCGGTTTCCGAGCACGCACACTGGTAAGCCTTGATCGAAAAGCCATTCCGAGCGATGTTGGCTTTCAAGCGCGAGAAGATCTCCGGATTCGGCTCAAACGCAATCACGTGCCCCGATGGCCCAACCAGAGTGGCGGCCAGCAGCGAGAAATAGCCGACGTTCGCCCCGATGTCCACGATGAAATCACCGGGTTTTAGAATCTCCTGAAAAATCGCGGTAATCTCTGGGGCCCATGCCTCATGAACCAGGATCTCGTGCTGCACATAATCCGAAGCGTCGAGCCACATTTCAAAACCTTGTGGCAGCCTGATCCACGATGGCGGTACGCGACCGGCGGCGACTGCGAGGTCGATAACGTGGAGGAAGGAATAACGTCCTGTAGAAAACGGCCAAACCGATTGCCATTTCTCATGCGCCGCGAAAATGCCTCTCGTAATGCGCGGGTAAGCCGGATATCGAGTCATATGTTAAAGGATCCACAAAGGAGTAAGTTGTTCGCGAACACTCATAATAACGATGTCAGTTAGCATCCCGACACGTTTGACGTGACAATTGCCGTGCTTCTTCCAACCCAGCAAAAAATGCTTTCCAGGGATCGAGCGAACAGCGCCGCAGCCCACTGAATGTCGCGACCAAACCGTAACCCGTGGCCAGCCAGGCAAAACAGAGCCGGTTCTTAACTCCCCGTCTCCAATTCTTCGCGTACAAGTAAAACGTTGAGCGGACCGAGCGCCGCAGCCAGTGATCTTGCAGGCGGCCCACAGGACTCTGCTTATGCACCAGACGGGCCCTGGGGGTGAGCAGTAAGCGCGCGCCCGGCTGGAGCCGGCTGCAAAAATCCACATCCTCGCCATCGGACACGCCGCGCAGGTTCGCATCGAACAGGAGTCCCTGAATCGCGCGCGCCCGGAAGCTCATCAACCCTCCGCCGAACTTCATGACTGGAATTGGCTCGGCCTGGCGCAAACGGTTCGCATTCCAATAAATCGGTTGCCGTTCATCCCGAAAGGGTCCCCGTACAAAGATATACGTCCATGCTCGAAACGTCAGCGGGGGACGTCGATAATTCGTGATAATGCCCGATACTCCGGTCGCCTGCGGGTATTGAACATACACCTGCAGCAACTCTTCCAGAAAGCCGGGCTCGAGAATCACATCGTCATCCAGGAACACCCAGATATCGCCACGCGCGATCTCCATGGCGCGATTGCGGGCGACGGCTCCACCTGAGATTGCTGCGTCGTGAATGTAGCAAAGCTTGGTTCTGTCGCGAAGCTCGGTTTCCCCGAAGATTCGTTCCTGCACCCGGCGCCGGCTCTCTCCATCCTCGCTCTGATCCACAATCAACAATTGCTGCGGCGGGACTGTTTGCCGGATGACGCTTTCCACAGCCAGCGCCAGATCGGACGGCCGGTTTTTAGTCGGTATGATGACCGAAACCGACGGAAACAGGTTGATCCCTGGGACGATATCGCTTACTTGCTCGTCTGTTCTTGATAGACTGCCGCTCACGGGGCTATTTTCCACTGAACAAGTCTCCACTGCACCAATTTCCACCGCACCAATTCCCACGGCACAGGCAGTCACCAAAGCCACCGCTCGGGGAAAATAGGACTGGTCCTCGATTTATCATGGCTTCGTCATGCTGCCCGGGACAGGCTAACGGTTTCTCTCATCCGAATGACAGAGTTCGCAACCTGCCGTCCCCGCTGGAACACATATTCGCGGTCCGCTCGATTCATTCCCAGCGTCAATGCCAGCACACCAAACAGAACCGTCTGCCAGGCGGAGGTCACCATCAGATGAAGCACATTTTCCGGGTGGGCCAGGTGTTGAATCGGCACGCAAACTGCCAGAAAAGCGGCGCAGGCGAGCAACGGACGGCCGACGCCTTCCGCAATGTACCGCCGCACCGAAAGACTCAGAATCCGGAGTGTATACCAAGGTTGAATGGAAACCCGCAAAGCGACCAGAGGCACCACGGTTCCCAAAGCTACCCCGAATAATCCATAGCGCCTCCCCCAATAAATGCTTAATGACAAGTTAATTACTCCTTCGGCCACGCTCCACCATCCCATGGCCTGGTGGCGGCCTTTCGCGATAATCAATAAGATGCTGGGATGTTGGGATAACAGCACAATATAGGCCAGGGATAACAGAACCAGCAGGTTATAATATGCCGTGAAAGATTGGCCTACCCAAACACGCAGCAGTTCGCGTCCATTGAGCACCAGCATGAAACCCATGAAGCCGCTCAATAAAGTAAAAGCCCTGATGGACCGAAGAAATATCCGCTCAATCTCACCGTCGCGGTTTCCTCCGTCCAAGGCGCACATCTCGCTCATCAGCGGACTGCCGCACGAAATCACGACGGACTTCATGTATTCCATCAGCTTCGCCACAATATCGAAGGGCGTAATCAGAGCCACGTCCAGTACTCTGGCAATCACAATGGAATCGACATAGAAGCGCAGATAGTCGCCAACGGTATTGAGGAAAGCGTAAACTCCAAAGCTGAAGAGTTCGCGAATCCGGCGCCAGCTTGTCTCCGACCAGTGGACGACTACTTCCGGATCGGCGCGCCGGATCAAGATCCACTGCAAAGTGAGGGAAATCACCCACGCGGCGCAGGTTACCACCGCGACCCCGATAATTCCATAGCCACACCGGAGGATAATGACAAAGCAAACGGCTCGCATCAGGGTGGTCGAGATGGTTGCGAGGTTCAGCAGATCGTAGCGCTGTAAGCCGCTGAGATAACTGCTTAACATGCGGGCCGGAAAGGCCACTGCGATACTGGCTCCCAGAAAGCCAACCAGCCAGCGGAAGATCGGGCGCGGCACGCGTGAAACGTCAACGAATCTTGGGAGCACGGCGGCTACCAGTGCGCTCGATCCCAGGATCACAATCGCGATGACCATTGTGATCGCCAGGCCCGACGTCAAGGTCTGATTGAGTCCCTGACGCTCGTTCCCGCCTTTCGATCGCGCCACGAATCGAACGACCGCCGTCCGCATGCCCAGATCGAGGAAGCCGTAATAATCCACAATCGAGCTAACCAGCACCCAGATGCCGAAATAGAAGTTTCCCAGGCCGTGAACCAAAACGGGCGTGATGAGAAACGAGATTGCGCCCGCGACTACCAAGCCGACCCAGTTGGACAAAATGTTCCGTAACATCTATTCGGGTCCTTCGTTTAGATCGCGGGTGTCCACGCCGAGCCGGCGGTCAATGGGAACGGCAAAAGTGAACTCATGCTCCATCGAAGTTCCGCCGTCCACTGCTTCGGGACGGCCCGGTTCGTCCGGAATTCTCTCATGCCGGGCTTGCCTCGAAACGGCAGTGACAATCTGCGGAAGCGACATCGACAGGAATATGTCGAACCAGAATAGTTTTTCGTACTGTGCCGTCAGAAAGCCGATCGCGATGGAGGATCCGAGCAGGGCTGCCTGAATCCCCAGCGCGGTGTCGTGTACCAGGACCATATCGGACCGCCTCGCCCGCTTTCGCATAGACTCCGCGGTCCAGTAGGAAAACCACAATATAGATACGAATACGCCCAGGGCCGGAATGCCCAGCTCCGTGGCAATCTCAATGTAACTGTTATGGGCCAGACTGTGTACGATTTCCTTCGAAGTCTC
>Ga0209168_10003467_pt1 | contig 10849 bp, 5 predicted proteins | sample Coa_R1_FD_187156 | JGI IMG/M metagenome (GOLD analysis project Ga0209168, IMG submission 187156) | Surface soil microbial communities from Centralia Pennsylvania, which are recovering from an underground coalmine fire - Coalmine... | ecosystem: Environmental > Terrestrial > Soil > Unclassified ... | reverse complement strand
CGTGCCTGCGAAGCAGCCAACCAGCGAAAGTGCAAACACGATGCCGAAGCTCACGGAAACGTCGAGGTTGATGGAATGGGTATGAGCAAAATTCTGCAGTGGCTGACTTTTTGAAATCAGTGGGGGGATTGTAAGCGCAGAGGACATTCCAGCAACCATGCCCCAGAAATAGCCGTATCCGTTGAAACGCCACCAGTACCACTTCAACACGTTCGACGCTGTATATCCGCCCCAGAGAGCGGTGACGATCCAGATCACGACATTGTTGACGCTGGTGACGTACCAACCGAGAAGCACTCCGATCACGACCACCATGAACGAACTGAGATAACTTAGCCGGACGTAGGTCTTCGGGCTGGCGTTGGGATTGATGAAACGCTTGTAGATGTCATTGACGAAATAGGGCGGGGCCGCGTTGACGGTGGCTGCGAAGTTGCTCATGTAGGCCGCCAACAGGCCCGCAATCAGAATGCCGAGCAGTCCGGCGGGTACAAAGAGAGCAAGGGTTGAGGGCAGAATACGCTCGAAGTCCATGTTCGTACCCATACCGCGGATCTGGTCGCTGAAGAACACGAGCGCGAGAACGGTCAGTCCGGTGACGAGGAAATAGCGCGGGAAGGTGAGAACGACATTCACCCATGCGCTCATCATTGATGCTTCACGCGGATTTCGACATGACAGAACGCGCTGCATATCGTAGTTCGGCGCTGGTCCGGCGGCACTGATGAGGATGCCCTTGAAGAGCAGCATCATGATGAAAAATCCGAAGAGTCCGTAACCATCTTGAGCGATTTTCGCTGTGGCCGACGGAACGAGGTTGGACCAGTCGAGACCGAGATGCCAGCCGAAGAAAACGTTGTCCCACCCTGCGGGGATGAAGCGCTGCAGAGTTCCGGGGGCAACGCGCATCATGGCGATGATTCCCACGGCGAATGACGCCACCGAGAGAATGCAGAATTGCATGATCTCGGTGATGACAACGCTGAACATCCCGCCCTTAATGACGTAAATTGCCGTGATGGCAATCAGCAGGAGGGCATATTGATTAACGCTGAGGTGCCAGGGCAGGAACGTTGCCGCAAACTTGCCGATTCCCTTGAAGCCATACGTGAAGAATCCGATGATACTGATGAAAGCATAGATGACGACAATGATGTGCGACAGTTGCGCTCCACGACCCTTGCCGAAACGAGTTTGAATCCACTCGGCGCCAGTCATTACGTTCGATCGGCGCAGCCAGGTCGAGAGGTAGACCATCAGGAAAACCTGGTTAAAAGTGGGCCAGAGCCAGGGCACCCACACGCTCTTCAGGCCGTAGACGAACATCCAGTAGACCAGAAGCATGGTGCCGCTGATATCGAACATTCCTGAAGCATTGGAGATGCCGAGGACGTACCATGGCATGACATTGCCGCCCAGGAAGTAGGCCTTTATATCGCGCGAAGCGCGGTGCGATACCCAATAGCCGATCATCACTGATAGAACCAGGTAGGCGAGGATGATGGCGATATCAATTCCGTGCAGATGCATGGTGCACCTCAGTTTGTTTGAACTGCCACGCGATCGGGTACGAATATGGGATCAGCGCCGTTGGTCGAGCCACAGTTTCACTCCACTACTGGGCAAATCGTTAAGTCATTATCTATTGCTCCGCATCTATTGCTCCGCTTCGAGTGAAAGCTGCGAGCGTCTCACAGTGACGGCTTTCCTAAGTGTGACTAGCCTCACGTGAGGGTGTGAATTTCGACACTCCGTGCTCTCACAACGAAGAACGCCGTCATTTTTTGCTGGCTACATGTCTACACCCGAAACCTCTTGAACGCTAGTAGAAAATCGTTATACTAAGCCCGGTCTTAATTTGTGCAGTTCTCGGTTCGGGGGCATTTTATGAAATACGGGTACTTCGACGATAAGAACCGCGAGTACGTAATCACCCAACCAGACACGCCTCTACCATGGATCAACTATCTGGGATGCCAGGCATATTTTGGAATCATCTCCAACACGGCGGGCGGTTATTCCTTTTATCGTGACGCGCGCCTGCGCCGGATCACCCGTTATCGCTACAACAACGCGCCGTTCGATTTTGGTGGACGGTATATCTATGTTCGAGACGATGCCGCTGGTGACTTCTGGTCTCCATCGTGGCAGCCCACTCGCCGCAAACTCGAGAATTACTCTTGCCGTCACGGCATGGGCTACACCACGATCGGTTCGCAATATAACGGGGTCGAGGCCAGCACGCGCTACTTCGTGCCTCTCGACGAAAATCTTGAGATCTGGCAGTTGACTATCACGAACCATCGACGGCAGGCTGCGGAACTCTCGGTATTCTCGGCGATTGAATTTTGCTTGTGGGACGCACAAGACGATTCCACCAACTTCCAGCGCAATTTCAGCATTGGCGAAGTCGAAGTCGAGAACGGAGTGATTTATCACAAAACCGAGTACCGGGAACGGCGCGATCATTATTCATTCTTCGCGTGCTCAGAAAAAATCTCAGGCTTCGACACTCAGCGCGACACTTTTCTGGGTCCATATCGCGGATGGGACGATCCTGCAGTCGTGGAGAGCGGGCAGGCATGCAATTCCCTTGCTCACGGATGGGCGCCAATTGGCTCGCATCATGTGCGGTTGTCACTGGAGCCCGGGGAATCGCGCCAGATTGTTTTCGTTCTGGGGTACCAGGAAAATCCGCGGGACCAGAAGTTCGACCCTCTCGATTCGCAGATCCTCAACAAGAAAAAAGCAAAATGCGTTTTGAGCCGTTATCTGGTTCCGGGGACTGCTGACGCCGCATTCGAAAAGCTCGGTCAGTACTGGGACGACTTGCTGGGCATTTGCCAGGTGGATACGCCCGACGTACACACCAACCGTATGGTGAATATCTGGAACGCCTATCAGTGTATGGCGACCTTTAATATGTCCCGATCGGCATCGTCCTACGAATCGGGAATCGGCCGAGGTCTGGGGTTCCGTGATTCGAATCAGGATTTGCTGGGCTTTGTCCATATGGTTCCGGAGCGCGCTCGCGAGCGGATTCTCGACCTCGCGGCAACGCAACTGCCGACGGGCGGCGCCTACCACCAGTACCAACCGCTCACCAAACGCGGCAATAACGATGTCGGCAGCGGCTTTAATGACGATCCTCACTGGCTGATTATCGGGGTCGCTGCTTATCTGAAGGAGACCGGCGACTGGAGCATTCTGGATGAGGCCGTACCGTACGACAACGAGCCCGGCACGGAAACAGAACTCTACGAACATTTGCAGCGGAGCTTCCGTTACACGCTGGATCGTCTTGGGCCGCATGGTTTGCCTCTCATTGGACGTGCGGACTGGAACGATTGCCTGAACCTGAATTGTTTTTCGGATTCTCCGGGGCAATCTTTTCAGACCACGACTAATAAGGACGGCAAGGTCGCCGAGTCTGTTTTCATCGCTGGCCTCTTCGTTCTGGCGGGGCGCGAACTGGCAGAAATTGCCAGGCATCGCTGCCACAAAGCTGAAGCCCGTTCTTATTTGGCGGAAGTCGAAAAGATGGAGGCCACGATTCGCCAGCACGGCTGGGACGGAGAATGGTTTATCCGGGCCTATGACGATTTCGGGCGCAAAGTCGGGTCCAAAGAATGTGTCGAAGGCAAAATCTTCATTGAGACGCAGGGTTTCTGCACGCTTGCAGGGGTTGGCCTGGAAGATGGTTTGGCTGCCCGAGCGCTGAAGTCCACGCGTCAACTGCTGGCCACCAAGCATGGCATCGTCTTACAGCAGCCGGCCTATTCGAAGTATTACCTCGAACTTGGCGAGATTTCTTCGTATCCGCCGGGGTATAAGGAAAACGCGGGCATCTTTTGTCACAACAATCCGTGGGTCATGATCGGCGAGGCGCGCGTTGGGAATGGTGACAGTGCCCACGATTACTATTCGCGAATTAATCCCTCCGCTCGCGAAGAGATGAGCAACGTGCATCGCTGCGAGCCTTACGTGTACGCACAGATGATTGCCGGGCGCGATGCTCCCACGCATGGCGAAGCCAAAAACTCGTGGCTTACGGGCACAGCGGCGTGGAACTACTACGCCATCACGCAATGGATTCTTGGAGTCCGGACAGACTACGACGGTCTGTTGATTGCTCCGGTCGTGCCAAAGGGATGGAAGGGGTTCAAAGTAACGCGCAAATTCCGCGGTGTCACTTATGACATTGTGGTAGAGCGAAGCGGGGATGGGAACGCTGTCTCGCTCGAAGTGGATGGCCAATCCATCGCGGGCAATCTGGTGCCGTTGCCGCCATCGGGGACAACAAATGTCGCCGTAAAAGCGATCGTTGCTTAGGCTTTCCCGGCGTGAGACATGCTCTTGCGCGGTTTTTGCTTCTAAATCCGGAAACTAACAAAGGACGCCATGAGCTATGTGCCAGCCAGTTCGCGTTATGACACCATGCAATACCGCCGTTGCGGCAACAGCGGGTTGCTACTACCTGCAATCTCGCTGGGGCTTTGGCACAACTTCGGCGGAATTGATCCTCTAGAGAACAGTCGCGCCATTCTCCGGTGCGCCTTCGATCTCGGGATCACCCACTTCGATCTTGCGAACAATTATGGTCCGCCCCCAGGATCCGCAGAGGAGAACTTTGGCCGCATGCTGGAGGCCGATTTCTCCGCTTATCGCGACGAGTTGATTATCAGCACCAAAGCTGGGTGGGACATGTGGCCCGGCCCGTACGGCGATTGGGGTTCGCGAAAGTACCTGCTGGCCAGTCTGGATCAAAGTCTGCGCCGCATGAATCTCGATTACGTGGACATTTTTTATTCCCACCGCCCGGATCCACAGACCCCAATTGAAGAGACCATGTCAGCGCTCGATCATGCCGTGCGCTCGGGTAAGGCACTCTACGCGGGAATATCCAGTTACGACGCGCAGCAGACCACGGCAGCCGCCGACGTGCTCCGAAATCTAGGAACGCCTTGTCTGATCCACCAGCCCAAGTGCTCCATGTTCGAGAGAAACATCGAGACTGGGTTGCTCGACGTCTTGAAAGAGGAGGGGATCGGATGCATCGCATTCTGTCCATTGGCTCAAGGCCTGCTTACCAATCGCTATCTCGATGGCATTCCGGCGGATTCGCGCGCGAACAAACCCGATGCTTTTCTGACGAGAAATGACGTTACGCAAGATGCGTTAACGAAAGTTCGTGCGCTAAGCGAGGTGGCACGGTCACGGGGACAGTCCGTCGCGCAATTGGCGCTTGCCTGGGTGCTGCGAGACCCACGGATGACCAGCGCTCTAATCGGCGCAAGCCGAGTCGAACAAGTCGAGCAAAACGTTGCGGCATTGGCTAACCTCCACTTTTCGTCAGATGAACTTCGTCGCATCGACAGCATCCTTGCGGGCTGATCCTAACGGAGTAACCGGCAAGGGGCAGCAAAGAGGCTCGCTGCTACGAGGTGTTGCGAGGGAGAAACTGCGAAATTTATGGCGGGCCCGTCACCAGAGGATTAGAATGGCTGCTCTCCTCAAGTAATCTGATGAAACGTAGGCGAATCCTGCGACAAGTACTCTTTTCGTTCGCCGCTGTCGTGGTTGCGCTGACCTTACTGGCGCCGACGAAAGCTCCAACCCAGAAACCCGAGGCGCAGGAAAATTCCACCGCGGGACATCCCGAATTCACCAAGGCCAGCAGTCGCGAACCGACGTTCTTTCCTGTTGCAGTCTGGTATAGCGGGGGCAAAGCGCGCGCGCCTATGCTGGAGACGATTACTCCGGACTCCGCGCGATTGTGGAAAGAAGACCTACATAAGATCAAGAATCTTGGATTCAATACTGTTCGGACTTGGGTGGAGTGGAATGTCGGGGAACCTGGGGAAGGCGAATATCATCTCGAGAATTTGGACTTGTTATTGCGCCTGGCTGACGAGTCTGGATTGAAAGTGATTGTGCAGGTTTATGTCGATTCGGCTCCGGAGTGGGTTGGGAAAAAATATCCTGAGGGTCGTTACGCAGCACAGGATGGACAGCCGATCGTGTCGCAAGCGGCACCCGGATACTGCTTCGATCACCGAGGCGTGCGGAAAGCGGTCCTCGATTTCTTTCAGGAAGTGGCCAGGCATGTGGCAAAAAATCCTGCGTTCTATGGATGGGATTTGTGGAGTGAACCCGCCGCTCTCAATTGGGCGCGAATCGGATACAAGTCGGAACCGATGTTCTGCTATTGCCCCAGCAGCCTGGAGCGGTTCCGCGAGTGGCTGAAAAGTAAGTACAAGACGCTCGATCAACTCAACGAAGCGTGGCACCGGACGTTTACGGATTGGAACCAGGTTGAGCCTCCACGATACGGGACGATTCTCACCTATACCGATTTCATGGATTGGCGCATTTATTATGGCTACAAACTGGCCGAAGATTTGAAGATGCGCAATGACGCGGTAAAAGCCATCGATCCAACCCACGTAACCACAAGCCATGCGCCGAATCCGTCACCGCTGGTGCGCACGCTGGCCGATCCGTATGACCCGACAGATGACTTTCTGATGAAAGACTCTGTGGATTTTTTCGGAACCAGCTTCTATCCGAAACTCACGGCTGTCGCGCAGAATTGGACGCTGGAACGGCGCGTCCTGGCTATGGATCTGACCAATAACATGACCGCTGGGCGAGGTTTCTACGTGGGTGAACTGCAGGCTGGATATGGCGTGCATGGCACAGTGGTTGGATCTCCGGTTACATCCGGCGACCTGGAAATGTGGACTTGGGGCATGGTTTCTCGCGGAGCCCGTGCCATCAACTACTACGCCTTTTATCCGATGAATGCGGGATATGAGTCGGGCGGCTACGGAATGATCAGCCTGGACGGCTCCGTAACGGAGCGCGGCCGCCACGCAGGAGAGGTTGCAAAACGCATTCAGGAAAATTCAGATCTGTTGTTACGATCGCATCCGGAGCGCGCCGAGGTGGGAATCGTATTCAGTCCACTGGCGCCTTTAGTCGGTGGCTATGACGAGGAAGGCAGCCGGACTGCGATGCATCAGGCTGTGGCCGGATATCACCGAATGTTCTTCGAACGAAATCTGCCGGTGGATGTCCTCAGTTCGCGTGAGTTGGCGCAAGACGGCCTTCAACAATATAAGCTGGTCATCGTTCCCTATCCTCTGATGCTGACCGATGAGGAAGCCAGGATTCTAAAGGACTACGTTTCGAACGGTGGTCACCTTTTTGTGGAAGCGCGGCCGGGATGGGTGGACGAACGGGGCCATGCCGAACCCAAGGTCCCCGGATTCGGTTGGGATGAAATGTTGGGAGTTCGCGAAAAGCAGGTGATTCCCGGAAAAGAGTTCGAAGTGAAGTGGGGAAGCACGCAATTTAAGGGAATGAAATTTCAGGAACAGTTCGAAGTGGAGGAAAAGTCGGCTCATCCGCAGGCGTTTGCAGACGACGGAACTCCGATCGCGTATGAGAACCGCTTTCATAAAGGAAGCGCTATGATCTTCGGCAGCTTTGCCGGGCAGGAGAACTACGAGCACCCGGTGGAGATGCATCCCCTGGCTGCGATTCTGGCTCGGTGGGCGGTGCTCTCCGAGCCCAAGCTCCATGCACCGGCGAAGTTGGAATTGCGGCAAATGGATGCTCCCAAGGGTCGGCTGGTGTTCTTCTTCAATCACGGAGATAAGGCGGCACCTGTGGAATTCAACCGTGATCTTGAGAGACCTGCTAGCAGCATTCGTGAGATTGTGACTGGTGAGAAGATCGCACCTTCAGGAATGCATCTGGACCTGAGGGCCGAAGTTCCGGCAGAGAGCGTACGTATCTTCAGGATCGACTTCTGAAGCGAGTGTCTTGGTAGTGGTTCCAGTTCTTGTATTTCGCAATTTATATTGCGTACTTCAATTCTGCACCTCGGGGAGGAAGCTTTGAGCGTGGTCCAGTATCGCGAACGTATTACGGCAGTTCTGAATCGAATTTGGGACACGCAGACGGCAAACATTGAAAAGGTGTCGGCGGTGATGGCCGAGTGTATTGCGCGGGGCGGTCTGGTGCACTTATTCGGCAGCGGACATTCGGTATTGCCAGTGCAGGATATGTTCCCGCGCTATGGTGCCTTTCCTGGGTTTCGGCCGCTCATGGACATGCGCCTCATGTGGACGAACGTGATCGGGTCGGGTGGCGCCAAAGGGCTGCTCTGGCTGGAACGCCGTGAAGGCTACGCATCCATCCTGTTCGAAAATGAGCCGATTCGCGGCGGAGATGTGATGCTGGTGTTTTCTCACGGCGGCCTGAATGCCGCCGGTATCGAAGTTCTGCAGGAAGCGAAGAAGCGGGGCCTGACGACGGTGGCGATAACGTCGCTGGACAACTATCGCAAACGTGAATCGACGCATTCGTCCGGAAAGAAGTTAGCTGACGTTGCAGATTACGTGATCGACAACTGCGTACCTGCGGAAGACGCATTGGTAGCGGTGAAGGGCTGGAAGGCACCGGTGGCTGCGGGATCGACAGTTTCGACTGTGACGATCGGGATGGCGATTATTGCCGAGGTAGCGAATGATCTGGCTGCGAGGGGTTGCAATCCTCCGGTGTTTGTATCGCCTAACGTTCCGGGAATACCGGCGGATAATAACAACCGAGCGTACGAAGAATATGAGCGCTTGCTGAAACGATAACCTGTGACGCATATCCTGCGGCCGCGATCGCTCTTTATCAGCGCATGTGCCGGGATCCTTGTCTTTGGTATCGTTCTCGCTGTTCTGGGGACAGTGTTCGGCCTTCCCGAAATGCGCACACGCCTGGGTGTAGATGCAGCCCGCGAAGGGAACCTGCTGTTTCTACTTTATCTTGGTATTTTTGCCGCATCGCTGTTGGTCGGTCCACTGATTGATCATCTAGGTAACAAAGTCATCCTGTTGGTCTCGAGTGCCATAGTCGCCGTCGCCATGGTCTTATTTGCGACCGCACATTCCTTTGCGGCGGCAAGCGTGGCCGCAACCTCACTCGGACTCGGTGGAGGCGGTTTAAATACTTGCCCCAACGTGGTTGTGTCGGACCTCTATGGCGATGAACGAGGACCGATGCTGAATCTCCTAGGAATATTCTTCGGGATCGGGGCCGTTTGTGTTCCGCTGTTTGCGGCGAGTATCGAAGGACATTTTACGATTCCGCAGTTATTCCTTTTCTGTGCGGTTCTCGCCGCGGGGTGCGCTCTTTGGTACGCGCTGATTAACTTTCCACCGCCGAAGGCCGACCAGGCGTTCTCGTTGCATGACATTCTGGAAGTTGCCGGCTATGAGGGTGTTCTGCTCCTCGCCTTTATTTTGTTTTTTGAATCGGGAAACGAGGCATGTATTGGCGGTTGGACCTCCACGTACGTGAACAGTATCGGACACTCTCCACGTATCGCTACCCTGGTATTGGCGGCTTACTGGGGCGCGCTGATGCTGGGCAGAATGTTGGCTGCGCCCGTGCTGCGCGGAATAAAGAAATCACGACTCCTCCTGATCACTGCTCTGATGTCATTGGCGGGTTGCGCGATCTTGTTGTCCGCAGGGTCACTTGGGTTTTTGTTTGCCGGGGCTGCTTTGATCGGATTGTCTTATGGGCCAATCTTCCCAACGACGCTGGCGATTGCGGGAGACCGTTATTCGCAGCGGGCCGGAACGGTCTTTGGATTGCTATTTTCGATTGCGCTGATTGGGGGGATGGTGCTTCCCTTGGGCGTGGGACACGTTTCGCAGAGAGCCGGCATTCACGCGGGCATGATCGTGCCGTCACTTGCAGCAATCGGAATTGTTGCATTATCCGCCGCAGTGATGTGGCGCGAACGTAACAGTCCGGCAGTTTCAAAAGCGGGCGCGGCCCGTTTATGACTCGATATTTCTTGGGAATATGTTTCCAGATTCTAAGGCAAGAACATAAAAGTAAAGGATCCAAGGTGCGCTACGTTTTGGCCGTCGATCTAGGGGGAACGAAATGTTCTGCCGCAACCGTTGATTGCTCTGGGCGTATTGCTTCCCGCCGCACAGTGCCGGTTGATCTCCGTTCCCGGTCAGGCCCAGTCCTGCAGATTGTGCAACTGGCGAAGGATCTCGCGGACAGCAAAAAGCTTAAAGATGTTTTTGTGGCCGCGGCCATCGCGGTGCCAGGACTGGTGCGCCCAAATGGAACGGTTTGGGCGCCCAACTTGCCCGGGTGGGAGCGAATGCCACTGGCGAAGCGGCTGGAGCAAACACTTGGAATTCGGGTGATGGTCGAAAGCGATCGCAATGCAGCGGTGTTGGGAGAATGCTGGCGCGGAGCAGCCCGGGGCAAGTCCGATGCGATTGTATTGATGATCGGTACGGGAATTGGCGCCGGCATTCTGAGCGGTGGACGCATTATCCGGGGCGCGCATGAACTCTCCGGCTGCGCCGGATGGCTCACCGTAACGCGCGAGGACGTGCCCGAGACATCGCGAGCAGGAGAGTTGGAATCGCTGGTGGCTGGGCCCGCAATCGCGCGAGCTGCGCAACGAAGGTTAGATCAAGGAGAGCCGAGCAGGCTCTTACAATTGGACCCCAGTAAAATTACTGCCCATGACGTTGCCGCTGCCGCGCGCCAGGGCGACCGTCTCGCTCTGGAGATATTCAAACAGTCCGGCAGGCTTCTGGGATTCGGGGTTGCGAATCTCGTTAGCCTCTTCGATCCAGAGATTATTGTTCTGGGGGGAGGCATGGCAGCAGTGGCGGATTTGTATCTTGACTCGCTACGGAAAGCGATGTTTGAGCGGGCTCAACCTTTGGCCGCGAAGAAAGTGAAAATTGTGGTGAGCAAACTTGGAGAAACGGCGAACCTGCTAGGTTGTGCGCACTTGGGTTGGCAGCTT
>Ga0209168_10003461_pt1 | contig 10858 bp, 11 predicted proteins | sample Coa_R1_FD_187156 | JGI IMG/M metagenome (GOLD analysis project Ga0209168, IMG submission 187156) | Surface soil microbial communities from Centralia Pennsylvania, which are recovering from an underground coalmine fire - Coalmine... | ecosystem: Environmental > Terrestrial > Soil > Unclassified ... | reverse complement strand
CGTGGCGCCGCACTTCTACACCGACGACCGCGAGATCGACGATGCAGTCGCGGCAATGGCGTCCATTCTCGAGACCGGCGCCTGGCAGCCGTTCGCCGAGCGCCGAGCGCTGGTCACCTGAGTCGCGCGGGCGCGACTCGTCGTGAACGTGCGGCGGCCCGCGCGCCGTCTCGTCAGTGCAGCTGCAGGGTGCGGCTGCGGTCGATGAGCACCACGAGCACTTTCGCGACCGCCGTGAGCGTCGCGATGCGCGAGTTTACGGCGTTGTCACCGAGCTCGATGCGCGCGCGAAGGTACCAATCGCGCGCCTCGCGTGCCGCGCCCAGCGCGAGCTCGTAGAACGGGACGCGATCTCTCTTCGACATCCGGCTGTATCCCGCCGCGATCTGTGCGCCGATGGAGGCGGTCGCCTCGACCAATCGCCCGGCGATCCCCTCGGTGACCGGATTGGACACGAGCCGCCGTGCGTCGTGCGAAGCCAGCTCCGCCACATAGAGCGCAACGCGATATACGCGCAACGACCAGATCGGATCTGTGCGGATGTCGACCGGCACGCCGCGCTCCCAATCGTCGTACCTCACGTCCCCTCGCTGCGGTTTCGGTCGAAGAAAATACCACTCGGGTTACCGCGCTCCCGCATCATCCGAGCGCGAACCGCATCGGACCCATGCATCCAGCCTTCCGTCTCGGTCCAAGGAGCAGAGTCGATCTGTCTATTGTGAGCCCGCAGGCGCGAGAGTAGCTTGGACCGGAATTCCATCCCTTCTTATGCCGACGCCACCGAAAAAACTTCGCAAGCACTACACGAACGACGACCATCCGGCTGTCATTCTGCGTTTCGAGGATGGCCACGAGATCGCCGTTCCCAAAGGCACCAGCAAGTCCTTCGACGCCTACGAGGGCGAGACGGTGAAAGTGCTGGCCGTCTACGACAAGAAAACCGGGGAGCGCGAGCTGCTCGTGACCAAGAAGGCGGGCGAGTTCCCTGATGGCTAACCGCCTCGCCATGCCGCGGTGGACGCGCGGCGCGGCGTTGGCCACTCTGCTCCTTCTTCCTGCCTGCGCGCGCGGACAGGGCGCCGGTGCGCAACTCGCCCCCGTTCGCGCCGATACCGCCCTCCTTCGCCACACGCTCGACTCCCTCGCCGACATGCACCACGGCGTCGTCGGCTACAGCATCATCGATCTCGACACCGGCGACACGCTCTCGCGCCGCGGCGATGAGACGTTTCCCACGGCGAGTCTCATCAAAGTCCCTATTCTCGTGACGCTGTACGATCTGGTCGCCAAGCACCAGATCTCGCTCGATGATCCCCTCACGCTGCTCGATATCGACAAAGTGCCGGGATCGGGCTCGCTGCAGTTCATGCACGATGGCGCCGCGATCACCGTGCACGACGCGGCGTGGCTCATGGCGACGCAGAGCGACAACACGGCAACGAACCTGCTCCTCGACCGGATCATCATTCGCCGCGTGTGGGCGAAGATGGAATCGCTCGGCCTGATGCACACAAAGGTGCACTCGAAAACGTTCCTGCGCATTTCGAGCGTCGCCATGGACAGCTCGGCGAAGTACGGGTTGGGCGTGTCGACGCCTAACGAAATGGCGCACCTGTTCGTGCTGCTCGCGAAAGGCCAAGCCGTGAACCCGGCCGCCGATTCGAGCATGCTCGACATCCTCGAGCACAACGAGGACAACACACTGCTCCAGCGCGATCTCGACAACGTGCGTGCCGCGCACAAGACCGGCGCCGTGGACGACGCGCGCACCGAGTGTTCGCTGTTCTACCTTCGCTCGCGCGTGGTGGCGTGCGTGTTCACAAAAGACAACAAGGACCAACGCTGGATCCTCGACAGCGAGCCACAGGTCACGATGGCGCACATGGGCGCGACGATCGCGCGCGCGTTCGGACTTCCGGACAGTGCGTCCGTTGCATCGACCCCGTAAGGCGGCAGCCTCGCGCTCGTAGTCACATCGACCGAACCACGTGCGTCAACACGTCCAAGGCATGGCACCGGAAATGCCCCCTCCCTGTCCCGGCCAGTATCGAAACGTGACCGGAGGGATATTTGTGAGAACCTGGGCCGCTACCGTCGCCGTCCTCGCACTTGCTGCCGCTCCAACCGCCGCCGCGGCGCAGTTCACCGCCGCATTGGTGCCCGCGCGCCTGCCGGCGCCGCGGAGTGTGCTAACGCCCAACTCGAACGCTCCCACCGCGATGCCAGCAGAGATGCGTGTCGACTCATCACTCGGCGCCTTCGATTCGACATTCTTCGACTCATCGTCGAATTCGGTCACCGCGACCGAGCTAGCCGCGTCTACTGCGCCGCGCGCTGCTTCCACTGTACATTCACCCGACACCACTACCGGCGGAGACACCGTGTTTAGAGATGGCGCCTCCGCGCCCGAAACGGATTCAACGCTTCCGGCATTGGCGCTCGCTGGTGTAGGTACGCTACTCGTTGGTGTTGTACTGGTCCGACGCTGACATGCGACGTTCCTTCGGAATTTTCTTCGTGCTCGCCGGTGCGTGCCTGCTGCTCACAGTCGGCTACGCGTACGGTGCGAGCGCCATCGCTCGGCGCCATGCGCGCGCGACGTGGACCGCCATGGAAGCCAACGGATCGCTGTCCACGCCGGATAGCGGCGTCGCGCATCACGACTTTGCTCGCGGCGAGCCCGTTGGGCGCATCGATATTCCGGCGATCAAGCTCGATGAAGTGTTCATCGAAGGCGTGGCCGACGCGCAGCTCGCGGTCGCGCCGGGCCATTTGCCCCAGAGCGCGCTGCCGGGTGAACCCGGGAACGCGGTCATCTCGGCGCATCGCGACCGGCAGTTTCACGCACTCGACCAACTCTCGCTTGGCGACACGATCGTCACCGAGACGTACGGCGGACGCACGACGTGGGTGATCGTGGCGCGGCGCATCGTGGAGCGGGGCAAGCCTGCGCTCTTCTCGACCGTCGAGCCGACGCTGACGCTCACGACGTGCTGGCCGGTACGCTACGTGGGGCCGGCGCCCGATCGGTTGATCATTACGGCCAAGGTGTTGGAGCGGGCTCGACCCGGCGTCTGACACCAGATCACTTCCCAAGTGGGCCGCCACAGGGCATCGTAGCGGCGTGTCCATCAAAAGCGCTTCATCGTCCACGGCCGGGCCGGCGCCGGCGCGCATCCAGCCGCCGTCGAGCGGGCCGGTCGCGCCTCGGGTCATCCAGACCAGGAACGCCGAAGATCCCGCGCTGCGCACGTGGATCGTGCTGGCGCGGGCCTACCACACGATCGTCCGCGCCGTGTCGCGCGACGTCAGCCGCCACCGCCTGACGCTGGGCCAGTTCGCGGTGATGGAGGCCCTCTACCACAAGGGCGCTCTTCCGTTAGGCAGAGTGGGGTCGCTGCTGCTCGTCACCGCCGGGAACATCACCTACGTCGTGGACCAGCTCGAGCGGCGCGGACTGGTGCGGCGCGAGCGGCGGCATGGCGACCGCCGCGTGGTGTACGCGGCGCTCACGGCCAAGGGCCGCGCATTCATCGACGAGATCTTTCCCGGGCACGCCCGCTACGTCGCGGAGCTCTTCGACACGCTGCCGCCCGACGAGCAGAACCAGCTCCGCCGTCTGCTCAAGAAGCTCGGCTTCGCCGTGGCCGACCTCGAGGGCGAAGGCAAAGCGGATTGACGGCCTAGAGTGCCCGCCGCACGAAAAACACGCCGAGCGCCACGAGCACGGCGCCGAGGATCACGATGCTGACGCCCTTCCCGTTGTCGGCCGGCGGCTCGTCTGCCGGTTGCTGCGTCTCGTTGCTCACGCGCGCTTCTCCTGAGTGATGCGCCAAACCCTGGATTGTCGTCCCATGCGTTGTGTCATTGCCTTCGCTCTCGTGCTCGCCGGCGCGGTGCCAGCTCCTGCCCAACGGATCACGCCCAACGAAATCGACGGCGATCTCCGGTTCCTCGCATCCGATCTGCTCGAGGGCCGCGCGCCCGCGACCCGCGGCGGCGAGCTGGCCACGGCCTACATCGCCGCCCAACTCCGCTCCGCCGGCATCGAGCCCGGCGTGAACGGGTCGTACTTCCAGCGCGTCCCGATCGACGTGGTCACTGTCGACTCGGCGTCGATGCACGTGCAGGCATCCGGCAAAGCCGCGGCTCGGCTGCGATTCCCCGATGATGTCGTCATCTGGGCCGGTTCGGCCGTTCCCTCGAGCGCCGCGCACGCCGAGATCGTGTTCGCCGGTTACGGCGTGACCGCACCGGAGTACAAGTGGGACGACTTCAAGGGAGTGGATGTCAAAGGCAAGGTGTTGCTCGTGCTGGTGAACGACCCGCCCGCGACCGCGAAGGAACCGCAGTTGTTCGGCGGAAAGGCGATGACCTACTACGGCCGCTGGACCTACAAGTTCGAGGAAGCCGAGCGGCGGGGCGCGGTGGGCGCGCTCATCGTGCACACGACGGCGGCGGCGAGCTATCCCTGGCACACGGTGGTGGCGTCGTGGAGCACGCCGCAGCGGATGCTGCCGCGCGATGCCACGCTGCCCGCTCCGTTAGGCTTTCGCGGCTGGATCACCGATTCGGCCGCCGCGGCGTTGCTCGAGCACGCCGGCCTCGATCTCGCGGCGCTGCGCAGGCAGGCCGCGACGCGAGAGTTCCGGCCGGTCGACACGGGCATCACGCTCGATGTCGCGTTCCGGAGCTCCGTGCAGCACCTGGAAAGTCAGAACGTGGTGGGCGTCATTCCCGGCCGCGACAAATCGCTCACGCGGCAGTACGTCGCGCTGAGCGCGCACTGGGACCACTTCGGCATCGGCCCCAAGGTGAACGGGGATTCGATCTACAACGGCGCGGTGGACAACGCGTCCGGGGTGTCGACGCTGCTCGCTGTCGCGCGGGCCGCCGCGCAGGCGCCGCGCCCGCGCCGTTCGCTGGTATTCGTGTTCGTGACCGCCGAAGAAGCCGGGCTGCTCGGCTCGTCGTGGTTTGCCCAGCATCCGACGATGCCGGACAGCGAGATCGTCGCCGACCTCAACCTGGATGTGGTGACGGTGCTGGGCAAAGTGCGCGACCTGAACGTGCTGGGCTCGGACAAGTCGACGCTCGGGCCGATGCTCGCGCATCTCATCGCGCCTAACGGAATGCGCATCGACCCCGACGCGCACCCGGAGGCCGGCCACTTCTATCGATCCGACCACTTCTCGTTCGCCAAGGCCGGCATCCCCGCCGTGTCGATCGGCGCCGGCACCGATTACGTCGGACGGCCTCGGGGCTGGGGCGTGCAGCAGGACGACGACTACACCGCGCACCGCTATCACCAGCCCGCCGACAACTACAGCCCGGATTTCGACCTGAGTGGCGCCGCGCAGATCGGCGACATCGTGTTGAAGTTCGCCACGGCGCTTGCCAACTCGCCGGTGCTGCCGGCGTGGAATCCAAACGCCGAGTTCCACTCGGCGCGGGGCGAAAAAAGCAAGATCTCCTGAGGGCGGCGATGCGGCGGCATGTGCCTAACGAAGCCGCATGGCGGTCGCGCCCGCGATGGCAACCATGCCCAGCGCGAACAGCGCCGCGTACAGGGGCCAGAGAAAGCGGAACCACCGGTCGTAGCGTACGCCCGCCGCGGCCAGGTTCGCCATCAACACGCCGCTCGTGGGCGTGATGAGGTCGCACAAACCGGCGCCGTACTGGTAGGCGAGCACCGTCGTCTGCCGCGACAGGCCGAGGAGATCGGTGAGCGGAACGAGAATCGGCAGCGTGAGCACCGCCTGGCCGCTCACGCTCGGTACCGGAACGTGAATCGCGGTGTGCACCGCCATCATGCCGATGGCCGCGAGCCCGATCGGCAATCCGGCGAGCGGTGCGACCAGACCGTGCACGATGGTATCGACGATGCGGCCCTGCTCGAGGACCACGTAGATCGCGCGCGCAAACCCGATGAGCAGCGCGGCAAACGTCATCGACCGGAAGCCATCGATGAACGCATCCGCGGTGCCGCCTACGCCTAACCGTCCAAGGAGGCCGGCGGTCACGCCCATGACGAAGAACAGCGCCGCCATCTGGTCGAATCCCCAACCGAAGCGCGTCACACCGTACACGAACACGGCGAACGTGACGAGCACGAGTGCGAGCACGACTCCCGGATGTGCATCGGTGCGCGTGTCGGCACCGACGACCTCGTCCACCGGACGGCCGCGCGTGCGCGCAGCGTAGCGCATGGTCCCGCCGATCCAGATGACGAGCGCGAGCGCGAGGAACACGAGGCGGAACGACCACCCCGAGAGCAGCGGCAGCTGCGACAGCTTCTGCGCGATCTCCACCTGGAATGGATTGATCGGACTGAAGGCGGCGCCGACGGCGGCCGCGCCGACGCTCATCGCGGCGGCGGTAACGGCATCGTACCCGAGACGCCGCGTCAGCACGAGCAGCGCCGGAATGAGGGCGATGATTTCCTCGTGCATGTTGTCGAGTGCGCCGCCCAACGCAAATGCGAGACACGTGACGGGGATGACGAACGCCGCGCGGTCGGCGAGCCGGCGCACCAGCCAGTCCACGCCGTACGCCAGCGCGCCGGTCCGGTCGACGACCGCGAACGCCCCGCCGATGAGGAACACGAAAAACACGACATCCGCGGCGTCCTCGAGGCCTTTCGGAATCGCGACCACCGCCGCGAACGGGCCCACCGGATTCGCCTCCACCGTGTGAAACGTGCCGGCGACGACCACGCTTCGACCGGTAGCCGGGTCCTCGCGCCGCTGATACGCGCCCGCCGGGAGGAGCCAGCTCAGCGTGGCCGCGATCGCCACGCACGCTACCATCAGGACCAATGCGTTAGGCATCCGGAACCGCATGCGCAGGCTGGTGCCAGGTACGATCGCGGCGGCGTCGCTCATAGCGGATTGCGCTCGGGTGGTATGGGGAAGCGGTGCGAAATCAGGCGAGGTGGCGACCGATGGCGCTCGCCGACGCCTAGCGTACGCGGCTAGCGAAATCGACGCAATTGGCCATGGTGAGAACGACGGGTCCGTACTATCCTTGGCGCGCACGCACTCACAGAGAGATCTCGTGGCCCTGCGCTCGTGACGACAGCGGTACGCGTCTCGCCCGTGGTCGCCGCCGCCTTACGCGACGGCCGACCCGTCGTCGCCCTCGAAAGCTCCGTATTCGCGCAGGGTCTGCCGCACCCGCAGAACCGCGACGCCGCGCGGCGCATGCTCGCAGCCGTGCGCGCTCGCGGCGCGGAGCCCGCGATCACCGCAGTAACGCGCGGCACGCCTATCGTCGGACTCGACGGGGACGACCTCGATCGATTCCTCGCGCGCAACGGCGTGCGCAAGGTGTCCGCGCGCGACATTGCACCTGCCGCCGCCGTGTGCGCAGACGGCGCAACGACGGTAGCCGGATCGCTCGCACTCGCGCACGCCGCCCACATTGCCGTGCTCGCCACCGGCGGCATTGGCGGCGTGCACCGACTCGCACCGACATTGGCGCATGGCGGAGATGTGGTACGCGATGAGTCCGCCGATCTCGCCGAGCTCGCGCGTACACCAATGCTCGTCGTCTGCGCGGGCGCCAAGACCATTCTGGACTTGCCCGCCACGATGGAACGTCTCGAGTCACTCGGCGTCGCCGTGGTCGGCTACCGTGTCGACGAACTGCCGGGCTTCCTCACCAGCGGTACAGGCATTTCATTGTCGTGGCGATTCGAGAATGCAGCCGAGGTCGCCGCGGCGTGGCGCATGCAGCGGGACCTCGGGCGAATGCAGGCGATGGTGGTGGTGCAGCCCCCACCGACGCCGCTGTCGCGCGAGATGGTGGACGGCGCGGTCGATCGGGTGCTCGATGCGGCGGTGCGAGCCGGCATCACAGGAACCGCGCTCACGCCGTGGCTGTTGGCTCGATTGGAAACGGAGACGGGCGGTGCTTCGCTCGCGACCAACGTTGCACTGCTCGAGTCAAACGCGACGCTGGCGGCGGAGATCGCGTCGGAAGTGGCGAAAGATGCTGAAATCGGACGTGCACGCGCGTAATATCCCGTGGGCGCGTCTGTCGTCCTCTACGTTAGAGGGGTGGGAGGGGAGTTAAAGTTCAATGAGACGGTTGTAAAGTCAACATCTTGAACAGAGCGGATTTCGAGTTGTACAATAGGCTGACCGACATCGGTCTTCTTGAGACACGTCGGAGGTGCGAATCGCCATGCCTACCCCGTTTCTGAGTTCTGAAGAGTACGACGAGCGCGCGCATCAACTGTACAACGAAGGCCAGTACGACGAAGCGCTCGATGTTCTGCGCGAAGGACTGGCGCTCTATCCGAACTCGGTCGAGTTGCACATAGGGGTAGGCTACGCACGGCTGGCTCGCGATGAGTTCGCTTGGGCCAGGCAGAGCTTCGACAAGGCCCTCGTGCTCGACCCGGATCACGAGGACGCCATCGCGGGGCTCGGCGAGACGCTGCTCAAGTTCGGCGCGCGCGAGCAGGCCATCGGGCGTTTTCGCCACATTCTCGAGCTCGGCTACGCCGACGACATCGATCTCGTGCTGCAGATCGGCCGCGCACTGTTCCGCGAGGACATGATCGCCGAAGCACGCGAATTCTTCGAGATCGCGGCGCGCGAAGCCGGCGAGATGGCCGAGGCGGCGGCGTGCCTGGGTTACGTTAGGCATCGGGGCGGCGATGACGAGGGCGCGGTCACGGCGCTCAAGCGCGCGCTGCAGTTGGACGACGACCACGCCGAAGCGCGCATCTATCTCGCCAACATTCTGTACGACCGCGGCGATTACGAGGGGTCGCTGTCGCAACTCGAGCGCACCGAGCCCGATGACCACTGGGAGGAGCTCGGCATCTGGCGCTTGATCGAGCTCAAGAAGTCCCTCTACCGCCTAACGGACGACGATCCCGAGCTCGCGCCGTGGGAAGACCGGCTCTCCGAGCTCGCCGGCGAGCCCGACGACATCGACGAGATGCTGTCCGAGATCGAGACGCGCGTGAACGAAGAAGAGGCCGCGCGCGAGCGTGGACAGCTCGAGTTGTTCGGCGCGCTGCTCTCGGATCTGGCGGGACAGAAGGTGTCGGACACGCTCGAGCATCGGATCCTGCTCAACGACGGCCGCATCTACGTCGGGAGCTGGGACCGCATCGTCCGCGCGATGCGCGACGCGAACAGGGCCATGACGGGACGCTCGGTGCAGGAGTTCATGGCCACCGAAGCCAGCCGCGGCTATTCGATCACCGGCGTCAAGATTCCGATTGGCGACGCCGAAAGCTTCATCCGCGGCAGCGCGAACGCCGGCCTGTTGCGCATCGTGCGGTGACGGATCCGTCCTCCGCCTCGCGCGGCGCGCTCCACGCGCTCGAGGCGGTTCGACCGGCGGTCGAGCGACTGTCATCGAGCCGGTCATCGCAGGACAATGCATCCGATGTGACGGCCATCTGCACGGGCGTCGAGCTGGCGCTCAGCGCACTGATCGGCCGCACGGACCTCTCCGGCCAGGCGCTCGTCCGCGAGACGCGGCAGCGCGAAGCGATCTCGCTCGAGCAGGCGCACGCCGCGCTCGAGCTGTTCGCGGTGCGCGATCGCGTGGGTGCCTCGGGACAAATCGACGCCGCCGATCTGGAGGTGGCGCGCGAGGCGTACAGCGTGCTCGGGCGCGGATTCGACGCCGCGCCGGTGTCCGCTGATAGTGCGACGCCGCCCGCGACCGGCGCAATCACGCCGTCCGGAGCGACGGTCGCCGGCGCGGTCAGGGACGGTCCGGCCGTGCCCTCGGGCATTGCGCCATCGAGCAGCGCCGCCGCCGGCGGTCCGTTAGGCGCGACCGCGTTCGGCGTACCCGGGGAGGCGCCGCCGATAGCGCCGCCGAGACACGGACCGCTCATCACGGCCGCCGTGGTCTCGGTGCTCGTGCTGCTCGGCGTGTACTACCTGGTTGCAGGACACCGCGCGCCGTCGGCGCTCGACGCCGGCATTGCCGCCTACACGGCCGGCCACCGCGATTCGGCGCGCGTGTTCTTCACGCGCGCGGCGGCGGCCTATCCGAATGCCGTCCGCCCACATCTGTACCTCGCGCGCATGGCCCGCGAAGACGGTGACTATTCCACGGCGGGCAAGGAGCTGCGGACGGCCGTGCAACTCGACCCATCGGGCGCGGCCGCACAACGCGAGCTCGGCGCGTTCTTCCTCGCGCGCGGCGGATCGTTCGCGTCACAGGGTCGGCCGGACCTCGCCTCGCAGGATTACGACGCCGCGCGCCGCGCTTACGTGCGCGCGATCCAGACGGACGCGTCGGACACCGCGTCGCAAGGCTATCTCGCGTGCGCGCTCGCGCGCCTGGGACGGGCCGACGAAGCGGCGACGTGGCTCAAGCGCGCCGGCCCGGGGCCATGGAGCGGCTGCGCGTCGTCCCCAGCCGCGCCGTGACGCCGCCGGCCGGATTCTCTCCCGACACCGTCCATCGCAGTGCGTTAGGCAACGGGCTCACCGTGCTGGTGCGCCGCGACGCGTCGGCGCCGGTCGTCGCGATCGTGACGCACGTCAACGCAGGCTACTTCGACGAGACCGACGACGTCGCCGGCATCGCGCACGTGATGGAGCACATGTACTTCAAGGGCACGCCGACCCGCGGCGTGGGCGAAATCCCGCGCGCGACGAAGGCGGCGGGCGGCTACTTGAATGCGGGCACGATCTACGACCGGACCAGCTACCACACCGTGCTCCCGGCGAGCGGCTTCCTCGACGGGCTCGAAATCCAGTGCGACGCGTACGCCAACTCGCTCGTCGACGCCGATGAGCTGCGACGCGAGCTCGAGGTGATCATCCAGGAAGCGCGGCGGAAGGCCGACACGCCGAGCGCCGTGGCGGTGGAGACG
>Ga0209168_10003455_pt1 | contig 10870 bp, 7 predicted proteins | sample Coa_R1_FD_187156 | JGI IMG/M metagenome (GOLD analysis project Ga0209168, IMG submission 187156) | Surface soil microbial communities from Centralia Pennsylvania, which are recovering from an underground coalmine fire - Coalmine... | ecosystem: Environmental > Terrestrial > Soil > Unclassified ... | reverse complement strand
CGCGCAGGAGGGGTACCCGGGGGACGCCGCGTATCGCGACTTCTACCGAGACATCGGGTTCGACTTGCCGATGGAGTATGTGGGCCCGTACGTCAACGCGGACGGGACCCGGACGTTCACGGGCTTCAAGTACTACGCGGTCACGCACCGGACCACGAACGGCAAGCGCCCGTACGAGCCGCACCAGGCGTACCTGCGTGCCGCGGAGCACGCCGGCAACTTCATGCACAACCGGGAGCGACAGGTCGAGCACCTGCGCGCGAACATGGACCGCCGCCCGATCATCGTCGCTCCGTACGACGCGGAGCTCTTCGGCCACTGGTGGTACGAGGGGCCCACGTTTCTCGAGCTCCTCTTTCGCAAGATTCACCACGACCAGGGGACGGTGGCGCCCATCACGCCGAGCGGGTACCTGCGCGAGTATCCGACCAACCAGGTGGCGACGCCGTGCTTGTCGTCGTGGGGCGAGAAGGGGTACGGCGAGTACTGGTGCAACGGTACGAACGCCTGGGTCTACCGGCACTTGCACAAGATGGGCGAGCGGATGACGGATCTCGCGCACCGCTTCCCGCGGCCAAGCTTGCTCGAGAGGCGCGCGCTCGACCAGGCCGTGCGTGAGCTCATGCTCGCGCAGTCGAGCGATTGGGCCTTCATCATGAAGACGGGGACGACCGTGCAGTATGCTACGCGACGCACCGTGGACCACGTGACCCGCTTCATGCAGATCTACGATTCGTTGACGAAAGGCGCCGTCGACGAGCGATTTATCGGCGAGGTCGAGCGCCGCGACAACCTGTTCCCGAACGTCGACTACCGGGTATACGCGAGCTGAGACGAACGAGGCCCTCACCCTGTTCGCGCTGCGACCGCCCACCCATACACGTCCGCGTACCGTTGGGCGGCGATCTCCCACCCGAAGCGCGTCCGCATCGCGCGCCGCTGCATCGACGCGAAGTGTTGCCGGCGAAAGCGGTACGTCTCGACGGCCCAGCGCACGGTCGCGACGAGCGAGTCCGGGGTCAGGTCCCAGAGCTTGAATCCCGTGCCCGCGCCGGCGGCCTCGTCGGAGTTCACGACGGTGTCGTCCAGGCCCCCGGTGGCGCGGACGATCGGCAGCGTTCCGTAGCGCTGGCTGTACATCTGGTTCAGGCCGCAAGGCTCGAATCGCGAGGGCATGAGGAAGAGGTCCGCGCCGGCTTCGATGACGTGGGCCAGCCGCTCGCTGAAGCCGATCCACGCCCGAAAGCGATCCCCGCCGTGGTGGGATCGCATGAGCAGATACCCCTCGGCCGGGAGATCGCCCGAGCCGAGGATCACCATCTGGACGTCGATGTCGAGGATTCGCGTCAGGGCGGCGAGCAGGACGTCCGTTCCCTTCTGCTGGCTGAGGCGAGACACGACGCCGATGACCGGGACGTCGGGTCGCTCGGCGAGGCCGAACTCGCGCTGCAGGGCGCGCTTGCAGACCGCCTTGCCGCGCAGGTCGTCGGCGTCGAAGGGGGCCGCGATCGACGTATCGCTCCGCGGATTCCAGACACCCTCGTCGATGCCGTTGAGGATCCCGGTCAAGTCCGCCGCGCGAAAGCGGCAGACGGCGTCCAGCCCGGCCCCACCCTCGGGCGTGCGGATCTCCTGCGCGTACCGCGGCGAGACGGTAGTGAGCTTCGTCGCGTGGTAGAGCCCGCCCTTGAGCGGGTTCACCCCTCCGTAGTCCTCGAGCCCGTCGGCGCGAAACTCCGACCATGGCAGGTGCGTCGCCGGCAGCAGCGCCGCCGGGAACTTCGCCTGGTGCGCAAGGTTGTGGATCGTGAGCACCGTCGCCGACCGGGCGAGGGGCCCGTCTCGCTCGACCGTGTTCAGGTACACCGGCACGAGGGCGGACGGCCAGTCGTGCACGTGGAAGACGTCCGGGGCCCAGGAGAGCGCCTTGCAGAGCTGAAGCGCCCCCCGGCACAGCAGTCCGAAGCGAAGCAGGTTGTCGGGCGCGACCGATCCGGGCGGGTCGTAGAGGTAGCCGCGCGCGAAGAAGCCCTCGTGGTCGATGAGATAGACGGGGACGTCGGTACCCGGAAGGAGCGTCTCGTGGACGGCGCACCAGGCCTCCCCGGCGCCGAGGGGCACGCCGAGCGGCTCGCGCCTTCGGACGAGCCCCCCCGGCGTGACCACGTCGTACTTCGGCAGGACGATGCGGACGTCGTGGCCGCGCATTCGAAGCGCTGCCGGCAGGGCCGCGACGACGTCGCCGAGGCCCCCAGCCTTCACGAAATGCGCACACTCGGACGCGACGAAGAGGACGGAGGGGGGACTTGGCATTCGAGCTCAGGCGCGAAAAGGCATCTTCCCACGTTCGCCGCCGAGATGACAGGATCGGTCTCGTGCGACTCGGCATCGATTTCGGCACGACGCGCACCGTCGTCGCGTGCTCGGACCGCGGAAACCACCCGGTCGTCGAGTTCGCCGACGACGCGGGAGATTCGCGAGACCACATTCCGTCGATGGTGGCCGAGCGCGAGGGTGAGCTGCGCTTCGGCCTCGATGCGCTCGCCGTCGCCGACGACCCGACCTTCACGGTGCTGCGGTCCTTCAAGCGCTTGCTCGCCGGGGGGCCCGCCGCGAGGGTCCTCGTCGGCCGCAGCGAGCACCGGGTCGACGCGATCGTCGCGGGGTTCCTCGGGCACGTGCGCGACGCGCTCCTTACGCGGGCGACCGTCCGCCGCAAGCTCGCCGCTCAGGCCGAGCTTCGCGTCGCCGTGGGGGTCCCCGCGAACGCCCACGCGGCGCAGCGCTTGATCACGCTCGAGGCGTTTCGTCGGGCCGGGTTCGCGGTGGACGCCATCGTGAACGAGCCCTCCGCCGCCGGCTTCGAGTACACGCATCGCCATCGCGCCACTCTCACGTCCCGGCGCGATCTCGTCGTCGTCTACGATCTCGGCGGGGGGACGTTCGACGCATCCATCGTCCGGATGGTGGGCCTCCACCACGAGGTGCTTGCAACCGCAGGCGTCACGCGCCTCGGCGGTGACGATTTCGACGCGGTGCTCGCTCGGATGGCGCTCGCCGCCGCCGGATTCGAACCGCCGCCGCGGCGCTCGGTCGTCCATACGCTCGAGCGCAGCGAGAGTTCAGATGACACACCCGACCGAGGGTGGTCGCGATGGATGGATCAGTGCCGCGCGGCGAAGGAAGGCATCAGCGCGAACACGCGCAAGATCGCCCTGGACCTCGCCGCGGCGTTCGGCGACGGCGTGGCCAAGTCCGAAGTCACCGTGTCCGTCGCCGCGTTCTACGAGGCTTGCGCGCCGCTGGTCGGGCGGTCGCTCGAGGCCATGGCGCCGCTCCTCGGTCGCGCCGAGGCGGAGGGGGCGGCCGACGAGATCGCGGGTCTCTACGTCGTCGGGGGCGGCAGCGAGCTGCCCCTGGTCGGTCGGGCGCTGCGCGAGCGCTTCGGGCGCCGCGTCCATCGGTCGCCGTACCCTTCCGCCGCGGTCGCCATCGGCCTCTCGATCGCGTGCGAAGAGGGCGCGCCCTTCCAGCTCGTCGATCGGTACTCCCGCACCTTCGGCGTGTTTCGCGAGGCCGACGACGGCCGCGACATCGTGCTCGACGCGATCTTCGGTCGCGACGCGGTCTTACCGACGGCGGGGGCGCCCGCGGTCCGCACGCGCGAGTACCGGCCCAAGCACAACATCGGGCACTATCGCTTCGTCGAGTGCGACGCGATCGACGAGCGCGGCAAGCCGCGCGGGGACATGGCCCTGCGCCTCGACGTCCTCTTCCCGTTCGATGGCGGCCTGGCCGAGGGCGCCGACCTCGCGTCCGTTCCGATCGAGCGCCACCCAGGCGACGGCCCACGCGTCGTCGAGCGTTACTCGCTCGACAAGGACGGCATCGTGAGCGTCACCATCCGCAACGCGGACACCGGCTACGAACGCGTATATCGGGTCGGCGAGGGCGCGTGAGCGCGGCGGGAGATCGATGACCCTTCAAGGTTCTCGCGCGTAGATCCAGACTTCGCGGCCCGTCGAGCCGTGGATCTCTCGGCACGCGAGGGGCCACGGGAGCGAGCACGTGGCGCGCAGGACGCGGCGATATCCGTACGCGCCGTCGCGCAGGGCGCGCAGCAGGCTCCGCGAGACGGGGTCCCGGTACGACATCAAGCCGTACGGGTGCGGCCTCGCGGGCTCGGAGGACTCGACGTTGCTGAGCTCCGTGGCGAGGACGATCACGTCGGGGTGACGCGGGCGCGGGTCCATCGCCGGGTCGACGAGCTCGCGGATGCCGGCGATGCGCTGGCGGTCATCGATCGGCTCCACGCCCGGCCGTACGGCCGACAGACCGTCGGGGACGCGCGGGAGGAAGATCGGGCCCCCGAGGACATCGACGTCCGTTCCTCGTGGCAACGACGCCAGGAAGCGCTCCGCCACGTAGCGCGGGTCGGCGACGAGCGTCGCGTCCACCGACGCCATGGCGACGAGCGCCGGCCCCAGGCCCGCGACGGCCGCCCCGACGACGGGCGGTCGTCCCCAGGCCTTGCGCAAAGCGTCGAGCGCGATCGCGGCGTACGGGGCGAGGAGGAGGCTCTCGGGGAGCAGGAAGCGTTCGTCGCTGCGCCGGGCGGCGTACGTGAAGCATACGGCGAAGGACGCCGCGGCCACCGCCGGCAAGGTCGCGCGGGGGCGGTCTCGCCGCTGGACGAGGACGAGCGTCAAGCCGACGACGGCGGCGGCCGCGATGGGCCACGACGCCAGCGACGGAATCCTCGCGAGGGCGTCCCGCGTGAGCGAGACGGCGCCCGCGAGGCCGCGCGGATATTCCGCCCACGTCTGGCTCGCGGGACCGAAGAGCATCGCCACCCGGCGGCGAAAGCCGAGGGGGTTCACGATCGCGCCGGAGACCGCCAGGTAGACGACAACGGCGATCGCGAAGCCGCGCGCGACGGCAGGACGAAGAGGGGACGCTCGCCGCGTAAGCCACGGAACGACCAGGAGCGCCCACGGCACCGGGGCCAGGAGCGCCGCGGCGGCCTGGTCCTTCGTCAACGCAGCGGCCGCCGCGTAGAGCAGCGCTCGCTCTTCGCGCGGCTCGCCCGCCATGACCCGGTCGAGCTCGACGAGCGTCCAGATCACCCAGAAGAAGCTCGGGACGTCGAGGTTGCCCGTGCGCGCGTAGTAGACGAACGTGGCGTTCGCGCCGGCGGCCGCGCCCGCGACCACGCCGATCCATCGGCCAGCCAGGCGCGTCCAGAGCCGCATGGTGGCGCAGAGGATCCCGAAGGCCATGGCCGCCGTGAGGAGCCGGGCGCTCACCTCGATCCCCGTCATGTATACGGGGCGAATCAGCTCTTCCGCCAGCGCGTCCATTCCGAGTCCCACCCGGCTCGCGGCGACCGCCATCCATGGGAGCGACAGCAGGGTCAAGAGCAGCATGTGGAGCGGCGGATAGTTGTGAAAGTGTCCGGGAGTGTACGTCTCGACGATCGCCCCCAGGCCGCACGAGCGAGGCGAGATCGAGTCGGCGGCCCACGTCTCCGACGACGGCAACCCCCACGTGAAACCCACCGCGAGGAAGGCAGCGAACGCGCCGAGGACGGTCGCGCGCGCGCGGTCAAGCACGGGCCGGCCCGGGGAGGCGCCACCAGAACACGGAAGCGACGACGACGTACGTGATCGAGGTCGACAGGGCGATGCCCCCGAGGCCGAGCGGCCCGACGAGGAGCAGGTTCAGGCCTGCGTTGAGGGCGCTGTTGAGCACGCCCATGCTCGGCATGATCCGGCTGTTCTGAAGGGCCACGTGCGCTCGGGCGAGAACGAGCAGGGCGCCGAACGGGGCCACCCCCGCGAGCGCCCACGGGAGCACGCTCGCGATGCGCGCGACCCCGGACGCATCCATCGCCCCGTGGAGGAAGAGCAGCGAGCACAGGGGCCCGCGCGCGAGGGCGAGGGCGCCCGAAGCGACGGCCAGGATCGCGACGACCGCGGCCAGCGTCTCCTTCGTCGTGGCGAGGAAGCGCGCCGGGCGCGCCGTCTCTTCGGCAAGACGCGTGAGAAGCACCGGAAAGAGGGTCGCCTGCAGGACAGAGGTGGGGAGGGACGCGACGTCGGTGGCGTACCTCAGGATCGTGCCGCCGCCGACCACGGCCGCGAGGCCGGCGACGAGCTGGTCGACGACCGGGTTGATTCGGGTGATGAGCGAACCCGCTACCTCGAGGCGCACGAGGCGCAACATGCGCTGCACGGGCTCCAGCCGTTGCAAACTCGGGCGCGCGCGAACCCCGAAAGCGTTCGCGGCAACCCAGGCGAGAAGCGCGATCGCCAGCGTGTCTCCGGCGATGACGGCGCACGGGATCGCGACGACCCCGAGCGCACGCCGGCTCGAGTAGAGGAGCGACAACGTCAAGGCCATGCCGACTCCGCTGCACAAGGGGTGGGCGCGGAACCGCCCGCGCGCGTTCAAGAGGCCGACGTAATAGCTGCGAATCCCGGTCACCAGGACGCCCACAGCCATCGCGACCACGAGCGCATAGGCGAGCCGGCTCCCCTTCGACGCGAGGGCGAGCCCCGCCGTCGCGAGCGAACCGGTGGCCGCGGCGACTCCCCCGCCGATGATCAGCGTGTAGCCGAGGAGGGCGCCCGCGACGTCCGGGAAGTCCCCCGGGCTCGCCTGAGCTACCTCGACCAGCACCGGAACGACGCCGGAGTCCTGGAAGGCGCCGGCGACGAACGCCGACGCGAAGATGAAATACGCCGCGAGCAGATAGTAGAGGTCCGTGTCGGCGTTTCGACCGAACCAGGTAGCCAGCAGGAGCGGTAGCACGGCCTCGCCCCCGCGGAAGACGACCTGCAGCGGAAGGAGCAGGAGCGCGGTGCGAGCGATCGCGCGCGAGCCGCCGGCCGGCCGGTCCGGAGCGACCGTCATGGCGCCTGCGCCGTCGCGTCGTATGCGGCGGCGTACCCGGTGCACATTCGATCGATCGCGCAGTGTTCGACGACGAAGTCGCGTGCCGCCGAACCCATGCGCGCGAGCTTCGGCCGGTCGTCGCGCAGGCGGGCGATCGCCGCGGCGAAAGCCCCCGCGGAAGGCGCGTCGACGAGGACGCCCGTGGCGCCGTCGCGCACGATCTCCGGGATGCCCCCTCCCGCGAAGGCGATGACCGGGCGGCGCATCGCGAGCGCTTCGAGCACCGACAGCCCGAGCGGCTCGCGGTCGGACGTGCTGAGAACGACGTCGCACTCGGCGATGTAGGGCCGCGGGTCCGCCACGTGCCCCACGAAGCGTGCGCGGGTCCCGACCCGGGACGCGAGCGCCTCGAGTCGTCCGCGCTCCTCGCCGTCGCCCAGGACGACGAGCTCGACGTCCGCGATCGCCGCCGCCTCCACGGCGAGGTGCACCCGCTTCCACGCCGTCAAACGGCAGACGACCGCGACCCGGAACGCGTGTTCGTCGGCTTCCCGAGGGGCGAAGTAAGCGGTGTCCACCCCGTTGCGCACGACCGCCGCGCGCACGGCTACCGCAGGCGCCTCTCGCTCCAGGACGCGAAGGACGTAGTCGCTCACCGCGACGAAGCGCTCCGTCCGCGCCGCCGCCCATCGGGTGAAGAGCGACGAGCTCGGATCGGAGTAGTGCATCACGTGGTGCTCGGTACGGAGCTGCGGGCGCCGGCTGCGACGTGCCGCGCGCGTCCCGAGGACGTGCGATCCGAACGTGTGCGTGTGAACGAGGTCGGCCGCCCGCGCCTCGACGAGCCGCGCCAGCCACGCGGTGTCCGCCGGTCCGAGGGACCGCCAGAGGTACGCGAACGGGTTCTCCCGCACGGGGCCGCGATCGTGCACGACGAGCCCGGCCCCGGCGAAGTGCGCGACGAGCGCGCGGTTCGGCGTGAGGACGGCGATCTCGTGGTCGGCGCCGGTGAGGTCGGGGCGCGTCGCGAGCTCGACGATGAGTCTCTCGGCGCCGCCGATGTCCCCGCCGACGACGACGTGCATGACGCGGCGCCGCACCGCCGGCGTCAGGTGGGGCCCAGCACGGCCGCGGTGATGGTCTGCGTCATGAGCTTTACCCCGGCGCCGCTGAGGTGGATGAGGTCGTAGGTCACCCCGGGGACGCTAGATACAGCCTTCCAGTCGGCGAGGGCAACGTCCGGGTGACGCCCGGCGAGGGCGCGGAGCCTCTCGTTCACGTAGGGGAAGAACCAGGCGTAGAGGGCGTACTGGCTGCGCCCGCGGTCGGTGACGAGTTCCAGGGTCGGCTCGCGGAGCGTCACCCAGACGATCTTCTTGGCGCCGCGAGCGCGAAGCTCCGAGAGCAGCGACTCGGCCTCTCGGTCCCAGAGCTTGGCCCACCGGTCGTAGTTGCGCCGGTTCTTCTCGAAGAGGGAATTGTAGGCCAGACCCACGACGACCACAGAGCCGACCGTCTTGCCCTTGAGGAACTCCGGCACCGCCTGCTTGACCATGAGCGCGGGGCGCCCGATGACGTCCACCCGCCAGCCCGGCATCGCCGCGGGGAGCGCCGTCTTCACCCCGAGGGTCACCGAGTCGGTCAGCAAGGTGAGCGTTTTGGGCCACGCGGGATCGAGCGCGATTCCGCGGCCATCGCCCGCCGGTCCGTCCCCCGCAACGGCCGCGTCGGTCTCGCTGCCGGGCGCCGGTACGGAGTCGGTCAGGATGACCGGGACGGAGGGCGGGCCGTCGAGTGCCGCTCGGGTCAATCGCGTCGAGTCGCCGACCGCGGCGCGGACCGGTCCAGCCGTGACCAGGGCGGTCGTGAGGGCGAGGCCGAGCGCGGCCGCCCCGACCCATCGCCAAGCGCGCGCGCGTTGGGCAGAGGGTCCCCCACCCGCCAGCGACCGGAGCGCCGACAGCACCGCGCCCCGCCGCACAGGCGTCTCGACGAACCGGTAGCAGACCTCCGTGGCGGCGAACGTCAGCGCCAGACGTGCGGCCAGGAGGGGCGCGCCGGTCCACGCGACGTCCAGGCCGGGGCGCGTGACAGCGAAGATCGGCCAGTGCCAGAGGTAGAGGCCGTACGAGCGCTTACCCACCCAGACGAGCGGCGTCGTGCCCAGCACCCGGGCCGAGCGCGTCGCGGGGTAAGCCGCCGCTACGACGAGCGCGGCCGTCGCCGCGTCGACAAGCAGGAACCCCCCCTGGAAGGACACAGCGTCGGTGTCTCGCAGGCGCAGCAGCGCCCACGCCAGGGCCCCGAATCCCAGGAGAGCGGCGGCATCCAGCGCGGCGACGCCTGGTCCGGACCCGTCCTTGGGCCTCGCGGTTCGGAGGACGGCGGCTAACGCGACACCCACGAGCAGACCCGAGAGGCGCGTGTCGGTCCGATAGTAGACCCCGGTCGTGTCCTGGGACGGATCGTAGAGCGCCGCCATCCACGCGGCCGAGGCCAGAGCAGCGGCCGCAGCGACCGCGGCAAGCCGACGAGGGCGCCACCCACCGACGACGAAGGCGAAGAGGACCGGCCAGACGAGATAGAACTGCTCCTCGATCGCCAGCGACCAAAGGTGCAGCAGGAGCGGCGGCCGATCGATGGCCATGAAGTACGACTGGTGGTGAGCGATCTGCCACCAGTTGCTCACGAAGAAAATCGCGCCGACGAGGTCGCCCCGCGTCGATGCGAACGAATCGGGGACGACCGTGGCGGACACGGCCACGACGGCGACGAACAGCACGCAAAGCGCCGGCAGCAGGCGCCTCGCGCGGCGCAACCAGAAGCCGCGAAGGGAGACGCTCCCCGTCCGGTTCCGCTCGGCGATGAGGAGCGACGTAATGAGGAAGCCGCTGAGGACGAAGAACACCTCGACGCCGAAGAAGCCACCCTCGACGCCAACCTGCGCGTGAAAGGCGAGGACGGCCAGCACGGCGATGGCGCGCAGGCCGTCGAGGGCGGGCAAATACTCGACCCTCCGTTCGGCTTCGGCGGCGCTCCCGAGCATGGCGAAGAACGCACCTTGGTCGATTCGAGGCGTGCGATCTACTCGCCATATTGCGAGTGCTGGACATTTGAAGGGCAAAAAAGGCCCCTTTCGAAAAGCTTCCATCGGCCGTTCGGATCTGTTAGCCGTCGAAACGGCTCGGAGAGACCGGCTCGGTCGAACGCTCGGGCGTGGCGCATTGCGTCCCCGATCGGGCCCTTTGCCAAAGGAAACGGGCACCTTCCCTCGTGCGGTCGACCCTCGCCTTCTTGCCTCTCGCCGCCACGGGGTTGCTCCTCGTGCTGTCGAGTACGCTGGACGCGAGCGCCAAGGATCCGCCGACTCAGGGGGCGAGCCGTTCGCGACGAGGGTCCGTTCGCCGCGACCACACCCGCAAGCGGCACTCGAGCGTCAACGAGGGGCGCCTTCCGGACCCGATCGAAGGCGCCTCGTGCCCGCGGGAGATGGCCTTGGTCGACGGGCGCTTCTGCGTCGATCGCTGGGAAGGCTCGCTCGTCGAGGTCATGGAGGATGGCAGCGAGCAGCCGTGGCTCGCCTTTCGCGCGGTCGAGACCGGTCATCGCTTTCGCGCGGTGAGCCGCGCCAATGTCGTCCCGCAGGGCTACATCAGCGGGGCGCAGGCCGCCGCGGCGTGCACTCAGGCGGGCAAACGCCTCTGCGCGCCCGTGGAGTGGCGCACCGCGTGCGAGGGTCCGTCGCAGCACACGTTCGGCTACGGCGACGAACGCGTGGCCGGACGCTGCAACGACGAGGGCCGGAGCCCGATGCTCTACTACTACCCGAGCTTCATGTCCCCCTCGTTCGCCGTCGGCGCCAAGGCGATGAACGACCCGCGCCTCAATCAGCTCGACGGGACGGTGGCGGCGACCGGGTCATAGGAGGGGTGCACGAACGACTATGGCGTTTACGACATGGTCGGAAACCTGC
>Ga0209168_10003454_pt1 | contig 10871 bp, 3 predicted proteins | sample Coa_R1_FD_187156 | JGI IMG/M metagenome (GOLD analysis project Ga0209168, IMG submission 187156) | Surface soil microbial communities from Centralia Pennsylvania, which are recovering from an underground coalmine fire - Coalmine... | ecosystem: Environmental > Terrestrial > Soil > Unclassified ... | reverse complement strand
CACCCGGTCGATGACTTTTCCGACTGCCTCCGCGTCTGTCAGATTGACACTGAAATAATGTGGCGTACCTCCGGCCGCACGGACAGCGTCGATGGCGCTCTGGGCGGCTTGTGCCCGCTCGAGGCCGGCGAGTTCTTTTTCAACGAGAGCTGGAGTAGCCCGTTCGCCGCGGGTCTGCATGCGCACAAAGAGGTCGCGTTTGAGGTTTTCTCTGTCGTTTACGAAGCGCTTGAGATCGTGATTGTCCGGATCGGGCTCCGGCACGAGATCAAGCAAGTAGAAAGTGCCGCCGGACGCAGCAGCCAGATCCGCCGTGATGGCGGAGACGATACTTCCTGCCGCGCCAGTGATAACGACGACGCTGTTCCTGTCGAGTACCATGCCCGGCTGTCCATCAGCGGCGGGTTGCTCCTGCAAGCCGACGGTCCAGCGCTGGCCACTTGTGTATCCGATTTCAACCACTCCCGGATCGCGCAATGTTTCCTCGATTAGAAGATCGGCGATTTCGTTCGGGTTGCGGTTCGCTTCAAAGTCGACTGCCTTCACCAGGGATTCGGGGCGTTCCCGCTTATACGTCTTAGCAAAACCCGTTACAGCCCCGCCCAGCGGAGCCACTGCTCCGGCGTCGTCATATCCGTGATGTCCGCCGAGTTGCGTCGCAGAGACGTAGAACGTGCTCGAGCGGCCTACATGCTCATACAAAGATCGCATCGTTGTGTATAGCAACTTCACTCGTACCCGCACCGCGTCGCGCCAGGAAGTAAAGTCCAGTTTGAACAGATCGCCTTCGTTGTCGAGCGCAGGCAGCCAGAAGACTCCATTCACTGGGCCAGTTGCGGTCCAGGCTTTCAAAACGCCCGTCAGGATGTCGGCATCCGGAGTGCCTTCAATGCAAAGTACTTCGACTCCCAGTGCACGGAGGCGTTCGGTCAGGGCTTGGCTCACGCCGCCTTTGTCGGGCATAAGTACAACGCGGCTGTTAGGACCAAGTTTCACCCCGGTCGCTTTGCAAATTGTGAGCGGAGGACGCAGGGTCGCCACGGGCACGCGCCGTGGAATGCGACTGGTAGCGTCAAAGCTGGCGAGCACGGGTCGGCCAGGCTGGACCGAACCAGAAGCTGCAGTGGGCGCTGGTCTTGGTTCCTCGGGTGCTAGCTTCACGTAAGGGACCGCGACGGCCTTTGCGGTGGTTGAGCGGTCGTGCGCAAATTTGATCACATGCGCCAGGGTTGGAAAATCACGTAGCTTCAGGCTTTCGTCGCGCGGAATGTTGTACGCAGCTCGCACGGCCGAAAACATCTCAGCCTGCTTAACGGTATCGACGCCCAGATCTGCCTCCAAGTCGAGATCCAGGTCCAACATGTCTTCCGGATATCCGGTCTTTTCAGCCGCGATCTGCAGAATCTTCTTCTTGATGGGACCATCGGAATCGGCTGGCGTCACGAGTGGCGTGAGAGCTGGCACCAGCACCTCGGACGCCGTCGGTGTGATTGAGACCGACAAAGATGAAACCGGCGACGATGGCATTAGCGCAGGCGCGCCTGTCAAGTCCGGCCGCTTTTCGTACACAAATCGGATCACATGGGCCAGCGTGGGATAGTCACGCAGTTTGCGGTTCTCGTCGCGCGGAATGTTGTACATCTCACGGATGGCCGCGAACATCTCCGCTTGCTTGACGGTGTCGATGCCCAAGTCTGCTTCCAGGTCGAGATCTAAGTCCAGCATGTCTTGCGGGTAGCCAGTCTTCTCTACCATTAGCGCCAGGATGCGTTCCTTCACGGAATCGCCGGCATCGGCTGACATCTTTGGGGGGACCACCTGTATCGCTTCGGCTTCGTGATCTGGCTCGACTTTTGGGCCTGGCGCTTCTGTCGCTGGGACCGGAGTTGGTGTGGCTTGCGCCGTACGAAGTTCCGGCCGCTTCTCGTACACGAATCGGATTACATGGGCGAGCGTCGGAAAATCTCGTAGCTTGATTTTGTCGTCACGGGCAATGCCGTACGCTTCACGGATCGTGGCCATTACTTCCGCCTGCTTTACAGTATCGACTCCCAAATCCGCTTCAAGATCGAGATCAAGGTCGAGCATGTCCACCGGATAGCCAGTCTTTTCGGCAACCAGCGCCAATACCCTATCCTTTATCGGATCGCCTTGCGAAGCAGGCGTCGGATGGGTTGGCAGCACAGACGGAGGCGTTTGCGGTTGCACTCGCGATTCGACGACTGGGACCGGCGGCGGCACTTGAGGTACGTCGATCAGGGGAGCGGGCGGCTTCGGAAGTGTGGGCGGGAGAACCTCGTTGGATTTCTTCGCAGGGGCTGCGACCCGTGCGGCTGATCCCTGATCGCGTATCCGCAGTGTGCGATGCACGACTTCCAGTTCTGCTGTGGGATAACCTGCGACTCGGCTCAGCCAGCTCTGCCAGCAGTCCTCGTCGACAATGCGATAGGCATAACCTAGTTCGCTGGGACGGCGACGGCCACCGTCATTTGGGGCCAACCAGTGCAACAGTGTCATGCTGATTTGCGAACCGAATCCGGCGCCCAGACGAATTGCATATTCGACTGGATAGCCACCACCCTTGGACAAATTCAGTGAGCCCAACTCAGGATCAACCTCTTTGAAGTTGGCGACGGGAGGGACTACGCCAGTTTCCAGCGCCTTTACCGCCACGACATCTTCAATCCCAGCGCCCATCGCGTGACCGGTCATGCCCTTTGTGTTAGCGATCACAATCTGGTCCGCGGCGTTGCCAAAAACGCGTCGCAGCGCGTTAATCTCAGCCGAAGCACTGCCACCGCGCGCAGGCGTGTAGGTCTCGTGCGAAACGAACACCGTGTGGGGCGCGATCTGAGAACGCGAAATACCGCTGTGAGCTTCTGCTCGAGAGATTAGGTTTTCCATCATCTGGCCGATGTGCTGCACATCGAGGCGAGTACCGTGGAACGCGCTGTTGGCCGTGACCGTGCTCAATACTTCACAGATCGGCTGAATACCGCGTGCCCGGGCAGCATCGGCGCTCTCTACGACGAGTCCGGCGGCGCCCATACCGACAATCAAGCCGTGCCGGCGACGGTCAAAGGGAGTGGCTGCTTCTTCCACAATTTCGTCGGTCGCCGCCGCGCCGCTTGCCAGGAATCCGGCGCCAAACCATTCGATCGAATGATCGGAAGTGACATCGTCGGCAGAGATAACGATTACGCGTTGGCAGCGTCCGGCATGGATCCAGTCCTCTGCCAGTGCCACCGCTTGCGTTGTGCTTGCGCACGCAGAATTAATCTGCGTATTGGGGCCGCGGGCGCCGATGAATTCGGCGAACTGTGAATGGCCCATCGACAGGACTCTGAGCAGGAAGCGCCGGTCAAAGACATAAGGTTCTTTCTCGATGACATCTCGCAAGTCTTCCGTACGGCGTTCAATTTCCTGCTCGAGAACGGAATCACCGTTCTTCGCAGCCCTCGCAAGCAGGCTTTCCAGCATGCCGAGTTGCTCGCGTCGGGCATGATCGTTGTAATAGCGCGACATTTCGTCCGCGAACGAGTCACAGCCCGGGAATGCAGAGGCGAAGATCACGCCAGTGTCATCCCGCAATGCGTCAGGAAGAACCCAGCGATCCTGCAATTGGGTCCCTTTCGTCGTGGTCTTGTAGCGCATGACCAGAGGTATGCCCGCATCGCGCAGCGCATCGATGCCTACGGCAATCGCCAGTTGAGTGTCGCGGTCGAGAGCCGCCTTGCGGTCGGCGGAAATGCCGAACTCGCTTTCCAGGTCGAACGCACCTCCACGTCCCGCCAGCTTAATCACATCTGCCACATTGGTGATGGTTTCGAATGTGGGCCCACCGTTGTCACTCTTCATCAACCGCGTAATGTGCTTGTCGAGCATCGCTTTGCGCAGGCGCGTGGAGATGAGATCGATGAATTGATCACCGCGCAAAATGCGAGCCAGGTTCGCATCGTCAAAGATGTGCTCAGTGCCGGGCAGCCCCAGAGCCGCACCGGTGATAACGACTGGCTGGTTCGCCGGACGATGGTCTGGTTCACCCTGAATCTTCCGTGCACGCTCGAGGACCTCAGCGAAAAGGTGGCCGAGTTCAGTGAAATGATCGCCATTCGCACCCGCTGCCTGTCGAATGGTGGATGTGGAAGCCTTGGCGACCAATATTTCCGGCTCGGACGGTGACGGCACAACTGTGGATGCTTCTGCTTTCTCCGCCGGGACTGCGGCACTCCCTCGGCCCAAACCCGCCGCGTATAGGCCGCACAGTGCCTGATTGAAGGATGCTATGTCGCCGAACTTTGGATGATTGGTAAAGAGCGAGACCACGTCGCCGCGATCGTCAAGGACATCTTCGGCGAAACCCTGCAGTGCCTTTTTTGGCCCAACTTCCACGAAGATGCGCGCGCCCGCGTCGTAGAGTGTGCGCAGGCCTTTGATGAATTGCACGGGGGAAGCAACCTGCTTGGCGAGAATGTCTACCATTTGGGGCACTACCCCCGGTCCAGTGGGATAGAACTCGCCGTTTATGTTCGCAACGACTGGCAGGCGTGGTGGCTCCAGATGCAGGCGCTCCAGTTCTCGCCGCAATGGTTCGCTGGCCGGCGCCACAATCGACGTATGGAAAGCATGACTGACGGGCAGTTCCGAAACGTCGTAACCAGCGCTCTTGAGAACTTCGATGGCTTGCGTAACCGCATCGCTGGCACCGCCAATCACCGCCTGATGTTCGCTGTTAATGTTCGCGATTACTACGTAACCGGTAACGGTCTTCAGTATTCGTTCGATCTCATTCAGTGGCGCAAACACGGCTGCCATCCGACCTTTGTCGACTACTGCGACTTGCGTCATTCCGCGGCCACGCGCGCTGACAGCTTCCAGCGCATCCTCGAAGGGAAGAGCTCCGGAGGCGACCAGTGCCCCGTACTCACCCAGGCTGTGCCCCATTGTCATGTCTGGCTGGATGCCATAAGCGGCCAGCAATCGGGTCAGCGCGAGATCGATGGACAGCACGGCCGGCTGAGTAATGGCTGTCTGGCGTAAATCGTCATCCGCTCTAGCAACGGCGTTGGGGTCGGCCTGATCAACAAAGACAAAGTCGGTGAGTGGCTTGCCCAACAGCGGGATCATCACGCGATCCGCCTCGGCGAAAGTTTTTGCCACGATCGGTTCGGTGTCGTGTAGCGTCCGAAGCATGTTCACGTACTGAGAGCCTTGGCCTGTATAGAGGAATGCCACCTTGGGAGCCGGTCCTTGACCACGGAAGATGCCTTGCGCGCGCAGCGCTTTCCAAACGACTGCCTGGTTGGCTGCGAGGGCCTTGAGTGCCTTGGCTGCCTTATCCGCCAAGTCTGCGGCAGCGACGTAATCTATCGCCAGACGTTGGGGAGCCCGCAGGTCAGCCTTAGTCGGTGCTGTCGGTGCAGGCACGTTCCCCCCTTGAGCATCTTTTATTACTGCGCGCAGACGCTCGGCGAGTGCAGCCTCTGATGCGGCACCGATTACGAGCGCGCCGCGCAACGGCGGCCTGCAAACGGCTAAAGAAGCCGAAGACTCCGAAGCAGCGGGAACTTCTTTCGCATTCATGACAACCTCATTCATCACAGTATGTGGGAGCGTGCCGACGGCGACTGACCGCTTTCCATTTCCGGTCAGCTTGTGGGGAATGTGCTCTTCGAGCACGATATGGAAGTTGGTGCCTCCAAAACCGAAGGCGCTGACCCCAGCGCGCCGCGGAGTTTGGGGAGGGACGGTCCATGGTTTCAGTTCGGTATTGACATAGAGCGGGGAGTGGGCGAAGTCGATATCCGGACTGGGATGTTCGCAATTCACACTGGGGGGCAATACCTTGTCTCGCAACGCCAGCGCGGTTTTCAGCACACCGGCCGCGCCTGCCGCTCCTTTGAGGTGACCGATGTTCGACTTGACGGAGCCCAGCGCCACTGAGTGAGTTCGAAGATGCTCACTACTGAGCAGATTCGCCATGCATTGAGCTTCGACCACATCCCCCACTCGGGTGGATGTACCGTGCCCCTCAATCAAGGTCGCAGTGGAGGGCGATAATCCTGCGTTCTGCCAGGCACGCTCGAGGCAAAACTTCTGACCGACAGGATTGGGCGCGGTGATCCCTTTTCCCTTACCGTCGCTCGACGCCCCTATGCCGCGGAGCACCGCGTAAATCTTGTCTTCATCGCGCTCGGCATCTGCCAGACGTTTCATGAGGAAGATCGCACAGCCTTCGCCCATCACAAAGCCGTCCGCCCTATCCGCATAAGGACGGGTACCAGTCGCAGACAGCGCGCCAATCTTGCAGAACTTGACGAAAGTCTGCGCTCCCATGTTGCGGTCAATTCCACCGGTGATGACCGCGTCAAAATCGTTCTCGATCAGTCCCTCTACTGCCGCCGTCATAGCTGCCATGGCGGAGGCACAGGCCGCATCGCAAACGTAGTTCGGACCGTGGAAGTTGTAGATGTTCGCAATGCGTCCGGAAATGCAGTTAGCCAATTCGCCGGGCATGCTGTCTTCCGTGACTTCAGGCAGGCGCTTGCCAATGCGGTCGTGCAACTCGCGGGTAATATCCGCGCGCACAGCCTCTGGAAGAGCTGCGAAGCTTTCGCTTTCCGCGAGTTCGTGCGCATACTCCGGGAAGTTCAGTCGCAGCGCGGTCTGATAGTGTCTTTCACCTGCCATGGCGTTGCCCAGGATTACAGCAACGCGATCCGAGTCGAGCGACCGCTTGGGGTATCCGTAATCTTCCAGAGCCTCGCGCGTGGCCGCGATTGCCCATTTCTGTGCCAGGTCCATGGCATCAGTCACACGCGGTGGAATCGGCAGGTGCCACTTCATCGGGTCCCATCCCCATTCGCGCACCCAACCGCCAATCTTCGAGTAAGTCTTGTCAGGAGCGCCGGGATCGGGATCATAGTAAAACGCCGGATCCCAGCGATCCGGCGCCACCTCGGCGATGCTGTAACGACTCTTCTTCACGTTTTCCCAGAATGCCGGCACATTGGCGGCATCGGGCAGAATTGCTCCCGCTCCTACAATCGCAATAGCACGATTGGCTGTGTCTTCCATGATGACGCTCCTGCGCAACCGGTGGCGGTCGCTTATGACGATGACCAGGCGCCTTGGGACTTATGCGGCGAGTGCAGGCTTGGCTGCACGGGCGTAGAGGACGTCGGCTACAAAATCCATGTCAGAAATCAAACCCGCCTGCGCACGGTGAATGGCGGGCAATTGCAAACTCGTTTCGAATGTGGACATCTCGGTGTCACTCACGCCGCCGGTTCCGCTGACCCAGCGCAAGCCATCCCCGGCAACCTTCAGCGCTGCTTCGCGGGCGAAGGTTCGGCTTACCGCTGCGAGTTCCGGCGCATCAAACCGCCGATTCGCCTTTTCGTTTAGCTTGTTCTCCGCGAGACCCGCCGCGCGACGCGCCAGACTTCCCGCACTCTCGGCGTAGGCGATCCACTCGCCCATGCGCAAAAGGATGTGCTGATAACGGGTGAGGCGTGCGATGCGCGCTTTCTCCATCAGTTCAGCCAGGGCGTGATGCGCCAGCGCGGCGACATTCGCGCCCACGTTCGGATGCTGAGCATGCAGAACTTCCAACTCGCGCGCCTTCTCGTGATAGTGCTGCCCACGGGTCTTCAGGTGGAGCTGCCAGCGGTCGCGGCTGATGGTCATCTCCATAATTTCGGACGTGCCTTCGTAGATCGTGGTAATACGCACGTCGCGGCTGATCTTCTCCACGATGTATTCATGCGTGTACCCGTAGCCACCGAGAGCCTGGATGCTGGCGTCCGCAGCCTGATTGCCAGCCTCGGTCGCCATGTATTTCGCGATCGCGCCCTCGGTGTTAAGGCTTCCTTCGCCAGCATCGATTCGTTCAGCGGTCTCTTCGATGTAAGAGCGCGCTGCTTCCAGCCGGGCGACGTGCGGTACGATCAGCTTATGCGTGTAGCCCTGCTTTTCTGAAAGTGGCGCTCCAGCCTGAATGCGCTTCGTGGAATAAGGAATCGCACGATCCAGAGCGGCCCATCCTGCTCCAAGGCCAAACGCAGCCACCATCAAGCGCGTGTAACCGAACACAGCCTGCGCCTGAATCAGCCCCTGGCCTTCGACCCCACCGATGAGCCGATCAGCGTCGACATAGACATCATTGAATGCAAGCGCCGCGGTATTGCTCAAGCGGATACCGTGCTTGTCCTCCGGCTCGTCGTGCGAGAAGCCTTTCGCGCCTTTTTCAACGATGAACCAACTCGGGCCGTTAGGCGTGTTAGCCAATACCGTGTAAGCGCCAGCAATTCCGCCGTTGCTGATCCATTGTTTATTACCGTTGATCTTGTACCCGACGACGTGGCCGTCTTCGAGGATCGGGTCTGCCGTGGTGCGAAGGGCTCCCAGATCACTGCCCGCTTCCGGTTCTGTAGCGCCATAGGCGAACAATAATCCCTCATCTGCGATGCGACTCAGCCAGAGTTTCTTTTGCTGCGGCGTGGCGCCCACAGTGATCGGATCGCTGCCGAGAAAAGTTGCCAGCACGGAAGTCGCGATCCCAAGGTCGACGCGCGCCATCTCCTCACAAATGCAGTAGACATCGAACGTGCCTCCGCCCAGCCCGCCGAACTCCTCAGGAATGAACAAGAGCTGAATGCCCAGCTTGTCGGGACTGCACATGTCGCGAACGATTTCGATGGGGCATTCGTCACGGGCGTCGAGATCGATCAGCACATCGTCCGGCAGACGCTTCTTGGCGAACTCTTTGAGAGACTTCACGCTCAGTTTCAGTGTCTTGTGTGCAAGCATGAGTGCGACCTCATTTGGCGGCAACGCCGCGCATCTCACGGGCTTTGTTGGTCAGTTCCGGCAAGAATTCCAGGACGTCATCCACAACTCCAACATCGGCAACCTGAAATATCGGGGCCTTGGGATTCTTGTTGATGGCGATAAGGAACGGATTTCCTTTGATGCCGGCAAGATGCTGAAATGCCCCGCTGATACCGCAAGCCAAATAGACCTTGGGCTTCACAGTTTTCCCCGACGACCCGACCTGACGAGACTTCTCCATCCATTTCGCGTCGACGACTGGCCGCGAGCAACTCACCGCCGCTCCCAATACCTCGGCGAGTTCTTCTGCAAGAAACACCTTGTCCTTTTCCTGCATGCCTCGTCCGATGGAGACCAGGACGTTGTGCCTTGTGATATCAACATCGCCCGCCTCGGCAACGATGGTCTCGAGATACCGGCGTCGTGCCGTCAGAGGGCCCACGGCAGAGGACTTATCGATGACGACGCTCGAAATCGGTGTGACTTGCTCCGGTTTGAATGCGCCAGGACGGACGTTGATCACCGCCCCCGAGGAGATATCGCAGCGCACGTGAGCGCTGACTTGTCCTCCGAATTCCTGTCGTACCATTCTGAGGGAGTCCCCATCAATCCCATCAATTCCCAGCACGTCAGAAACAAACGCCGCATTCAGCTTGATGGAAAGACCCGCCGACAGATCGATCCCAAAATGATCGTGCGGGACCAGCAAAATAGGGTTAGGCGGCAGAACCTTCACTAACGTTTGCCGGACCAGTTCGGCATTGGGATAGGCGAGCGATTCATTGGCTACCTTCCAGACCTCCCCGTAAGGGGAGAGGAGTGAGTTACACACGGCATCGAGGTCCGCACCCCAACCGGTAACAATCGCGGTGGGAGGCCCAGCGGGATCTATCCGTCTCGCGACGGCTGCGAGTTCGGCCGCTGAATCATCAACGATGCCACCTCTATGAACGATGTAGGAAAAAATGCGCGCCATTATTTCAGCCCTCCCCTCGCTGCAATCAACTCAAGAACCTTATGGGCGTTCTCTTCCCGCCTGCCGTGCAGCATTTCCGCTCCCTTGCTCGGCGCAGGAACAAAGTAGTCCAGTCGCCTCACCTTCGCGGCCACTTCTCCGACGGCAGTTTTCTCAACTCCTAGGTCCGAAGCGCCTAACAAAGAGATCGGCACAGAAGCCACCTGCCGAATACCGCGCATTCCGACGTAACGCGGTTCATTAATGCCGGTCTGAATGGAGAGAACGCACGGCAGATCGATCTCGTTGAGTTCCCGATTGCCGCCTTCGATCTCGCGACTGACTTTCAGCTTCTCTCCATCCACAGTGATGGAATTAACGAGCGACGCGAACGGATAATCGAGCATCGCCGCCAGCATTCCACCTACCTGGGCAGCACCATCGTCGGCCTGGACCCCGGTCAGGACGAGGTCGTAGTTACCCCTCTGTACAAAATCCTTGAGGATGGTCGCGATGCCCCGACCGTCAGATCCGCTGAACTCCTCATCTGAGATCAGCACGGCCTGATTCGCGCCCATCGCCAATTCACGGCGTAGGACTTCTTCGTCATCTTCGCCGCCAACCGTCACGACGGTGACGTTGCCGCCGACCCGGTCGCGAATCTGCAGGGCCTCCTCGACCGCATAGTTATCCGCTTCATTCACCGAATAGACAAGCTCGTCGCGCTCGATATCGTTCCCGGCCACATTGAGCTCGATTTCGTTCTCCGAGGTATCGGGCACTCTTCGCATACACACTAGGATCTCCACGTTCAACCTCCGCACGTCGTAGTTTCCAATTCCTTTGCTTTCTCAGGGCAGCCTTCCCGTGTCAGGTGCTGGTCCACCAATTCGGTCAGATCGGTGGCAGACATCTCGCCTTCCAGGCCTGCCACCTTGATCGCGTCTTCGATGTTCACCAGGCAGAACGGACACGCCGTTACGATCACGTTCGCCCCTGCTTCGGCAGCCATGCGCACTCTGATCACACCCATCCGCCGCTCCTCTTTGGGCTCGTAGAAGAGCATGAGACCACCGCCACCGCA
>Ga0209168_10003453_pt1 | contig 10872 bp, 9 predicted proteins | sample Coa_R1_FD_187156 | JGI IMG/M metagenome (GOLD analysis project Ga0209168, IMG submission 187156) | Surface soil microbial communities from Centralia Pennsylvania, which are recovering from an underground coalmine fire - Coalmine... | ecosystem: Environmental > Terrestrial > Soil > Unclassified ... | reverse complement strand
CCCGCCCTCACCTCTTCTTGCCGTCGTGAACTCTCCTGCCACGACAAAAACCCGCGCAAAGCACCACAGCTTCAGCTCTCATGAATTAAGCAGGCTAGGCCCTCTCGGACAACCAGAAAAAGCTATGGGCCACGAGTCCCACATAGAACCATGCTCGCCATTTGAGCGCCATTCTGCTTGCTGGTTTCGGAACTGAACAGGCTTCATCGCTAATAAGCGATGACTACCGCTATGAGAGGAAACCCAAACCTCGGGGCGCCCGCGCCGAGAGCCGAGCCACATGGAAGGCCCGGTCAAAACACACTCTGCTCATTCAGCGGAGCTGGAAAGCAAGAAACTTTCCAACCGTGGGAGAAATCTGTTTCTTGACTTCTCCCTTAATAGAATCGGCCAACGAGAGTGGTCGGGACAGGATTGTTTTACTCCGCCGAATTCCTTTGGCGGCAAGTTTGTTTTTGTGCGCCAACTGCGGGGACCGCACTTGAGCACATGCCGACATTCTTCCGAGGGAGGCTGAGGATTCGAGCCTGCTCTTCCACAGAAGTTGCACCCGAGATGGAGCAATTACCCTTTTCCGTGTGTACAGTCACGGCTGATTGTGACGAGCATCACTTTGCCATCGCGAGATTTCATCCTATTCTCCATCAATTGCTTGCCGAGGGTGACATCGTGACAAGCGAAGACGCATCCGCCCATCTGCGGTACATCCTCGAACAGCGCAGCGAAAGAGTCCACAAGCCAAAATCAACCGTGCTGTTTCGGCGAGGAGATAAGGCTTTCGGCATGTTCGTCGTTCTCAGCGGAAAAGTGAGCTTGGACTTGGGCGTAGATTCTGTTGCTGGTCGTTCCTATGGCGCGGGTGCGCTGGTTGGTCTGCCTTCGACCATCACGCGGCAGGATTACAGTATGACCGCGACGGTGACGGAGGACGCGGAGCTTGGGTTCGTCAGCCCTGAAGCGTTGGAGGCATTGCTGCACAAGTGTCCCGATCTGTACCAACCCCTGCTTGTGATTCTGAGCGAGAAGATCGCGGAAGGCCGTGAGGATGAGAGGGTGCTACTCAACAGGATGTGAGCAGCGCGAATGAAGGAGTCGCTTATGCAGAACGAATTTGAGAGTTTAGAGAGCGCACACGATTTTGTCGTACTCCTCGCCGAGTCTGTGGCTGAAGCCAAACGGGAGCTTGAGGCTGACGTACAGCGAGAACCTGATCTTTCGCGACGGCAGGATGCCCTCAGAATAGCCCTATACAGTTTGAGGAAGCTCGAATTGCATGTCAGTCGAACGAGCAGAATTCTCAACGACCTCCGCAGCCTTCGCCGCTTGCTGTTCGAAGAGCGACAGGAGGCAAGCCGCGCAGCTAATCGCGGCTCGGCACAGGCCCGACACCCGCACCGCGATGCGACTGAGTCCCCCGCCAGACTTGACGAGCCGGTCGCAGCTTAAGCGATCCCCGACATAGAGGCGGGTGATCGCTGCGGTCACCACTTCCGACCTCGCACAACCCGGCACGGTGTTGGTCTTCGTGTTCAATTCCCCCGAGGGCGGCACGATCTTTGTCTCCGGTACAGTAGGAGAAACATCCACAACTGCGTGCGGCGGTCAGACCTCAAACGCCGTGTCCTTCACGGTCAGACCGTGATTGTCAACAGGCGGTCGCTCTCTGCGGGTGACTTGCCACAAAGCAGATGCGGGTGTCGGACTATTTGGAAAAAGACCACGCGGCCTTCTCATCACTCTTCTCCGCGAGCAGCCCTTCGCTGCTCGCTTTCGGTGGGGATAGCGCCACCGAACTTTTCTCAGCGGTCGTGATGCTGAGGAGACCTCGAATGTTCGTGCAAATCCAACGATATAATCGCGAACACATCTAAAGGGTTGATGACATGCTGCCGCGGATACGCGCTGATTTTGAGGCACAAGTGCGGCGAGTGAATTCACACTAAATGCCGCGCTTCCGCCCTATTGAATCGAACTCACCGCATTGGAGAACACATTATTCGCGTTTGATCCCACAAGCCGAATCGTACCCACCACGAGCACAAGAATCACCGCGAGCATGACCGCGTATTCAGCGATGTCTTATCCGTCTTGTTCGACCCAGAGATTGCGTAGCTGTGTCATGTTGCACCCCCAATCCTTGATTGGAGGTCTGTGCACTGCTGCAACGTTCAGGACTACTTGTGCTGGAAAGCGGCAACTCGACCCAGAGTGTCACGGTGATCCTGATCCATTGTCAGGGCAGCGAACATCCGTCCAACTGCCGGATCGGTTTTTCGCGCAGCCGACAACCCCTCGTAAAATTTGTCCATTGCTGCACCATCGGGAAAAAGCAGGGCGATGTTATATCCACCGGGCGCACTGGTGTGAATGTCCTCGGTATCGACGTTGTACGCGAGGAGTGTTCCGTCCGCGATGTGGGTATCAAGGAAGGGCTTGACATCTTTCAGCAACAAACTCTCAAATGCCTGCCCCTCGCCGGGTTTGGCGTGATAGAAGCCGACCAGGAGATAGCCCGTCGCGTTTGAGACCGTTTTGCCTCCGTGCGCGAAAGTGCGCAGGAACAAGTCTTGGTGCTTCGTGGCAGCAATGAAGCTGGCATTCGTCGCAGTCGTCCATGCCTGCTCCAGTGCTTTCAGGAGATTGGCACGGCTGGTTGCTGTGAAGAACTCCGCATGCGTATATCCGTCTGGAGTATGAACTCTCGTAGAGACATTTCCCCAGTCCACCAGTGTCCCGTCGCTCACGAGCTTTTGCATCCTTGGAATGTCTGACGTTTCCTGCTTGTCAAAGGCATTCCATTGGTCGCGGGGGACAGCCCATTGTGATACGTAGGTGTAATACTGTTGTGTTTCTTGCTGTGCGCGAGCGGGACTCGCCATCAGCACCACCCCGAGAAACAAAACAGCAACGCAACCCCAGTTGGTCAGGAACCGTTTCATCAGGCAATTCCTCCTTGGTGAAGATCGCTGCAAAGCATAAGGCAATCGTCTTCCGGAATCCACTCGCATATATCGTGCTACGATGCGTATTCTGCCCAATTCCTCTCCGGCAGCATTAGTTTGAATCAGTCGGATAGTCGGCGAGAGCGAGGCTGCTCTCGCGTTTTGGTTTTGTGCTTCGATAATTTCACACGCCAGAGTGCACCCATCCCAAACTGGAAAAGCAGGATCGCGCCCGCGCTCTGGCTCGAATACTCCCCCTTCATGAGTACTGACAGTGTGGCTTAGACGTGTTCTTGAAAATGTGCAAAATTGAACAGTTATTGAGGGAGTTGGTGGGTATCGTGTCTCAAGTTAAACATGTGGCCATGGGGTTAGGGGCGAGCCATCGCCGTTTGGACCCTCAAGGCCACTTAAGTTTCGCAGTTCGGAGAAATGAGTGATTAGGCTGGGCCCAAGGGGCTCGGCCTTTTTTGTGCATCGGGCGCTTACGCATGACGCCAGTTTACCTCCACTCCCGCGCTCGTGATCTCCAAGGGCACGACGATTGCGTCCTGAAATGTCGTCGTAGGATCCTGCTGCATTTCCACAGTAGCCCGTTAGGGCCATTTCCCCAGAGGGGATCAAAGCATACGGTGGTAGTGAGCAGCTTTCGGGGGAGGGCTGATCGACGGGCGTCCCGGACTCAATTGAATCTGGGGCGCTTTCGTTTGTGCGGACTCCATTACACATCGAACAATCCTACTTTTCGATGTCGAAATAAATCTTCGTTGTGGTCCGGTATTTAACTATCTTCTTGCCGTCTAATTCCATTTCCAGTTCCGCGACCCGCGCCCACTTCATGCCCCGAACCGTCTTCGCGGCTTCTGCCACCGCGTTTTCCGCTGCCTTCGCGAAACTCTCTTTCGATGTTCCCACGACATCAATAACTTTTTGTGCCATTTGGGTCTCCTGATGATTGGGATTCGCACTCTGGATTGTACCGCTGGTTTTAGCGTCACGGCCTCCACCGCCAGTGCGCCGCGCAGGTCCCGGTTCAAAGAGGCAACCGTAGGTCTGGCACCCATGCCACGACGGTTCAAAAGTGAGCAGTTTTTCAAATGAACGAGAGCTATTCTGTCGGCGTTGGAAGACCAATGCGGTTCTGTATGAACCGGGCGAAGGTCGGATCGTCCGTTGCAATTCCCCGCAACCTTTTCGCGGTTCACACTGTTTCGCCCTGAGAGCCTAAGTGCAGTAGTTCCGCCTCTTCCAGCTCCAGCGGCTTTGCACTCTCGCCACAACGCGATCACTGTTCGCGCAGGGTTCTTGTGTTGCCTTGTTAACGGAGCTCAGCAATGACACGAATTCTGATTGCAGACGACAGTCAGCCCGTTCGATGCGGGCTGCGCACTCTGCTGGGACTGAATTCTGATTGGCAAGTCCGTGGCGAAGCCGTGGATGGTGCCGATGCCGTAGAAAAGGCGCACGAACTTGCTCCCGACCGTACGTTCTCGCCCGCCGAGGGGGTGCGTTATTCCCTCGCTGGTCACCTGCCGATTTTGCGCCGACGGCACCTGGAAGTGGAGCTTCTGGGCGATCAAAACCTGCCGATTGGCGTATTCTCGGACACTCCATTCCAGAGTACTCGGCTGGAAGTTTGTACCGGCGATGTTCTGGCGATAATCACGGATGGCTTGACGGAGGTATTCAACAGGCGCGGAGAAGAGTTAGGCATCGAGGCGATCTCGGAGGTCTTGCGGGTCACGGCGGACCGTCCACTGAAGGAGATTGCCGCCAAGATTTTCAATCGTGCGAGCCAGCACGGTTCGCACATCGACGATCAGAGCTTGCTCCTGATACGCGAGACTGGCTAACGGACTTTCCCGAGCGACAACGAGTGAGATGATGGCATAACAATCCCGGCTCATACGTCTTCAGCAGCCTTCGCGAAGCTCTCTTTGGATGTTCCCACTACATCCCTAGCTCGCCGCCCCTGTGAGCACCGGCACCTGGCTCGGTTTTTCCTGGGCGGCCTGGGCTCCGGCAAACAGCCCATAGCGCTTCAGCATGACGAACCACAGGATTATGCCGGCGATGAACAGCAACAGGAACAGCGGAAATACGGACCACTGGGTTTTCACGGCGAATTGTTCAGAACGGAAATACGGCTTGAGATATAACAATCGCTATGAGCAAGAAACCTGCTTTTGCTGAAAAATCGCGACAGCAGTGCGCCGGGCTAAACCGGCATGAAGCAGAGAATGCAAAATTCTCACGAGAAAGGATTAGCGATCTACTCGGCCCCGAGTTTTGCGTTGTGCATCGTGAGGTGCACGGCGAAGCGTAAACAGGGGAATAGGTGGGGTGGGTATTGAGCTCCGAAAAGATGCAATCCGGACGCCGACGTTCTTGTAATGGCGGAAGGCAACATGGACGGGAGCGACAGCGCGAGTTCCAGTTCAGTCCGGCGTAGTCGAAGACCCCACAGCACGCCTAGAAACTTCATGCGCGAGAACCGGGAGACCTCGAAGACGCCTGCTGCCCAATCGGGCGACAGGTCGGCGGGTGAAGGCTCAGGCCGCACGGCCCGCATGAACGTCTGCGAGGAGTCACACAGTGGCGTAGTACCGATGAACCATTCGAACAAAGACACGAGATTGTCGGCGGAGAGTGGGGAGGGAAGGCCGCTGATCAAGGAGAACGTCGGACAATCTAACACGTACCCGACACAGAGCGGGAAGGGCGTGTCCCAGGGATTGGCGGGCGTACGGAAAGCAGCAAGGGAACATAAGGAGATGAAGTTCACCGCCTTGCTCCATCACCTGACGGTCGATCTGCTCCGGGAAAGCTTTCACTCGCTGAAGAGGAAAGCCGCACCGGGAGTGGACGGAGTCACGTGGCAGGAGTATGAAACTGGCCTGGAAGATCGGCTCGTCGATCTTCACGGACGGGTTCATGGTGGAGCGTATCGAGCGTTGCCCTCGAGGAGAGTGTACATACAGAAAGAAGATGGACGGCAACGTCCATTGGGAGTCGCGGCCCTGGAAGACAAGATCGTCCAACAGGCCGCGGTCACCATCCTCAACCAGATTTACGAGGAAGACTTTCTGGGATTCTCGTATGGGTTTCGCCCCGGGCGCAGCCAGCATGATGCTCTGGATGCGTTGTCATATGCGCTGCTGAAGAAGAAGGTGAACTACATTCTGGACGCGGACATCCGCGGCTTTTTCGATAACCTCGACAAAAGCTGGATGATCCAGTTCATGAAGCATCGCGTGGCCGACCCGCGCATTCTGCGCCTGATTCGAAAATGGTTGAAGGCCGGAGTGATGGAGGAAGGTCAATGGTCGGAACCGAAGACGGGTACGCCGCAGGGCTCGGTAATTTCACCGCTACTCGCGAACGTTTACCTGCACTACAGTTTCGATCTCTGGGTGAATGTCTGGCGCCAGAAGTGGGCGCAAGGCGAGGTCGTGGTCGTCCGATACGCTGATGACACCATCCTAGGATTCCAGTATCAAACGGACGCGGATCGCTTTTTAGAAAGCTTGCGGGAGCGATTGGCCAAGTTCGGACTGGAGTTACACCCAGACAAGACGCGCCGGATCGAGTTCGGCAGGTTTGCCGAGGAGAACCGGAAACGTAGAGGAGAAGGGAAACCCGAGACGTTCGATTTCCTGGGCTTCCAACATATCAGCGGGAAGAACAGGCTAGGGCTATTCACCGTGAGGCGCAAGACGGTCCGCAAGCGCATGCGAGCCAAGCTTCGAAAACTCAAGCTGGAGCTTCGCCGGCGCATGCACGATCCGGTGCGACAAACGGGCGGATGGCTTAAATCGGTTGTGCAAGGTTACTCCAACTACTACGCGGTCCCCGGGAACCTCGATAGCCTAGCTGTCTTTCGGAAACGAGTGCGGGCGCTGTGGTGGCAAACTCTTCGTCGACGGAGCCAGCAGCGTCACTTCTCGTGGACCCGGATGATCGCGTTGGGCGACCGTTGGCTCCCGCAGCCGTGTGTGCTCCATCCCTACCCGGCACTTCGCTTTGCCGCCAGTCATCCGCGATAAGAACCGGATGCGCTAACGAGCGCCCGTCCGGGTCCGACCGGGGGGTATCACGCGAGTGATATCCCTACCGGGATCTCAAAACCCACGCCGCTGCCGCCGCCCCCGGACGCCGGCACCCAACCCCGGACGCGCCCGTAGTGACGCAACGGCACTCGCTTCGCTCGCACCGTCCAGGGACAAGGTGCGGGCTCCGGGCGCTCGGGATGACGACGACGATGGATTACTGTGTCGGGAGAATTCCCTCGGAAATCGTGATCCCTCGAGAGTGGTGGGATCCTTCGCTCCGTTTTGCGTCTGCTCATCGCGGGCGCAAACTTCTCTCAGGATGGCAGAAAGATTGGGCGATTTTGTGATTTGGTGATTGGGAAAAATTGGGTAATTGAGTAATCGGGTAATTTGGTAATTGGAAAACCTTTCAATCGCTCCGCTCGATTACGCGCACGGTACCTCGGGGGCTGAAGCCCGCTTCTTTCACAGGCCTTTTGCGGCACGGCTGAAGCCGTGCCCTTCCCGAAACCGTTTGGGAGACGGCTTCTCGATATGCTCAGGTCCGATAGGGATGCGAGCCGGGCGCGCGACCCCGGTTCGCGCGGCTCGCCTGGTCCTTCGTCGGGCGAAATGCGGCCTCCTCAGGATGACAACGCCGGTGGATTGCCGCGTCGGGAGAATTCCCTTCGGCACTCGTGGTCCTTCGCGGGAATGCAGGGGTCCTTCGCGCTGCAAAATGCGCGGCCTTCACGATGACAGGGCTCTCTGAAACGCGACACTCGAAACTGGAAACTTTGAAACGTGAAACTTTGAAACTTTGAAACGTTGAAACCTTGAAACCTTGCCTCTGCGATAATTCTCCGTTACCCCAAATCCCGGAGGATTCTTGAAAGTTCTGTTGCTGGAAAACATCAGCGGCGCGGCGGCTGACTCTTTTCGCGCCGCGGGATACGAGGTCGAGTCCCACAAATCCGCGATGGACGAGCGCGAGTTGGTGGAAAAGATTCGCGGCGTCTCGATTCTCGGCGTGCGGTCGAAGACGCGCGTTTCGGCAGCCGTGCTCGAGGCGGCCATGGCCCCACCCTCTCGCAAAAGCAGCGAGAAGGGTGGGGCAACCACGTCCTCTTGCAAAAGCAGCGAGAAGGGTGGGGCAACCACGTCCTCTCGCAAAAGCGGCGAGAAGGATGGGGCAACCTCATCCTCTCGCAAAAGTGGCGAAAAAGATGGGGCAACCACGTGCGGACTGGCTGCCGTTGGCGCGTTCTGCATCGGCGTCGAGAAGATCGATCGGGTGGCGGCCAGCGAGCATGGCGTCGCGGTGTTCAACGATCCGCATTCGAACTCGCGTTCGGTGGCGGAGTTGGCGATGGGCGAGATCATCCTGCTGCTGCGGCGGACGTTTCAGGCGTCGACCGAGATGCATCGCGGCGTGTGGAACAAGTCGGCAGCCGGCGCGCATGAGGTCCGCGGACTGACGCTGGGCATTGTCGGCTATGGCAAGATCGGCTCGCAGCTCTCGGATCTCGCCGAGGCCATGGGGATGCGCGTCGTCTTCTTCGACGTCTCGCACGTGCTGGCGCGCGGCAATGCGCGTCCGGTGGGCTTTCGCGAGTTGCTCGGGATGGCGGACGTGGTCACGCTGCACGTCGATGGCAAGCCGCAGAATCAGAATCTGTTTGGCAAAGAGGAATTCGCGGCGATGAAAGAAGGCGCCTGCTTCCTTAATCTAAGCCGCGGATTCGTGGTCGATCACGAGGCGCTGGCGGCGTGCCTGAAGTCGGGGAGGATTGCGGGCGCGGCGATTGACGTGTTTCCATCAGAGCCGGAGTCGGGCGCGGGGTTCAAAAGCGCGCTGCAGGGGCTGCCGAATGTGATTCTGACTCCGCACATCGGCGGATCGACCGAAGAGGCGCAGCAAAATATTGGCCAGTTCGTCTCGGCGAAGCTGATCAGCTATGTGAGGACGGGCGATTCCACGCTGAGCGTGAACCTGCCGCAGTGTCATCTGGATTATGAGGAGGGATCGTACCGGCTGATGCACATTCATCAAAATGTGCCGGGAATTCTGCGCGCGATCAACGACATTCTCGGCGATCGCGGGATCAATATCGAGCGGCAGGTGCTCGACACGCGCGGCCCGCTGGGATACGCGATCTACGACATCAATCGTTCGTGCGATGAAGAATTGATGCGGCTGATCCGCGCGGTGCCACACACAATCGCGGTGAGGGCCGGGGGATGATTTGGTGATTGGGTCATTGGGTGATTGAGTAATTTGGTAATTGAGTAATTGAAAACCTTGGCGGAATTTAAATTTCCCAATTACCAAATTACTCAATTACTCAATTGCTTGCCACGAACGAATGACTGCGTCGCTACTCGTCGTTACACAAGGAGATTTGATGAAAGGGCTAAAGGACAAGCGGGTTCTGGTGACGGGGGGAGCTTCGGGGATTGGCGCAGCTACGGCGGCGCGGTTTCTTGAAGAAGGTTCGCGGGTGTGCGTGCTCGATCGCGACGAGCGGGCCTGCGCTCGGATCAAGCATGAACTGCCGGGGCTTGGAGAAGCGATTATTGCGGACGTCACCGATCTGATGCAGGTGGAGGCGGCGTTCGCCGAAGCGTTGCGGCTGATGGATGGCGTGGATGTGCTGATCAACAATGCTGGAATCAGCATCCGGCATAAGTTTCTGGAGATCACGCCGGAGGAGTGGGATCGCGTGATCGCGGTGAATCTGACCGGCGTGTTTTACGTGGCGCAGACGGCGGCGCGGCACATGTGGGAGAACGGAAGCGGAGTGATCCTGCAGACGGCGTCGACGAATGGGGTGATGGGGTATCCATATTATGCGGACTACAACGCGACCAAGGCGGGAGTGATCGAGCTGACGAAGTCGATGGCGCTCGAGTTGGCGCCGAAGGTGCGCGTGTGCGCGGTGGCTCCAGGATATGTTCTGACGCCGATGCAGCGAGCGGAATATTCGGACGCGATGCTGGCCGAGGTGAATGGGAAGATTCCGCTGGGACGGCATGCGTCGCCGGAGGAGATCGCGGGGCTGTTCGCGTATCTCGCGTCGGACGATGCGGCGTTCGCGACGGGGCAGGTGTACACGCTGGATGGCGGGGAGACTGCGGGTGGGTTGGCCAGCAGGTGAGGCCTCCGGCCACGGATTTTCGCGGATCTTAACTACACATGCGTCTTGAGAACAAAGTTGCATTGATTACCGGTGGCACGTCTGGAATTGGGGAGGCCACCGCGTTGCTGTTCGCGCGCGAGGGAGCGCGGGTGGCGATCACAGGACGGAATCGCGAGCGCGGGGAGCGGGTTGCAAAGCGAATCCGGGAACTTGGATGCGAGAGGATTTTTCTCGTGGCGGATGTGAGTGTGGCGTCCGACTGTCGGCGCGCCGTCGATGAGACTGTGCGGGCTTTGGGCGCGGTGGATATTCTCTTCAATAATGCCGGGGTGTTTTATCCGCAGACGGCGCTCGAGTGTTCGGAGCGCGAGTGGGATGAGCAGATCGATGTGAATCTCAAGGGCACGTTTCTGATGTCGAAGTGCGTTCTGCCGGGCATGATTGCGCGGAAGAGCGGAGTCATTGTGAACAATGCTTCCGGCTGGGGGATTGTTGGTGGCGATAGAGCGGTAGCGTATTGCGCGTCGAAGGGCGGCGTGGTGCTGATGACGAAGGCGATGGCGATTGATCATGGGCGGCAGGGAATTCGCATCAATTGCGTGTGTCCGGGTGACGTGGAGACGCCGATGCTCCCCGCGGATGCGAAGATGCGCGGTCTGAAGTGGGAGGACTACATGGCGGGGTGCGCGAATCGTCCGCTGGGAAGAGTCGGGACGGTGGAGGAAATTGCGAAGGCGGTGCTGTTTCTGGCGTCGGAGG
>Ga0209168_10003449_pt1 | contig 10880 bp, 6 predicted proteins | sample Coa_R1_FD_187156 | JGI IMG/M metagenome (GOLD analysis project Ga0209168, IMG submission 187156) | Surface soil microbial communities from Centralia Pennsylvania, which are recovering from an underground coalmine fire - Coalmine... | ecosystem: Environmental > Terrestrial > Soil > Unclassified ... | reverse complement strand
ATTGAAGGTGACGCGGCAGGGTCGCCTCTCAATGGAATTGGGTATTTCAACTCCTATTTTACTGGTGATGATCCTTACAACAGCTGGCTGGGAATGTATAGGGTCTTCAGCTCTCTCAATGCCAATACTTTCTTGAACCACATCGTCGTCTACATCATGCCCGGCGAAATGGACGTGGGGCCACCCATGAGTGTTGCGGAGGCCATGAAGAGGCGGGTTTCCCCGGTAGTTGAGACAGCGCGCAGTCGAGAGAATCACTTGGCGGGGTTTGGCACCACATTGGCGGAGGCTCGTACGGTGGTCAGTCACGTTGCTTTGAGTGGTACGGTTTATTCGCTGGGCAGCCTGGTGGCGGAGCTGCCGGAAGAACGTACTAAACTCCTGCAGAGGACCTTGCCCACGATGCCCATCCTTCCCATTGACCTGTTCAGCCGTGGGACAGACATGCGCATGTGGGACATCTTTAAGCACACGAACCCGGACGACTATATCCACAACTATCCCGAAATTCTGGATTTGAAAGTGAACGCGCCGTCCGGCATTTACGACGTAGTGGGCATGACCAACTGGCGGAGCTGGACCATGACGCGCGCGCTCGACTTCGCGGACAAGCTGGGATTAAGTCCGGAGGCCTCCTACGTCGTGTTCGACTTCTGGAGGCAAAAGCTCTTGGGGGTGTTCAGGGGGCGGATGGACGTCACGATTGATCCCTTCGACACGCGGGTGTTGCTGATTCATCCCATGTTACATAGGCCCGAATTGATTGGGACTTCGCGCCACATCACTGGAGCTTACTCAATTCTCACTCTGAACTGGGACTCATCGCAAAACACACTTTCCGGGTCCTCCCGGACCGTGCCGGGTGAAGACTACACACTCTGGATTTATGTCCCTGAGGGAGCGGAGCCCTTTCAGATAATGGCACGAACCACGGGCCGTCGTGAAATTCCAGTCCAGCATGAACTGCATGGAGAATCTCTAAGCGTTAGTTTTCTAGGACAGCAAAAACCTGTGGACTGGGAAATCAAATTTCATATCCATGACACCAGATGAAAATACTTCTGTCAGGCAGGTTCGTCAAAATTCTGAGTAGCTGAAAAACGGATGACATACGGGTCAAAAAGTTCGGAGGGCCATGTTGATGTCCTTACGGTTTCAGACATGTCTGTCGATTTGGTGTTGGGGGACAATGTACGGTGGCAGTTTCAGTAGGTGGAGCAACTCATCGAAAAGTACGAGTTGGAACGGAGCGGGTCCGCCAATATCTTTGCGAGGCAATTCACCAAGTTGGGAGGCCTGGCAGGGATCATCGCTTGCGTTGGAGAGGATCTTTTCGAGAATTTCGCTCTTGAGAGATTGCGAATTCTCGGCGTAGACATATTGCTTGTGAAGCGGCACCCTAATCTCAAAACCGGTTTAGGAGTGGCTCTGTCAGAACCGAATGACCGGACAATTGTGCTGGTTCAGCCGGAAATAGAGTGCGGGCATTTTTTGTAGCGACGAAGTCCCGTCCCGATTTTGTCGGGACGGGAGTTTTCAAGGCATCGGGGTCTATCGTTCGATGAGATCCAAAGGGAAAAATAGAGAATGGGAGCATTGATCCCTCTGGTTCGAAATTGCACGCTCCCGACCTCATCGACACGATGAGCCCACCGGATTACCCTCGGCCCGGGGCTCTCCATCCCGCCTGGGCGCTCCGCGAGCGATCCCCTGCGATTCGAGCGGAAGGTTCGGCAAAGATTCCTGGCGACGAAGCTGGGGTGCGATCCGATTATCATGCGGGCACGACTTGGGGAGTTCGGGGAGACACGCCGGTGGTCCCCGCAACGGAACAGCGTTTTGGGCTCAATCTGATTTCGGCCGTGAGCGCCCGTGGGGGCCTGCGCTTTACGGTGGTAAAGGACAAGCTCAATGCGGCGCGTTACGTCCAATTCTTGAAGCGCTTTGTGCAAAACGCCTCCCAGCCCATTTTCCTGATTGTGGATGGCCATCCGGTTCACAAATCGCGGGCGGTTCGAGCTTACGTCGCTTCCACCCACGGCAACCTGAAGCTCTTCTATTTGCCGCCCTACTCGCCGGAACTGAACCCGGACGAGCAGGTCTGGAACCACGTCAAGCCGCATGGCGTCGGGCGCGCCCTCCTGGAAGGCGCCGAACATCTGAAAAAGCGTGTAGCGAGTTACCTGCGCCGCTTGCAGCAGTCGCCCGAGTTGATTCGCCGCTTCTTTCTCATGCCGGAGACGCAATGTGCAGCCATGTAGGTCGTTCATGTCTACATACTTCTGGCCTGATTAGTAAGGCGGCGGCGTGCATGCTTATGCTTTTTTCTCCAGAATGATTACCCACTGCTCAAAAGTGGGAGTGATTGGAGCTTGCCACGCGCGTTGCACATCGGCACGAACTTCTCCGATGGGCGTTCGAGTTCCTATCCGGGGGTCAAAGAAAGAGGCTTGATAGCTGACATCGGGTTCAAGATAGGTGATTTTAGGCGAGGCCCACATCGGAGGCACGAAAACAATCCGCAACTCTCCCGGGATTCCGGCACAGTAGGGGAGTTGATAATTCTCCGTCGTCCAATGGGGCTCGACCCATTCCGGGTGCGGCTCCAACCGCCACCATTCGTAGTTTGAGAGCAGTTTCTTGGCGAGGCCCACCTGATGCGAACCGGGTAGTTCTGCCGCCACATTCCAGGGAGGACCTCCCCAGGATCGGCCATGCGGAGACGGCCCAAAGGGGCGCTCTGCGGTGTTCACCTGCCAGATCCCATCAGCACCATAGGTATGCCCCGCGGCCCCGCTCAGCATGCAAGCCCAATAGACAAAGCGTGAAACTTCCTGCCGATTCTCATCGAGAATCCCTTCATAGCATACTTCCCCGGCCAGCACCGGCATGCGCGGCGCCCTCTGGAGTTCGCCTGTAACCTTATTGATGGTGTTGGGATAACTCGTGCGGTCGCCATGGCCGGTCTGGAGCATATCGAAGTCGAGCACAGATGGGTCTTCCACCGTGTCGCGTGCCGTGGATGAGGGGTGGATCGTAATTGGATGACGGTAAGGATCGATGCTGCGCACGTAGCGAGCGAGCTCTGTCCAACCTCTTTTCTGATCTGCAGCGTCTTCTTCTTTGTTCTTCGAGAGGTAATAGGGCATTGTTCCTTCGCCGGCCAGACACCAAAAAACCGGATAAGCTCCCCAGCGGGCCACGATGTTTCGCCAGTGCTGTTTGATTTTTCGCAAGCCCATAAAAATCATAAAATATCCCCAACAACCCACAATGCACGGCGCAAGGCCTCGATCGACCAGTTCGCGAATTCGCAAATCTGCCATATCAAAATAATGAGGGTTGATACGGGCATAGTTTTCTTCCCATGGAAAGCCGGCTTCATTGGCTCCGCGCGGGTCGAAAGGAGGCATATCGGGGTAGAGTCCAGCGACGATTTGAACGACCGTGAAACCCTTTGAAGCGCGATCAGCGGCCAGCTTCTGAAAATCTTCCGGCCATCGCAAACGATGGCAGAGTCCCATCCACCAGGTGTCGCCAAGCCAGAGAAAGTGGGTTCCGTCTGTGTGCTCGAAATAGCGTTGATCAGACGCGACGCGCAGCGGACCGTGCTTAAGAAGAGGATTGTCACCCCTGTAAGGGGAGACTTCCAAGATGCCGCGCTGCCCGTGGAGATCAGGATTTGACGAGTCGCTGGATACGGTGCGGTAGGTGTAGCGTCCTGCAACACCAGGGCTATATCGGATTCGCCAGGTCTGACCACCTGCCCAAAAAGCTGGCATGCGGTGTTCGTGCCCTTGAGGATCAGTGAAGATAACGTCAAGCTCCAGGTCGTTGAAAGGATCAGCATACGCCTTGCCTGAGGAATACGACCACTCCGAGACGCAATGCTGGATCCCATATTGAGTGCCTGCGGCATCCCCACCACTGAAACTTGTTTGCAGAAAGCCAGCACCTAATCCTTTTCCCACCCCTGTCTCTTGAAGCGAGGCGAAACCAGCCGTGCCAAGACCCGCTTTTCCCAGAAATGATCGGCGATTCATAGAGTTTGTCACTCCCTTTTGATTTGGAAAATTGTGAACTCACGGGCTACCGCATGCGAGTTGCCCGGATGACGACGTCATCGGTAAACGGCGCCAACTCAAATGTCACCACATGCCCTCCTTCGGCGGGAAGACAAGGAGAATAGGTTCCACCGCTGGGTGAATAGAGACCCACGCGATAGTGGCCTTCTGGAAGCCGGAAGGAGATGTTCCCGCTAATCGGCTGCCCTGCAGTCGGATCGGTCAATTCGCGCGCATCGGCCAGATAGGCGATGTAATCTTCATCGGGTTTCGCCAATGCCGCGGCGACCAGATGCGCGGGCTGGCCAGCGATCCAGTCCGGTGCGGGCAGGGCATGAATGAAATCGAAAGAATGGATGAACTCTGAAAGGTTGCGCATCCAGCTTCGAATCTTGGCGCGGGATTCATGAGTCCCCGCCTCCACCCCTGCCCTGATCGAAAAATCGATAAAGTCGTAATGCGCGCCGCAAAGGACAGCCATCCACGCTCGCTTGCGATCGATGATCCATCCGATGTCATCCAGATACATACTCGCGGCATTGTCTTCGTCTGAAATGCAGGGCTTGCGCTCGTGATAAGCGGCCAGAAAGAAATCGCGGAATTGCTCAAGCTGGAGCTCTTTAGACATAAAGTTTCCAAGCTGATAGGTGCGGCCTCGCAACGTCAGGCCAGGAAGTGGATGAACGTTGACAGCGTCCAGCATGGATCCTGAAAAGCTTGCGTCGAAATTCTGCCCAAACTTCGGCGTGTAACTGAAAGCATTCTGGCCCATTAGCAGATGCCGCCGATTCAATTTCCGGAGTTCGTCGCGCAGGATGCCAGCCATCGTTTGCTGCCAGGCATCGACATCACGAGTCGTCGCGTGGTTTGTCACTCCGCCCCCAGGCTCGTTGCAGATTTCGTAGTAGACATTGTCATAGCGGCTGGTTTCCTGAATGATCTTCCGTGCGTAGGCTGATTGTCGTTCGACCAGTTTCTGATCGTGGAGCGAAAGGTATTCCGGCCACTCGACCGCTCCAATCCCCTGCAGATTATTCCCGTCACGGAGGGGATTGAGCGCCCAAACGTCATTTGAATACGTGTTGCTGAAGAGGGTCAGCTCGACAACAATGCCCAGCCTTGATGCCAGACTCAAAAAATGATGGAGTCGGGAAAAATACTCCGGGTTCCAGCGGTCGAGATCGTACTTCGGCTCGCCGTCCATGGCCTTGCCTGGTCCCGTTCGTGGCCAGGGGGCGACAAAATCCGGTGATTCGGGCTTGACCGGGGAGCACGGGTTTCGTGCAGACTGGAGTTCGCGATAAAGCAGGAAAGTACGCGTCATCGTCTGTTTCTTGTCAGCAGCTTCAGCGAGATATCGCTCGAAATCAAAGCGGCGATTGACGATGGAGCCATAATGTTCGATCGCCGCGATTAAAACCAGGGGCTTTCCTCGAAACAAAAAGTATTTCGGATTTTGGGGATGAATGCTGATCGGAGTTCCGGCTGCACCTGAAGCACTGGAGGCTTCCCCTAAAACGACAGACTCCGACCGGAAAGGGGGCGGGTTGCCTGATGAAGGAATCGGCGCAAGGGTCGAAGCAAAACCCAAGACTCCGGCGCGTTCCATAAATTCACGTCTCTTCATGGAGCCACCCGTTCGAACCTGAGGGCATCGACAATGATCGTTCCGTCGGCCGCATTAGTCTCCTCGACATAGCGGGGATTTCTTACGGTCCCCAGAAGCTGCCACTGGCCCGCGCCGCGGTTGAAGTTCACCCTCGTTGTCTTTTCTCCGGAGCCGGTGACGATGGTGAAAGGAGCGTCCGTAGCCAGAGATCCCACTGCCGGATGCCCGTAATAGACCGATATCTTATAGGTGCCAAGCATGGGGTCATCATTGCGCCATACGGCAGTCCTTGATCCATCGCCCTTCTCGGTCCAGAAGCAGCCGCCCCCATAAGCGCCGCTTTGAGGCGCAATATCCGAATGCCAGCCACCCCCTGTCAGCAGTAACCTCCCCCCGATCGTCTGATCGTCGATGATGGTATCTTTCTCAGGCGCAGTATAAATTCGCCAGCGTCGAAGCTGGATGGCTTTGGGAGGCATGTTTTCCTTCATCCATTCTCGAAGCCGGACGTCGAGCTTTTTCACCACTTCCGGATTTTCCGAAGCAACATCCGTCAGCTCATTCGGATCGCGATCAAGATCAAAAAGCTGCTCCTTTCCTGTCCACAGGTTGAGGATCAACTTATAACGAACATCCCGCACGGACCGCATGGGGATGGCAACATCTTCCTCCGCGTAGATGTATGGATTTGCCGATGCAGTTCGGCCCTCGATCAGCGGGACCAGGCTGTGCCCTTCGGCATCGGGCAAATTGGGGAGTCCCGCCAAGTTCAGAATGGTCGGGGCGGTATCGACGTTTGAGCCGAGGGCATCAATCACTCGGCCCTGCGGAACGCCGGGGCCAGCCACAATGAGAGGAATATGTAAATCTGAATCGTAGAGAGACCGATGATCAAAAGTAAGGAAGTCCCTGGGGTGTGAGTAAAGCAGTTCGCCGTGATCGGAGGTAAGAAGGACAATCGTTTTTTGGGTAAGCCCTAGGGATTCTAGTTGGTCCAATATTTCTCCCACGTAGCGGTCCACGAAGTGGATTTTTCCGTCGTAGAGCTGATACAGCCGTTCGGTGGCTTTCTGATCTCCCAGCATGGCCAGGCGCAACAAGGCTCCGTGGACCACATCGTAGCCAGTATCGGTCATGTAAGGGTAGGCATCGGACTTGTAAAGATCATCCTGAGGTGGAGGGTCATAAGGAGAATGAGGCTCCATGAAATGAACGTAAAGGAAAAATCGTTTTGACTTGTTTCGATTGAGCCATGCCAGCACGTGCTCAGTGGTTGAGGGAGCCGTGTACTGCGCGTTTCCGACAATCCGTTCCGTAATGTTGACATCCTGAGAACTTCTTTGGGCTTCGTAATATTCATCAAATCCTCTTCCGGTGAGTTGTTCGCCGGCCAGACCGTTGTTGACGAAAGCCGTTGTGTAGTAGCCGTGGTACTTGAACACTTCCGCCAGCATGGGGGTGTCCTTATTGATCAGAGGCATGCCCGGTCGCCAGAAGAGCGTCACACCGTGTCTCGAGGGATAAAGAGACGTATGGAGTGAGCCGAAGGACGGAGACGTCCAGGACGCCACGGTGAAAAAGTGAGAGAAGCGAACTCCCCGTTGTGCGAGCTGATCGATATGCGGACTATCCAAGCGCGGGTTGCCGTAGCAATGCAACCGGTCTGCCCGAAGCTGATCAAGAACGAATACCAGGACGTTCGGATGGTCTGGGCGTGCATTGCCTTGGGCTATTCCCTCCGCCCCTAAAAACAGCATCGTCGTCCATGCCGCGAAGCATACCGTCACAAATTTCTTCATCATCGTGTCATCCTCGCAGGAATATCTGCATCAGTATTGCACCGGCGGGCCAGTTGCCTACCACAGTAGCTTGAGCGCGAACTGGATTTCGCGCGGGTCCCGGGCGCTCAGAATCTGGCCGAACGTCGGACTGACCACGCTCATGTTGGGCACACCGAACTGAGCATGATTCCAGGCGTTGAAGAACTCAGCGCGGAATTGTAACCCCACTCGCTCGTTGATCTGAGTTATCTTGAACAAGGATAGGTCCCAGTTGTTTAGACCCGGAGTTTCTACGATGTTGCGTCCAGCATTCCCGAACGTCCCAAAAGGCGGCGCAACAAAGCAACTGGTATTGAAATAGCGCAGAATAGTTCGCTGGCTGCGTGGCAAATTGCCGTTGTTGTTGCAGCCAGAGACTTCGTCGGCGCGCAGCGTGATCCAAGGTCCTACGTCCGCGGTGGTGCCTGGTGCCAGGACGTTCTCGTAATTCCCTGTCATGAAGGTCGTAATGCCATTCACCTCCCACCCGCCAATCAGCTTTGCGGTCACGCCTCTTACACCGGCCAGGAAACGTTTTTCCGGCCCGAAAGGCAGTTGGTAAGTGTAACCCAAAGTGAAGACATCATTGGCCTGGAAATCTGAATTGCCGTAATCCGCCTTGCGGTCGTACATGTTCTGGTGCCACGTTCCCCCTGAGCCGCGAGAAGCGGTATCCAGGGAATGGGACCAGGTATAGCTGGCGAGAAAGCTCAAGCCGTTGGAAAACCGCCTCTGCAAACGCGACTGAAGCGCGTTGTAATCCGAACTTTCCCCGAAATTAAAGGAGAGAATTTCACCCCAACCCGGATACGGAACGCGCTGCTGAATGGGCGTTGGATTGAACGGGTTCGGCAGGAAGGCTTGATTCAATGGCACCCGCTCTGCCAGGTGAGTGCCCTTACTCCCGACGTAAGCGATCTCGAAAAGGTAGGAGTTGTGAAAAGTGTGTTGCAGGTCCATATTCCATTGCTGCACGTAGGAGGGCCGGTCGCTTGGATCAACGGAAAAAGGAGCGAGAGTTCCCAGATTGAGCTGGGAGATGCTTGGGAAGGCATCCCGATCGAGCAGTTCATTGGGGGAGCTGAGCGATCCATTGATCGTTTGTGTGATGACCAGCGGAGGGAAATTCATCTTCCCTTGCAGTTCGTTACCCTGCGTCATTTCAGAGAAGATGCCGTATCCTCCCCTCAGGACTGTATTGGCGGCAAGGCTGTAAGCAAGGCCGACGCGAGGTTCCAGACCCACCACATAATCCGGCGACCAGATACCAGGTTGATAGTTCGGCTGGTCTGAGAGCACACTGGAAGGCAGTTGGATGGGAAGCGAGTTGGCTGGCGTCCGGACCACAAGCCGCTGGGAAGCCACATCAAAAAATCCTTCTTTGCCATTGATCTCGTATGGCGGTGAGTTGTATTCATAGCGAAGCCCCAGGTTCAAAGTCAGTCGCCTGGTGGCCTTGAAATTGTCTTCAGCGTAAAACGCCCAGGCAGTTGTCCGCCAGTTGGCTATTGCCAGACCTTGTTGTGCGGTGGCGCTGGCCAGAGTTCCAAGCAGGAAGTCGCCTAAAGCGTTGCCGGTGTAGCGCCCATCGAAAGTGAATACACCGTCGTTGTCAAGGCCCAGACGCTGCTGGAACTGGATGCGGCGTATATCTGTCCCGAACATCAGCTCGTGGCGGCTGCGAGACCACGTGACTTCGTCGGTATACTGAAACAGGTTTTCCAGTCCTCCCTGATTCACGCCGGTCCCGCCGAGCCCGCTGTACCCTGAAATGCTGAAAGTCGGCAGTCCGAATTCGGCTGGGACTTGAGTGAGATTCTTGATTCCCAACGCGCTATCCACGCTGGAAGGCGTGTTCTGCCAGCTGTGGAATACACGGCTGCGATTGAATCCCACCTTGAAGACGTTCAAAAGAGTAGGGCTGAAAATATGAGTCTCCTCAAGCGCAAAATTCTGACCTCCGTAAGGAAAAACATTGCCGTAGAGGGGAGCGATTCCGGGCTGAAGCAGGCTCGAATTGTAATAAATGTAGCGCCCGAAGAGTGTGTCTTTCGCGCTGAGATTGAAGTCAGTACGTTCGGTGAACTGATTATCCGTCCGCTGCGTGGTGGGATTCACGACCAGATTGATCCCCGGCAGGTTGGCGTTTGGTGCTGGGATGTACTTCTCGAATCCCTTCACGACGGAAGATATCATGCTGGCGGGGATTTGATTGCCTGGAAACGCCTGCCCCGTGAAGGGATTGATCAGCGCCGGAGAGCCTGTGACCGGGTCTTTCTTTTTACTCGAAACATGGCTCAGGTCTCCTTCAAGCTGCGCGGGCGTTGGAACCAGCGCGCTGAGCGTGTTTGCCTGCCGAAATCTGAAGCCTTCATAGTCGGCAAAGAAGAAGAGTTTATTTTTCAGGATGGGGCCACCGGCGGAAGCTCCAAACTGATTCTGGCGAAGGGGGAATTTGGGCCGGCCGAAGTAATTGTCAAAAAAGTTCGCTGAATCAAAAGCATTATTCCGGACGAATTCGTAAACGGATCCGTGAAAGGCGTTTGTCCCGGATTTCGTCACCATATTGACGATTTCCGTGCCATCACCGTACTGAGCCGGAAACATGTTTTTCTGCATGCTGAACTCCTGGGTTGCATCTGGAGACAGCAGAATGGAGGGGGAATTGAACCACATGTTGCGTGTTTCGACGCCATCGATCAGGAAGCTGTCCGTGTCACCCCGACTGCCTGAAACATGAAATGCCATGTTGCTGCGGCCTGATTGCGCAGTGATGGTTGCACTGCGCGATTCATAAGCAGGCACTACGCCGCTCGCTAGCAGGCCGAGTTGCATAAAGTTCCGCCCGTTTAACGGCAGATTGACAATTTGCCGGGTGTTAATGACCTGACTGACAGATGACGTCTGGCTTTCCACCGCGACCGGGGCTGCCTGAACCGTGACAATCTGGCTGGAAGTTCCCAGCGTAAAGTGGAGATCTTCATTCACGGTGTGCGCCACTTCAAGCCTGATGCCGGTCAGTTCCACCTGTTTGAATCCGGGAGCTGTCGCGCTGAGAGAGTAGATTCCGGGAGGAAGGTCAGGGAAGATAAACTCGCCTGAAGAGTTTGTGACCACCGTGCGAGTTAATTGGGTGTTGATGTTGATCAAACTGACTTTGACCTCCGGCATCACAGCTCCTGAGGGATCGAGTGCCCGCCCGACAATACTTCCGGTCACAATTTGCCCCTCGGCGACAAAGGAGACTGAAATGTAAATTACGATCACAAGAGCGGTTCTGAGCCTAAAGATTCTAGCTTTCTTCATAGGGACTGCGACCTCCTGGTAATCGATTCTGACTTTTGGCATTGTGCCAAGCAAATCTGTGCCTGCACAGAGAAAGTCTCA
>Ga0209168_10003446_pt1 | contig 10883 bp, 11 predicted proteins | sample Coa_R1_FD_187156 | JGI IMG/M metagenome (GOLD analysis project Ga0209168, IMG submission 187156) | Surface soil microbial communities from Centralia Pennsylvania, which are recovering from an underground coalmine fire - Coalmine... | ecosystem: Environmental > Terrestrial > Soil > Unclassified ... | reverse complement strand
AGCGGGTCGCAGCCGCACGATTAAATTCCTTGTGAGATAATTTTCCTTACCACTTTTCTGAGGAGACTATGCCCCAGCGTTACGTAAACTGCGTCAAGCTACACAAAGAGCTTCCCGGCCTCGACGAGCCGCCCTTCGATACCGAACTTGGTAAGAAGATCTACGAAAATGTCTCGGAGCAAGCCTGGAATCAGTGGACCGAGTTCTGCAAGATGCTGCTCAACGAATACCGCCTCAACCCCGCTCGCCGCGAAGACCAGGAAGCCATCGTCAAGCAGATGGAGCAGTTTTTCTTTGGCGAAGGCGCCGCTCCTCCTCCGGAGTACGTCCCACCCGCACACTGAACGAAATAAAATCGCCGAGTTTGCCCTGGGTTGTCCGTGATCCGCGCAAATCCGTGTCGTCCTAGGCTGTAAGTCCAAGGCGTTATTGCATTTGGTTCGTTTACCAGATTGTTACGCCCAATTCACCTTCCCGTAACACAATTGCACTAAAAATGGGGCATGGATCCGCCCGGCTACGACACGCTGATCCTGTCCGACCTGCATCTGGGCTCGGAGTGCAGCCGCGCCCGCGATGCCACTCGCCTTTTGAAGGACACCCACTTCCGCCGTCTAATCCTGCTGGGCGACATCTTTGCCGACCTCAATTTCCGCCGCCTCACGAAAGAGCATTGGAAATTCCTCGGTTACATCCGCAAGCTCTCGAATCCCAAGCGCAAAGTCGAAGTCATTTGGGTGGAAGGCAATCACGATCACGGTCTGACCGACATCATGTCCCACCTTGTCGGCGTGCGTGTCTATCAGGAGTACGTCTGGCACTTCGCGGGCCGCCGCCATCTCGCCATTCATGGTCATCAGTTCGATCGTGTCGTGGCCAACAACATGCACCTCAATTACCTCGGCACGCTGCTCTATCTACAGCTTCAAAAGCTCGACGTGAAGGGCAAACCGCTCGCCCGCTTTATCGATCGCCTGAATACCCGCTGGTTGCGCATGTCCACGAAAGTCTCGTCCGGCGCGCTTTCTCACGCTCGTTTGAAAGAAGCCGATCGCATCTTCTGCGGCCACACTCACGTCGCCATGCACGAAGAGCGCGATGGCGTGCACTACTACAACTCCGGCGGCTGGGTCGACTCGAGTTCCACCTACATCACCATCGATGACAGCGGCGTTCAAATTCACGAGTACCACGCTCTGCCAGAGGAGCCGGGCGACAGAGAACAGGCAGAATCTGAGTCTGAGCTCATCGAGTTCGACTCAGAAACTCCTCACCCCAGGGAGTACCAAAAGATTGTCCACTGAATGCGCCGTCTCTCAGCGGAAGCTGACCATCGTTTTCCACCACGCCGGCGGAGGCCATCGCAGCACTGCCGACGCCCTCAAAGATGCACTCACCCATCAACAGCATCCCTGGAACGTGAGCCTGCTTAACATTCAGGAACTGCTCGCCCCCCTCGATGTCGCTCGCCGCGTCGCTGGTCTCCACATCGAGGACGCATACAACCTGATCCTTCGCAAGGGCTGGACCCGTTTCTCGCCGCAGTTGCTCAAGGTCCTGCAAACCACGATTCGGATTTACCACGCAAAGGTGGTCGATCTCCTGCGGTCTTATTGGGCAGCACATCCGACCGATCTAGTCCTTTCAGTCATCCCGCACTTCAACCGCGAAATCGCCGAGAGCCTTCAGACAAGCGGCCCAAAGCTGCTCTTCGTGACTTTGCTCACCGACCTCGCCGATTACCCGCCCCGTTTCTGGATCGAGCCGCAGTCAGAATTCATCATCGCAGGCAGCGAACGTGCCAGGCAGCAGGCATTGGCGATGGGCCATCCCGACGAAAGGATTTTCGAGACTTCCGGCATGGTCTTGAAGCCGCGCTTCTATCAGAAACCAACCATCGATCGCGCAGTCGAAAGAAAACGTCACGGCCTCCACCCCGACCTTCCCACGGGCATCGTTCTATTTGGTGGCCATGGATCCCGCGTGATGATCGATATTGCGCAGCGGCTGGATCGCAGCGGCGCGGACGTTCAACTCATCTTGATCTGCGGGCACAACCACAAGCTTGCCGGCAAGCTCAAGCGCATGAAGACCCGCCATCCTATGCTGGTCGAGGGTTTCACAAAGAATGTGGAATACTACATGTCCCTGGCGGACTTCTTTATTGGAAAGCCCGGTCCCGGCTCCATTAGTGAAGCTTTGCAATTTCACTTGCCGGTGATTGTCGAATGCAACGCCAAGACACTTCCTCAGGAACGGTTCAACGCGGAGTGGGTGACGGAAAAAGGTTACGGTGTAGTGCTCAGAAATTTTCGTGACATCGCCGCCAGCGTGCAATGCTTGCTTGAGCCCGAAACCTTCAATCGGCTCCGCGCCAACGCGGCAACCTATTCAAACCGTGCGCTGTTCGAAGTTCCCGTGATCCTGGAGCAATGCCTCGCGCTGCACCGTGTACCTGTTGTGGAAGGGCACAACTTCAGTCCTGCCGATATCTCGCTTGCTTAGAGGGCACCCGAGCGGGGCGACGGCCCACGAGGGTTGGTTTCTCCGCGCCTATATCCGACACGCTAGAAATGAATCACGATTCCCGTCGAAAATCGGAAATCGTTCTGCGTGCTGTTGAAGAACCGCGTCTGTAGCGCATCACCTTGGAAACGCCAACTGATCAGCGGGATGAGCTTGTAATCGAGGCCGCCCCCCAACGCATCGGCAAATGAAGTATCCGAATTGCTCAAGCCAGCGTTATTTTCACTCAGGTGCGACGCTCCAATTAGCGCATGCGCGAACGGCCTGAACTTGCCGATCGAAAAAGACACTCGCGGCCCAAAGAGAAAATTATGCTGACTAACATTGGCGTTCGCGGTGAGCGGCGTGCACGGCCCGATGCCGTTACATACAATCGAGGACGGAAGGTTCTCCGACCCGTAATGCCCGCTGAAATCGGCCACCAGTCCAATAAACGGGAATACCTTTACTTCCCCGGACGCGTTCCATCCGTTCAGGCTCGCATGTCCTCCCGACACCTGTTCGGCGCCAAGGTAGGAATACCCAACAAAAACATTTCCGCCGGGAAGCTGACAAAATCCCAACGCTCCAAACAACATGACAAACAGACACAGTGCTGCAAACGTACGCATCGATCTTCTCCTGACAAGGATGAGTCGATTGGATGCGGGTTAGCGCCGGCGGGGATGCGCGAGGTTGGATTACTTGGACCGCTCTCAGAGCGGCGAGGCAGCCTCCCGGTATCCGGTGTACTTGCCGCTTAACGCATTCCAGCGGACATGCAGGATTTCTCCGAACATACGCAGCCCGTCGCGCAGCGGCCGGATCCGCGTGCCTTCGCGATGAGACCACGCCACCGGAATTTCGACAACTTTCAAATCCAGTTTCTTTGCCAGATAAAGCAACTCCGGGTCGAATCCCCAGCGCTCGATCTTCTGCAGTGGGAAAAGCTTGCTTGCTGCCGAGCGTGTAAATGCCTTGAACCCGCACTGCGTGTCTTTAAAGTTCAGGCCTAGAATCATGCGCAGCGCCAAGTTGAAGATTCTCCCATAGACTTGCCGATGTACTGGCTGCCTGCGAAGCTGCAACTCTGTCCGCAGCCAGCGCGATCCCATCGCTACATCTGCGCCCGCGGAAATGGCCGCAAACAGCTTGTCAGCCTCAGCAATCGGAGACGACAAATCAGCGTCGCTGAAAAGGATCACATCGCCTTGCGCCCGTAGCATTCCGTTGCGCACGCTGTATCCTTTACCACGGTTGCCCGGGTTTTCTACCAGCCTCAATCCCGGATGCCTGGCAGAGCATTCCTTCACAATCCTCGCCGTATCATCGCTTGACCCGTCGTTTACAACAATCACCTCGGCATTCCATCCCCTTGCCGTTGCGTGGGCGAAGATCTTCTCCAGCGTAGCGGCGATCCGTTCGCTTTCGTTGTAAGCCGGTAGAACGATGCTATGTGTTGGCGTCAAGGAGTTGATCTGGATTGTAGGATTCTATATGGAATAGGTCCGGGTTGCCTGCCTATCTGAATGTTACAAATTGGCGCGGCTTACGCTACCTGGCGGCGCTGCAACATGTTGATGAACTCCAGAACGAGTTCTCGGTCCCAAAGGCCCGCTTCGGCCTCACGCCTCATGGTCAAGCTGGCATGGTCATGCCCCAGAGCAGGTTTGTATGGACGCGCTGTGCGCAGTGCATCGTAGACGTCCACCACCTGCAGAATCCGCGCCAGAAGCGGGATCTCGTCGTTCTTCAGGCCATCCGGATAGCCGCTGCCATCGGAATGCTCATGATGATTTCGAATGATCGGCAGCACTAGCCGCAGCGACTTGAGCGGGCGGCAGATGTTCTCTCCCGTGACCGGATGCTGCTTCATGATGACCCATTCCTCCGGGGTCAGGTTCGTGCCTTTTTTCAGGATCTCGTCGGGCACGGCAATTTTCCCGAGGTCGTGCAGGTATCCGCCGCGGCGGAGCGCTACAATCGATTCTTCGTCCAGGCCTAGGTGCCGCCCCAGTTGGCTTGCATTTGCCGCCAGCCGCTCGCAGTGTCCCTCCGTATAGGGATCGCGGCTCTCAACACTTAGTCCCAGGGTGCAAAGAACCGATTCTGCCGTCTCCAACTCGTCGGTAAAATCCTTTAACTTCAGCAGCGATTTCACTCGCGCAAAAAGCTCTTCGGAGAAAATCGGTTTGTTCAGAAAATCGTCTGCGCCCGCCTCAATGCCCTTCAGCTTGTCTTCGCGGTCGCTAAGTCCGGTAATCAATATGAACGGAATCAGTCTGGTCTCGGCGTTCTCTTTCAGCTCCCGGCACAACTCATAACCTGACTTCCCCGGCATTACGACGTCAGAGAGAATCACATCAGGAGGTTGGCGCCGAATTTCCTCTTCTGCCTGTACTGCGTCCTGCACCGCCATCACGGCATATCCGCGACTCTCCAGCAATTCGCTCATCAGCATCCGTGTATCGGGGTTGTCGTCAACCACCAGGATGCGAGGCAAGCGTCTTCGGCCAATGGTTTCGACCATGTCCCGCTGAGACTGGCGCCGAGCAGAAAAAGTCGTACGGAGATCGTGCGGAAACGTCATTGGAAATTACAAAGCTATTTTAATTGATTTCGTCTGCTCTTAACCCGCAAAGATTGGCGAAGTTTCGAAAAAGGGAAGCGGCATTCGTTAGCCTTGTGCAGATTTTGTAAATTTGACGCACCCTAGAGACTTCTTTCCCACTTCGGCACGAAACCAAATTTCGTGTGCGGGATAACCTTGCCTCTCCCCGAACCGCCTCGTAGGGTGAGTTCATGCGACTCCGTCTTCGACTGATCGCCGCCAGTGGTCTCGTTTTATATGCCATGGTGGCGTCCGCTGCCTCGAAACCCCATATTGTCATACTTGGTAAAACAACCAGCGTCAAAATCTTCGCCGGACCTGACGAAGACAAGCCCCTCGAACTGAAGGTCAGACCCCTGTACGTGGATGGGAAGTTGAAGGAATATACCTTCGGTGCGGCTCATGAGATCACCGATCGGCTCTATGTTGTGCGTCGCATCGTGCGCATCAATGACACACTTCCCGACGAGACTGCTCCGCGCTGGACCTGGCAACGCGGCGGATGGCTGATTGTGGATCGTGTAAGCGGTCACGCTTCTCTGGTCAATCTCCCGGACTTCGATCCAGATTCCTCCACGGGCACTTGGTTCCGCGATTACGTTGCCTACTGTGGTTTGTCCGACGATGGCAGGAAGATCGTGGCAGTTGTCGCGCAACTCGGCCATAGGAAGCCACTCCTGAAGAAGCCGTTGGGTGAGGTGAACACGAACACCTCAGACGCGTGGTGCCCCGCCCCAACATGGCAGCGGCACCCCATGCGGGTGATCTTCGTTCAAACCTCAGGGGAAAAATTCAATTACGAAATCCATCGTCGCAGTGTAGAAGTTGTCACCGACGATGACGACGACTCCGAGTAGCGTCGGCGTCTCGCCCGCGCACCAACTACTGTTCTTTGGACTTCTTCAGTCTGTCTGACATTGCGTACGCGGCCTGTGCCTCTGCCGGCATATTCTTGGCTTCGTAAGCCTCGCCCAACGCCTGTTGCGCGTCGGCATCCTTCGGATTCAGTTCAACCGCCCTTTTCAGCGTCGCAATCGCGTCATCGTACTTTCCCAACTTGAGCTGGGCCAGGCCGAGGTTGAACTGCGCGTCGGCCGATTCCGGATCGATCTCCAGCACGCGCTTAAAAAGGCTCTCAGCCTTTGCAAAATCCTGCTTCTGGATGTAAGCGCTTGCCAGTAAAAACAGCGTCGCTTCGTCGTTCGGCTTCTTCGACCGCGCGTCTTCCAGCGCGCGAATCGAGTCATCAAATTGGCTTTTCTGAAAGGCCTGCATCCCCTTCTGCAGCGGGACGACATAATCGTTCACCCGCCTCACTTCAGTAAATCCCGCAATCACAATCACAATGGACGCAACCGCCGCCACCGATCGCCAGCGATGCCGCACATCGACGGGAGCCATCAGATGCTTCGCCAAGAAGGCACCGACCGCCAATCCACCGAGCAACCCTCCCACGTGCGCCGAGTTGTCGATCACCTTGCTTACGGCGCCGAAGAACAAGTTGTACCCGGCAAATGCCACCAGGCTCTTCAGTGTCGCCCGCATGGCCTCCTTCGGGATCGGAAGATGGCCAAGATAGAGCGCCGCAATCAGGCCTCCCGCCAGGCCGAAGATCGCTCCGGAAGCGCCAACTCCCACACTCATCGGATGCCACCACAGGCTCGCAATGCTGCCGGTCAGCCCAGAGAACGTGTACACCAGAAGGTAGGTCCACGGATCGAAGATTTTTTCAGCGAGCCAACCCAGATTCCACAAACACCACATGTTCAAGCCGATGTGGATCAGCCCGCCATGAAGATAGTTCGACACCAGCAATCGCCACGGTTGCGGTCCCAGTGACAGCGGACCCCAGTTCGCTCCCCACTTCAAAAGAGCGGCGGATGTCGGCTCAATCGGCGACAAGCCCATCAGCACCATGGCCACATACACTGCGACGTTAATCGACAGCAGCGCCGTGGTGATCGGAGGCATTCTTCTTCGAACTGCCGCCGGAGCAGGCGCATAGACTACCGGCGTCGGAACGCCGGCAGGAGCCAGGCGGAGCTTCCGGCAATCGGCGCACACATCGCTCTGATCGCCCAAGATGAATGACGGCAACTCTCGCCCGCAATTTACGCAGTTTGCCACCCTGTTCCTCTCTGTCCTCCGCCTGTGGTGAAATTTACTCGGCCGCCGTCTCGACCAAGGATACCTGTTGCCCCGTAGACTTGGATGTGACTTGTGAACTGGTCACAAGAATGACCGAAGCCACCACGATCGCGCTCCCCGCTAGAATGTAGGCATCCACTGGCTCGTTCAGGATCAGCCAGCCTAGGAAAACCGCCACCACCGGATTCACATAGGCGTAGGTCGAAACCTTCGAAGTCGGCATATGGCCCAACAACCAGATATAAGCCGTGTAGCCAATCCACGAACCACACACGATCAGGTAGCAGACCGCGCCGACACTCCGCCGCGCCCACACGACCTGTCCAAAATCCCCGGCGATGAGCGCAAACAAAAGGCAGCCCAGCCCTGCCGCAATCATCTCCCACGCCGTGGCCGAAAACTGATCCACTTCCGCCGACTTCCACTTCTTAGCCAGGACCGATCCCAATGCCCAACTGAATGACGCTCCCCAAAGACTCATCGAGGCCCACAGTTGATCGTGCCCGAACGCGCTCGGTGCCACCAACTGTGGCCAGATCAGCACGACTAAACCAGCCACCCCCAGGCCAAGCCCGACCTTGCCCCGCCTGGAAACGTGATGGTCCCCGAGCAAAAGCGCGTCCAGCACCAGAAACCACAATGGCGTTACCGCGATGATCAGCGCCGCCAATCCGGACGCTATGTGCGTCTCCGCGAAGGACAACGTGAGGTTGCCGCCCATCAGCAGCAACAGTCCGACCACCGCCATCTCGCCCAACTGGCGCGCGTTGTACAAGATTCGTTTCCCCCGCAGCCCGCAGAATGCAAGCATGAAGGTCCCCGCGATAAAGAACCGGATACCGCACATCAGCGCAGGCGGAATCTTCTCCACCGCGATATCGATCGCCAAATACGTCGATCCCCAAAAGAAATACACCAGCCCAAACGCAACCATCACAGCGAATCGACTTGGGCGCACGTCCTGGGCCATGGAGGTAAGGGAAACTTTAATCTATCAGACAGGATTGACAGGACTTGCGATGCAATCTTTGTCATCCCTGGCGCAGGTTAGGGATCTGCAGTTCCTACCCGTATCCCGGGCGCAGCGAAGGATCCACATTTCGGACCGGTTACCAACGGCCAATTGCTCATTGCGAATTGCTGTTTTTGGGGGTTACGCCAAGCTTCTGCTCACGCTATAATCAGTCATCGGAATGAGCATTGATGCGTTTCCAAGCCGCCAATTCGCACTTGCCTGTGTGCTGGCTGCAGCAACTTGTTTGCCCGCGCCGCTACCGGGCCGTGCTGCCTTCCAATCTGCGTCCTAGCCTTTTCGGCAGCGATTAGTTTCCGATCCTCCCATTGCGTTCTCGGTTCTTGAGTCGCTTCTTCCCGCGAACTTGGCCGACCATCAACGAACGTCCAACGCCCAACTTCGGAGGATCCCATGGCAACACAAATACTCACTGGACCCAAGCTTAAGACCTCTCTGCCCGGCCCTAACGCCAGGCGCGCGGTTGAAGCTGACCAGAAATACATTTCACCGTCGTATACACGTTCTTACCCGATGGTCGCCAAGCACGGCAAAGGCGTGGTCGTGACTGACGTGGACGGCAATGAGTTCATCGACTTTTCGGCTGGCATCGCCGTCACCTCCACTGGTCACTGTCACCCGCATGTCGTCGCCGCCATTCAGAAACAAGCTGGCGAACTGATCCACATGTCAGGCACGGATTTCTACTACGAGAACATGGTGACCCTCGCCGAACGGCTGTCGAAGATTGCCCCTATGCCCGGCCCGCACAAGATCTACTACGGCAACTCGGGCACGGAAGCAATCGAGTGCGCCCTGAAACTCGCTCGCTATCACACCAGGCGCCAGAACATTATTGCCTTCTTCGGCGCTTTCCACGGACGCACCATGGGCGCGCTCTCGCTCACCGCTTCGAAGCCACAGCAGAAGCGTCGTTTCGCTCCTCTGGTGCCCGGCGTAACCCACGTCCGCTATCCCGACATTTACCGCGACGCCGGTACTCAGGACCCCGATGCTTATGCGCTGAGCTGTGCCCGTTTCATTGAAGACAAGCTCTTCAAGACCACGCTGCCTCCTGAGGAAGTCGCCGCCATCTTCGTTGAGCCCGTGCAAGGCGAAGGCGGTTATGTCATCGCCCCTACCGTTTTCATGCAGGAGCTTCGCCGCATCTGCGATCGTCACGGCATTCTGCTGGTCGCCGACGAAGTCCAAAGCGGCGTCGGCCGTACCGGAAAATGGTGGGCGATCGAGCACACCGGCGTGCATCCTGATATCGTTTGCTCAGCCAAAGGCATCGCTTCCGGCATGCCACTCGGCGTTACCATCAGCAAGGCCGACATCATGGATTGGGTTCCCGGATCTCATGCTTCCACCTTCGGCGGAAATCCAGTCTGCGTTGCTGCAGCACATGCGACTCTCGATGTGATTGAGCGCGAAAACCTGCTGCACAACTCGACCGAGGTCGGCAATCACATGATGAAGCGTATGGCGGATTGGCCGAGCAAACACAAGATCGTCGGCGACGTTCGCGGCCGCGGTCTGATGATTGGCGTCGAGATCGTCAAAGACCACAAGTCGAAAGAGTACGCGCCCGCCGAACGCGACCGTATCGTGCAGCTCGCTTTCGAACGCGGCATTCTTTTCCTGGGCTGCGGGCCGAGCACCATCCGCATCGCGCCCCCGCTCATCGTCACCAAGGACGAAGCCGATGTTGCTGTTGAAGCGCTTGAGGAGTCCATCTCCGTCGCGAGCAAAGGACACTAGCGCTGACTGGGGACGGGTCGTTCTCCCCCGTCCCCGATTTTTCCAAACTCAGCTGCCTCTCCGCGCAGCCCCAAGGAGAGAAGTATGTACGTTCCCAAGCTCTTTCAACAGAAAGACTGGCAAGAAATCAAAAGCGTCATCGAGCACCACAGCTTCGCCACGCTCGTGACCTGCACCGGCGATGCCCCAGTCGCCACTCATCTGCCTCTGCGGCTGGTTGAATCTGCTCCAGACAAGTGGACCTTGCAGGGCCACATGTCTCGTGCCAATCCGCATTGGCGCGTGTTCGAGGAAGGGAAGAAGTCACTAGCCATTTTTTCTGGACCGCACACTTACGTTTCGCCGCGATGGTATGACCACGTGAACGTCCCCACGTGGAATTACATCGCCGTCCACATTTACGGGAAGGTCCGGCTGCTGGCGGATGGGGCAGAGTTGCATTCCGTGATGAAAGGCCTCGTCGACCAGTTTGAAGGCCACATTGCCGAACCCGCGCGTTATGCCATCGAGAAGTTGCCGCCGGACTTTCTGCAATCTCAATTGAACGGAATTGTTGGTTTCGAAATGCCGGTTGACGAGATTCAGGCCAGCTTCAAACTGAGCCAGAACCGCAACGATGCAAGCCACGCAAACGTCGTGGCGGAATTGAATAAGAGCGACGGTCAGAGTGCTCGTGAAGTCGCGCGAATCATGTCATGCCAGCGAGTTCGTCATGAGTAATCAAACATTTCAAGAGCTGCTCCATGGCAAGGGGGAGCATCTCGATCCCATCGCCTGCGTGGAGGACGTGCCAGTATCAGTGGCGGGAAAGACCATCGACGGCTATCCACACACGATCTGGCA
>Ga0209168_10003444_pt1 | contig 10886 bp, 4 predicted proteins | sample Coa_R1_FD_187156 | JGI IMG/M metagenome (GOLD analysis project Ga0209168, IMG submission 187156) | Surface soil microbial communities from Centralia Pennsylvania, which are recovering from an underground coalmine fire - Coalmine... | ecosystem: Environmental > Terrestrial > Soil > Unclassified ... | reverse complement strand
CGGAACTTACTACGCCAATGACTTCGCTCTGGCTGACCGGCAGGCCATGCTGAAGATGAAAAAGCCGTTCTACTTCCTTATTCCAATCATCCCGAAACCCACGGACGCGATTCTGATACTCGACCGGGGTTTGATGCCCAGCGACGAGTTGCGCAAGCTCCTCGAACGCCACCCGAGCGTCCGCCACCACAGGCACGCCGCCGTGTTTCCCCGCGTCGAACTCCGCTACGTTGATGTTGACGAATTTGACCGCGCGATTCTGAAACGCAGTCATCGAAGCGGTCGTGAAATCCGTATATCGCGTGCCGACTCCTATAATCAGGTCGGCATCGCGCGCCAATAGATTGGCTCCGGGAGTGCCCGTCACGCCCATGGCTCCGATACACTGCGCGTGATCAAATGGCAGCGAACCTTTTCCGGCTTGCGTTTCCGCGACGGCGATTCCCGTATGTTTGGCAAATTTAGCGAGAGCTCCTGAAGCTTCCGAGTAGATCACGCCCCCACCGGCAATAAGCAGCGGCTGCCGGGCCGCGCGAATCATTTCGGCTGCGCGACGCATCGCTTGTGCGTCTCCTCGCGCCCGCGGAACGCTCCAAACTCGCTTCTCGAAAAAAGCAGATGGATATTCCAGAGCTTCCGCCTGTACGTCCTGCGGCATGCTGAGCGTGACGGCGCCTGTTTCAGCTTGAGAAGTCATCACGCGCATGGCTTCCGGCAAGGCAGTCAAAAGTTGCTCGGGCCGCGAGATGCGATCCCAATAACGAGAGACCGGCTTGAAGCAATCGTTGACGGAAATATCCTGCGTCTGCGGCGATTCGAGCTGCTGCAGGACTGGCGCGACGTTGCGGCGAACAAAAATATCACCCGGAAGCAGAAGCACGGGAATGCGGTTCACGGTAGCCGTAGCGGCCCCGGTCACCATGTTTGTCGCTCCGGGACCAATCGAAGACGTGCACGCGAACGCACGCAGGCGATTGCTCATTTTCGAGAAGGCCACCGCCGTGTGAACCATAGCCTGTTCGTTGCGGCTCAGGTAATAAGGGAAGTCCTCATTTTGCTGCAGCGCCTGTCCGATTCCTGCTACGTTCCCGTGCCCAAAAATTCCGAAACAGCCGGCAAAAAAGGGACGCTCAACTCCATCTCGTTCGACATACTGGTTTTTCAGGAATTTGATCGTCGCCTGCGCTGCCGTCGCACGACACGTAACCGCCAAACCCGCCTCCTAGAAGGGCGTTTGATCCCATCCGGCATTGGAATCAGAAACGCTCGAGAGAAGATGCGGGAGCGGCTCTCACCGCTCCCGCGACGCGCTAGAAGTAAAACTTTAGCGCGAATTGGATTTCACGAGGATCACCCGGTCCGCCCGAATCGGTACCCAGAATCGGCGCAAGCGTGTTGGAAACTTTTCCAAACGAACCTAGGGAAGAGATATCTGCACTTGGGTTTCCGAAGTTGGGATGGTTGAAGGCATTGAAAAATTCAGTTCTAAATTGCAGCTGGTAGCGTTCCGTAAACTTGAATTGCTTGAACAGGCTCAAGTCCCACATCTGGATTCCGGGACCATGAAACTGATACGGAGCGCATGTTCCGAATTGTCCGGGACCGGGCTGCGAAAACGCCGCCGGATTAATTATAAACCCCGTCGTTGTGTACAAATTGTGATTGGTCGTCGCGCCGGCGTAGGGATTCCCGATACAGTTCGCATACACCGGATTATTGCCGTCCACCAAGCCATCATTATTCGCGGTGACGGCAAACGGAGTTCCAGTTTGCAGCGTTACGATTCCGTTGAATTGCCATCCACCCAACCAACGGCTGGCCATGTTGTCACCGGACATGTAGCGTTTACCCTGTCCGAACGGCAATTCCCAAAGGAAGTTGGCGACAAAGCGGCTACGAATGTCGAAAACCGAGTTGCCCATCTCCGCGCCGTAGTTGTACGAGTTTTGAGGTAACTGTCCGGCCGTCAAGTTGTCGCGGTAATTGGCCAAACCGTGGCTGTAGGTGTAACCCAGCGAGTAGCTCAAGCCGTTGGACATTCTGCGTCGCAACGCGAGCTCGAGGCCATTGTAGTCCGAGTTTCCATCATTTGTGGCGGTTTCCAGGTATGCGTGGGAACCAGCACTCGCGCAACCCGTGCCGGTGAACGTGTCGACGGTCGTTACCGTGTTCAGGTTAGCGTAGGGATACTGCAATATCGGACAGCCTGTATCGAAACCGGTGACCATTGGCTGGTTGTAATCCCGTACGCGTTCTTCCTTGCGCCCCCAATTGCCGACGTAGGTCGCTGAGACCACTGTGTCACTCGCAACCTGATATTCGAGTCCGAGGCTGGTCTGCTCAACATACGGCGTCCTTTGGTTCGGATCCTGCGCCCGTATCTGGAGGTCGTACAACGGCGGGGCTGTCGCACTAATGATGGACGCCGGAAACCCATTCTTCAACTGAAACACATCGCTGGTTGCTCCTGTCACTTCTTGAGTATCCACAAATTGCGGCGGGTTCAGTTGAATCAAGGATTCCGAGCCGATCCGGTTTTCGTGCTGATAGAAGATCCCATATCCACCTCGCCAGACCAGCCGAGGCATCATCTGATAGGCGAAGCCGAAACGCGGGGCGAAATTCTTGAGGTCTGGATGAATCAGAGCACGATCATACCAGCCGGAGGCATTGCTTGCCGCCGTGATAAGTCCTCCGCCGTTCGCCGGCGTGAAGTTGGTGGTCTGGTTATTCCTATCAATCAGCGGAGCGAAAAGCTCATACCGCAGGCCGTATGTCAGGGTGAGTTTCGAACTGGTTTTCCAGGTGTCCATCGCGTAGAACGAGTGTCCCGGCGCGAAATAATGAACGACGTGGGGTGTCGTGAAAATAGCTAAGTTGACATCTCCGAGCAGCAAATCGGGCAGGGCCATCGCTTCGCTACCTGTGATCACGCCGGTTTCCAAAATGAGACCCTCCGGGGCTTCGATATCCAGGAAATTGTCGCTCCGCCGGAGGTATTGATATCCAAATTTGAAGCTGTGCGTGCCTTTCAGCCAGTTCAAGTTCTCAACGAGATTCCACGCTTGCGAAATCTGGTACTGAGGTCGCCAAGCTGCTGTCCCTTCTGTCGTCAGGCCGCCGATGAAGAACGGAGGTATGCCAGCGGATCCGGGCCCGTTCGGGATTCCTGACAGGCCAATCGCCGTCTGGGCTTGGGAAGTGCCAACAGTCAAGCCATTGGGATCGCTATGAGCGTAGTCGCGGTTGAAGCCAAATCGTAGATCGTTGACCATCGAGTTTGAAAGTGTACGCGTCCAGCCCAGCGCGATCGATTGCTGGTGCCAACGATACTGTGTCGCAAAATTGCCATTGCCGATCAAGGGATTGCCCGTCCACCTGGGGTCTTGCCGGTTCACGTGCCGGTAGCTGTAGCTCCCAAATATCTGATCTTTCGGGCTGAGGGTGTAATCGATGCGACCGTCCAGAGAATAGACGTCATCGGGAATCGACGTTGCAAATACGTAGTTCGGTGCACCTGTCCAACTTCCCGGGGTGCCTTCCACAGCCACTGCGCGCGGGACGTTGGGAGTCGCCGTACCAGCCACCAAGTTCATTAGCTTCTGAGCAACCGGATCGAAGCAGCCCGGTTGGATAATGTTTCCCACATAGCATCCGGACTGTCCGGGTACCTGCGGGTTGTTTAAGGCATACGGCAATTCCGTGAAATTGCCCTGCGTCATCAGCGGTGTCGGAACCGTGCTTGGGACGGTGGTGCCTTCCCGGCTGGTGAACCGTTCCAGATCGCCAAAGAAAAACAGCTTGTCCTTCCTGATCGGCCCGCCCAATGTGCCGCCGAACTGATTCTGGGAGAAGCCGCCGCGCGGAATGCCAGTCGTATTGTTAATCCACGTGTTTGCGTCGAGGACCTTATTTCGAAGGAACTCGTACAGATCTCCGTGGTACCCATTCGTCCCGGATTTGATGGTCGCGTTAACCACCGCTCCCGCGGAGTTGCCGAATTCAGCTGAGTACGTGCGGGTCTGTATTTTGAACTCCTGTACAGCGTCGGGTGGTGGCTGCACCACCTGCACCGACAATTCCTGCAGGTTTTCCGAGAAGGAATTGTTGTCGATGCCGTTTAGCAAGAAATTGTTCTGGAGTTCGCTGTTTCCGCTGACGCTGAAACGGTCAGGCGCAGGATTAGCCGCACCATAATACTTATCCACTCCAGGTTCCAATAGCGCCAAATCGGCATAACGACGACCGTTCAGAGGGAGATCGTTGACGCGTTGCTCATTCACGACAGTTCCGAGATCGGCCGTTTGGGTCTGCAGTATTGGCTCGCCACTTGTCACCACTATTTCCGTTTTCACGGAACCGACTTTCAGAGTGAAATCAAGGGAAAGGTGATCCTGGACGTGCAGAGTAATGTCATCGCGCAAAACACTGTCAAATCCGGCGGCGCTGACCTTCACGGAGTATATGCCGGGAATCAACGTCAGAACCTGATACTCCCCCGCGGCATCAACAGGGGTCGTTATCGCGACCCCTGTAGCTTTATTTGTGATCGTCACTGTCGCGCTTGGCACGACGGCTCCGGAGGCGTCCAGAACCCGTCCCGCGATGGCGCCGCGATCGATTTGGCCAAACGCAGGCAGAGCAGAAATCCCGAGCAACATGGCAAGCAGCATGGCCCAGTCAAGCAATCTCCGAGTCTTGTTCCCTCGATTCATTGCAGCCTCCACCTTTCAGATTCGATGAGCAGTCGCCCAACCGTTGACGCAGTCGGATTCAAAACCGCACAGCCACCCGCGCCCCATTTGAAACAAGGCAAAAACTTTGAATAGCATCGCTTTAAAGCAAAACCCGCACCGTCGGCCAACCCAGCGCACCTGAATGATCGAGGTCCTCGACGGATTGCTCTGAGACGCACACCGCCGCGAACGCCTTTCAGGACCAACTCGACACTGAAAAGCCTGAGAAAGAGAAATGAGATATCGTCGGCTGAATGCTGCCCCCTAAAGACCCACTATTTAAAAGTACCGAAACGATTCGGTGACAGAATGCTTGGGGGTGTAACATTCGCAAAAATCGTTGTCAAGTAATTTTTTGGAAAGCAGCGTTCGGGTGCGAAGTTTGCCAATATTTGAAGGTGTGTAACGGTCGCGAATGGAGATGCGCAAGAATGCCAGAACGTTTTGGCATTTGTATTGACAACGTTCCTTGCGGTCGTACAATGCCGTTACTCCGAATTAAAATTATGGAGACTGGATGCCGAACGCAGCCGCGATTGGACGGATTCAAAACGCCTCTCATTTCGCAGACCGGATCTTCAAAGCCACATCCGCCGTATGTGGGACAGATGTCCTCCGGATCGAAGAAAAAGCTCAGACTGACGTTCGGCATTTGCTTTCACGCGAAACGATATGGTCGGTGCGCATTCGGAGGACAATGCATGGCGACCTCTGATTCCCGCACGTACGGAATGTTTCACTAGATATCTCGCAACCTGCAAAGGAGAGAGAATGGCATCGCGATGCAGCAAGATTCTTCCCGTAACTTTCGCCGTTTTGGCCTGCGCAGTGCCTTTTCTATTTCGATCGAATCCGCTGAGAGCGCAATCTCCGAACGCGGTCAGTTCAAGACCGATTCCGGCGGCAGAAGCGCTGGATTCTGACCGGGGAGCGGCCGCGCTCTGGCAGAGCCTTCTGAAACTCCACACCCGTGCCAGCTTGATAATGGTCACCGCCCATCCCGACGATGAAGACGGAGGAATGTTGACCTATGAATCGCGCGGGCAAGGCGTGCGAGCCGCTCTGCTGACGCTCAATCGCGGTGAAGGTGGCGCCAATGTTATGTCTTCGGACTACTTTGACGCGCTAGGTCTGGTGCGCACGGAAGAACTGCTCGCGGCGGGCCGTTATTACGGAGTCCAACAATTCTTTTCGCGAATGTGCGACTACGGCTTTTCCAAGACAAAAGAAGAGGCGCTCGAGAAATGGGGACACGATCAAACCCTCTCCGATGTTGTGCGCGTAATTCGTATGACTCGCCCTCTCGTCATTACTTCCGTTTTTGTTGGTGGCCGGACGGACGGCCACGGCAATCACCAAGTGGCTGGCCAAATGGCGCAGGAAGCTTTCAAGGCGGCGGGCGATCCGGCGATGTTTCCCGAGCAGATCAAGGAAGGCTTACGCCCCTGGAAGCCGCTGAAGGATTATGCGCTCGTGCCGTTTTCCCCCGTCACCGACAAGGGGATTTTAGACTACGCGGACGGCAAATATTATCCCGCCGAATTTCGTAACTATACGAACGGGACGGTCATTCACGGAGCGCTTTCCCCTTCTGTTGAAATTCCGGAAGGCGAGTACAATCCTTTCCTCGGATTAACGTACACCCAGTTCGCCCGCGTGGGTCTCGGCCACCAAAAGTCGCAGAGCGGCGGCACAGGCCTGCCTCCGGCGGAAGCGGAGATGACTCCGTATCACCGGTTCGCATCGCTCGTCTTCGTTCCGGAAAAAGAGTCGTCATTCTTCGATGGCATCGACGTTTCGCTCGTCGGCATCGCGAGTCTGGCGCAAGGCGGTGATTCTACTTTCCTGAAGACTGATTTATCGCAGATCAATTCTCTGGTCGATAAAGCTATGAATGATTTTTCGGCCCAGCATCCGGAAGCGATTGCTTCGACGCTCGCTGCAGGTTTGAAACAAACGAACGAACTGATCAAAAAAATAGCCGGCAGCGACCTGACCGCCGATTCGAAGTACGATGTGACTCACGAACTAAAAGTGAAGCAAGCGCAGTTCGAAAATGCCCTCGCCGAATCCCTCGGCATCTCGGTTCTTGCGACGCTGGCTCCTGAAAAGGAGCCGACAGGGCCATTCGCGCGCTTCTTCAGAAATCAGCCGACTTTTCAAGTGGCAATCCCGGGACAGGAATTCTGGGTGAGCATCCACGCGACGAATCCAACCAATCTTCCCGTGGAACTGCAGAGCGCCGTGTTGGAAGCTCCAGCGAACGAAGATTGGTCCATCGATCCTGCGACGAAAATGGGCGGCACGCTCAAAGGCAATCAGTCCGCGGATCTGCGCTTCACAGTTCACGCCGCGGCCGACGCGAGTTTCACGCGCCCTTATTTCACGCGTCCGAGCATTGAGCAAGCCTACTATGACATTGACGTGCCGAAGGATCTGAGTCTGCCCTTAGCTCCCTATCCGTTGTCCGCCAGAGTGCATTTTGTATTCGACGGGGCGCCATTCGAATTGGCGCAAGTAGTTCAGTCCGTGCAGCGGATAACCGGCCCGGGAACGGTGCTAGAACCGCTGATCACCGGTCCCGCCATTTCCGTTTCCATCGCTCCGCAGGCGGGAATTGTTCCTTTGTACGCAAAGTCGTTTGAGGTGTCGGTCAACATTCACAGCAATGTCAAAGGACCCGCGAAGGGAACGGTAAAACTCGCCTTGCCGGAAGGCTGGAAGGCGCCGCAGGAAGAGTTCTCGACTTCGAAGGACGGAGACGACCAGACGCTTAACTTCCACGTCACGCCTGCCGGGCTCAAGGAAAAGGCGTACGCAATTACGGCCGTTGCCACCTATGAAGGTCACGATTACAAGGAGGGCTATCACACTGTCGGTTATCCCGGTTTGCGTCCTTACAATCTCTATCGAGCTTCCACCTATCGCACAACCGGTGTTGATGTGAAAGTCGCTCCGGGGCTGAATATCGGATATATCGTGGGCGCAGGCGACGACATGCCTGAATCTCTCGTGAATCTCGGCATCAACGTCCATTACCTCACCCCGGAAGATCTTGCGAGCGCGAATCTCTCAAAATTTAACGCGATCATTCTCGGCGTGCGCGCCTACGCCGTGCGCGATGATCTCAAAATCCACAACGACCGCATCCTCGAATACGTAAAGAGCGGCGGTGTGGTCATCGTTCAATACAACACACCCGAGTACGACCACAATTATGGTCCGTATCCCTACAAAATGGGTTCGAATCCCGAAGAAGTTACCGACGAAAACTCCCAAGTCGAAATCTTGGCGCCGTCAAACCCGGTTTTCACGTGGCCTAACAAAATCACCACCAAGGATTTTGAAAATTGGGTCGAAGAGCGTGGCTCGAAATTTCTTGAGAGTTGGGACGCGCAGTATGTTCCGCTGCTCGAAACGCACGATCCTGGCCAGGCTCCCCAAAAAGGCGGCCTCGTCTGCGCGAAATACGGCAAGGGCATTTACATCTATAACGCCTACGCTTTCTACCGCCAGATGCCCGAGGGAGTTCCCGGCGCCTATCGGATTTTCGCCAACATGGTCAGTCTGGGCAAGAATCCTGAGATGATGAAATCTCGGACCGCAGGCGCTCGCAAGCCACCGGGGAAGTCCACTCGCTAATTCGGGAAACCAGACAGCCCAAGGCCGGACCATTCTCACTGATGGTCCGGCGCTTCCTTCTGTTCCTGCGTTTCCTTCTGCATCGTGTAGAGGAATGTTTTCATCGTTGCTTCGCGCCGCGCATTCTCATCCGCCACGCGCGTTGACGCCGCCTCGTACAGCTTTATTTCCTTCCGCTGTTTTTCCGGTTGCTTCATGCGCTCGTAAATTTGCGCCAGCCGGTAATGCGCGTCCGCGGATTCTGGGTCCATGCGTGCACAGACTTCGGATTCGCCGAGGGCTTCCGGCCAGCGTTGCAGCCATCGATACGCTTTGCCCAATTGGCAATGCGGCGCGGCATCGTTCCTCGGAAGCCGCGCAACTGACGCGTGCAAGCGCTGCAAAATCTCGGCGGCGTGCGTTTTATCTCCCGTAACGTAGTCTCGGCGAAAGAGCACCGCGCCGCAGTAATACGCCATGTGCCCGTCTTTCGGCTGGCTGTCCGCATACTGGCACAGTTTTGCAACCGCCGCGGGAGCGGGCGCCGAGGCTCGGTCCATCTGAATGTCTGCCAAATATTGCAGCGCCTCCTCCGGTTGCGGCGCCAGTTCCGCGGCACGCAGCAGATATTTTGTCGCCGCGTCATCCGTTCCCCCAAAATGCTCTACCATGCCCAGTGCCAATTGGATTCGCCAGGACTTCGGCTGCAACTCCTCTGCCTGTTTGAGAGCGACTCGAGCGGGTTCGAAGCTATTGTGCCGGATCAACTCCACCGCGAGTGAGAGGCGATACTTTTCTTCGTTCGGCGCCAACGCAACGGCCGCTTGATAACTCCTTACAGCTGCCAGATTGTCTCCGCGCGATTCTTGAATGTCGCCGAGCAGGTCCTCGAGATCGGCGCTGTCGCCAATCTCCTTGCACTTTTCCGCGCTTTCCAATGCATCGCCGGAGCGGCCCGCCCGGAATTGTGCGAGGGCTAGATCAAACTGCAAGTCGGCGCGCTGCGGGTCGAGCTCCGCCGTTCTCTTTAGCTCCTCAATGGATTCAGAATATTTTTCGTGAGAGATCAGCAACTCCGCCACATGCTCGTGCAACGCCAGCTCTTGCGTGGTTGTCAGCTGTGTTGCGCGAAGCAACTCCAGAGTGTGATGAAAATCGGCGTGCATTTCCAATTTGGCTTCGAGACAGATGAGGCCGACTTGTGGATCGTGCGTGCTGGAAAATATAGGTTCTGCCAGACCTGCTGCGCGTCGCCAATTCTTCGATTGCATTTCCGCCACTGCCGTCGCCATAGCGAGCCCAGGATCCGTCGGCTTCAGGGCGAGCGCTTTTTCCATTTCAGAAGCGGCGGCCGGCGCATTTCCGAGCCCCAGAGCTACGGAAGCCTCAAGCCGGTGGAATCCGATGCGCCCTTCACGGCCGCTCGGTGGGGTGAGGCCGGCCAATGCGTTTTGAGCTTCGGTGTACTTGTGCAGTTGCACGAGAACCACTGCCCACTCCATTCGAACGTGCGGGTTTCCCCGGCTGGCTGTTGCGGCATGTGCCAGCAACGGCTCAGCTTTTTGTGGCTGGCCTTCGCCTTCATAGATTTCGCCGAGCGCTGTTAGGGCGATGTAGTCGCCAGGCCTAGCTTGCAAGACGGTGTTGAACTCCTCGACGGCGTGATCGTTCTGCCCTTGGCTGGCATACGCTTGTCCGAGCATGGTTCGCGCGGTCGAGTCCGCGGGCGAATTTTGAAGGTAATCGGAGAGAATTCGAATCGCGTCCTCTGAATTTCCGTGTGCGAGAGCGGATTGTGCTTTCGCGAGTGGCCCTGAGGATTGATCAGGAGGCGTTTGCGATGAGGATTGATTCTGTCGCGCGCTGAGCGTGAGTGGGAAACAACAGAGAAACAAACTGCTCACAACCAGAATAGAACGTCTCAAGGGCCCACACGTCGTCACGGTCGTCGCCTCTCCTCGCTCATTCAACCAATCTCTCGGATCTCTGCTTTGCACGAAACGCCAAGTCCCAAATTTCTATCTTCCTGCCGATTCCCAGATTTCCCTTTTCCCTCGGACGCTTCGCTTACGTAACCAGAATACCGCGGCCAGTCAGTCGCCGTCGACTCTTGCGGAGAATAAGGCGGCCCAGCCGGCGCGGCCGGGAGGTTCGGGAAGATCGCGAGCGTTATCCCCTGAAATGATGATGGAATCTGCCCTCAGCGAATTGTGCACGACCGGGAAACTCCCGGCTTTCGAGCGGCAGAATCGCGAACCGATCACTGGTCACGACTTCGGCCACTCGAATCCCACGATTTCCTCGAATCGTTTCGGTTTGTACTCTGCTTCGCCTGTCCTCACTCGCAAAATTGCTCGGAGGTTACCGCTTGTTTTCTTTTGCGAGATCTCCCGAAACTCCTCGTCACATCCCAAACGTACCGAAGCTCAGCCTTGTGCCAAAACGTTTCAGTACATTCGCGTTTCTTGACTTGCCCGTGTCCGGCCCCGCTGCTATAGTCCCCGCTCGATATTCGATTCACTTCTTTCC
>Ga0209168_10003443_pt1 | contig 10887 bp, 12 predicted proteins | sample Coa_R1_FD_187156 | JGI IMG/M metagenome (GOLD analysis project Ga0209168, IMG submission 187156) | Surface soil microbial communities from Centralia Pennsylvania, which are recovering from an underground coalmine fire - Coalmine... | ecosystem: Environmental > Terrestrial > Soil > Unclassified ... | reverse complement strand
TGTGATTAAGCGCGTGCGCGCCTACGCGTCGGCAATCAAAGTTTAGAAACGAAAAACGGGCCCGGTGGAGAAGCGGCCGTTGTCCTGGCGGGCGCTGAAGAAGTGAGTGCGCAAGTAGTCGCCCTGGAAGCGCCAGGAGATGCGGCGGCTAAGCCTGGCATCGACACCGCCGCCCACCGCAGCAGCGAAACAATTGTCATTGCCCTGGAACAAACCGGCATTGACATGCGCCCCGCCTACGAGCACCTGAACGAAGGGACGGAAATTGCCTTTCTTGATTGAAAGCCGGGGGCCGACCAGAAAATTGCGCTCGATGATGTTGGCGGAAAAGGTGGAGCACAGGTACCCGGTGTTGGGAAAGGTTTGGCAAATGGGAAAACCTTGCGAGCCGTAGTGAGTGTCGATGTCGCCCACGACACCGACCCAGCGATAGAGCCGGACCTCGCCCGACGCTTCCCATCCGTAGGTGCTGGCGCGGCCGACGGTAGAGAGGTTGGTGCTGTAGAAGGAATAGCCGACGAAGGCGTTTACGCGGGTGGGCTCTGGCGGTGCCGGAGTGGGGGCTTGCTGGGCATCGGCAACGGCAGAGCAAAACAGAATGAGTAGGGCGATGAGGATGCTGGTGACGGGAACGATTCGCATGAACATATAACCTTACATGATTCGGTTAGAACGGGCCAAATGAAGCGCGAGGAAGCCAGCCCGTCCCTATGTCGACTGAAATTCAAAACGGATACGAGAGGATTAGATGCAAGCCGCCCTCCGACTTCCCAGAGGAGTGACAAAAAATTACGAACGACGGCGATTACGGCGCTTTTCTAAAACAGCGCTCCGCGCGGTTATGAACACTTTTGCCGGTGTTTCAAAATCTCAGCACGAGGCCAGTTGAGATGCGAACATTGTTCTGGGTTGCATCGAAGAAACGTGTTTGCACGTAGTCGCCCTGAAAGCGCCAGGCGACAAGAGGAATGATTTTGTAGTCGAGGCCGCCGCCGACCGCCGTGGCGAACGAGGTATCGGAGCCTCCGCCGTTGTTGAGGCTTACGTGAGCGCCGCCGAAGAGAGCTTCAGCGAAGGGACGAAACTTGGCGACGGAAACGGATAGCCTGGGGCCGAAGAGGAAATTATGCTCGGTAAAGCTGGCGTTAAAGGTGCATGAGGCGGCAGGACCACCCAGCGGGATGGCGCAAGCAGTCGGGAAATTCTGCGAACCGTAGTGAGTGTCGACATCGGCGACGAAGCCGAGGAAAGGAATGACTTTGCCCTCGACAGAGGCTTCCCAGCCGTTGGTGTTGGCGCGGTCGATGGAGGAGAGATCGGTGTTGTAGTAGGAGTAGCCGAAAAAGACGTTAGCGTGGGGAACCTGGGCCACGGCAAGAGTTGCGAATGCGAGTAAAGAGACTGCGATAAGAGCGAATTTGCGTGCCACGATTGGACCGTCCTTTCTAGCAGTATTTAGTGGTCCGTTGGATGCTTAGAGTTGCATCGATCAACTGGCGAGAATCGCCGGTCAACGAATCTGAACACGCGTAACAGGGAAATGTTTCGCAAGGCCCGGTGACTAGACCGGCTGCATCGGCTGGGCCAGAGCCTGATTGCGGTGTTTGGAATTGACGTTCGTGATTCTGTCTTGTTGACTTCTCAGAATCGCCACACCAGGCCGGTCGATCCGCGGAAGTCATTTTGCGTGGCGCTAAGGAGGTGGGTGCGCATGTAGTCGAATTGCAGGCGCCAGGAGAAATGATGCAGAAACCAGAATTGAAATTTGCGATCGACGCCGCCGCCAGCGTCCTCGGCGATGGGATTGTGCGTGAAACCATCGGAGGTGAAGCGCTGGCCGCCGCCCATGATGTGAACAAATGGGCGCCATTTTCCGTAGTTCATGGAGAGGCGTGGTCCGAGAAAAAGATTGTATTGCTGGATCCCCTGGCGATAAAAGCCGCTGCCATCGAGCACGATGCCGATGTGCGGGTGATGCTGAAAAGGGAAGTCTTCAAAAGAGGCGTTCCATCCGCGAAAGGTGTAACGGTTGGTGGGGATGACATCGACGGAATCGCCGTAGGCTACGCCGACGTAGACGTTTCCACTGGGAAAGATCTGCGCTTGCGAAGGCGCTGCGATGAACATCAGGCTTAATGATGCCAGCACTACGGCTGCGATCTTTAACACGAAAATAGGTCCTCCCGCGGCGGTGAATATCGCCAGCAGCAAATTCTACCTGAATGTTTGAAATCCGTTAGATGCAGTGTAACCGAGGGGGAAGATGCCCGCCCTCCCAAATTAGTCGGTAGTGCAAGTTCGGTCCATCAATAGAGAAAATTAGCCAAGTTTTTATGATTCCGAAATCCGTCCACAGGCGTCTATCTACTAGGATGCAGACCATGGAAACGAACTGTCAAACGTGCCCACAACCGGTGTTGTGGGCTGAACGAGGCATTCAAACCCCAGGAATTCAAGCCAAGGAGTCGAAGTTGATGCTCAGTTTGGAAACTCGGCAGCGCGGTGAAATCGTGATTGTTCACTGCCAGGGGCGCATTGTGTATCGCGAAGAAGCGAATGCACTTTCGAGCGTCGTGGGGGAACTTTTGCAGGACGGAGGAAAGGTGATTTTGGATCTTAGCGGGGTCAGCGTGATCGATAGCGCCGGGATCGGAGAACTGGTGCTGCTGCACCGGCGGGCGGAGGAGAGGAAAGTGGAGTTGAAGTATGCGAATCCGCGGCCTTATGTGAGGGACTTATTCCATCTTACGCAGGTGGGTTCTTTTCTGGAAATTCATCCGAGTTTGGGAGAGGCGTTGGCTGCGTTTCAGCCCAGGGCTCTCTGCGCGGAATGCTGAGCCTGGTCTATTTGTCATTTCTTTTGTCATGTTGAGTGGAGAACGAGTTCGCGGAGCGAACTTGTTCGAGCCGAAACATCCCTACCCAGGCTGAATAATTATTGAGGTAGGGATTCCGCGCTGCGCTCGGAATGACAAAAGTTGTGCGATTCTGAGCTTTCCCGCAATATCAGGTTTCCTTCAGGAAGCGATAGCGTCCAGCTCTTTCGCGGGCTACGGCCTCGGCGACTTTCAAAAAGGCTCGTGCCGCGTGGGAGAGGCTCGCTTCTTTCCGGTAAATCAGGCGCAGCTTGCGTTGCACCCGCAGCTCGCGAACGGGAACTCTTATTAGCTCGGCACGGGCGACCTCTGTTTCGACGCTGATTTCGGGCATCAGGGCTACGCCGCTTCCAAGGGCAACGAACTGCTTGATGGCTTGCAGCGTTGGCAGCTCGAGGTCCATGTGCAGCGGCGTTTTGTATTTCTGAAAGGTTTGCAGAACTTTTTCGCGATAGGGGGAAGAGACGTTGTGGGCTACGAACGATTCGGCCCCGAGCTGGCGGATGCTGACTTCGTGCGCAGTCGCCAAGGGATGGCGCGGGGGAACGACCAGCACCAGCTCGTCGAGATAGGTGACGATGGAGTGCAGGCGCGGTTCTTCGGGCTTGTAAGAGAGCACGCCGAGTTCGGCGCTGTGCTGCAGGACGTCATCGGGGATGCGGCTGCCGAGGGCTCGTTGCACGGTGATTTTGATCATGGGATGCAAGTTGCGAAATTCGGCGAGGACGGGGAGCAGGTAAAGCGCGGTGAATTCGTTGGCCGCGATGACCAGCTTACCTTTTTGCAACTCGCGAAGTTCGGATAGCGATTCGTGCGCATCGCGGCGAAGGTTGAGCAACTTTTCCGCGTATTCGTAGAGAAGCTGGCCGGCATCGGTGAGGACGCCATCGCGGGAGGAGCGATCGAAGAGGCTTTCGCCCAGTTCGTCTTCGAGCTTGCGAATGGTTTGGCTGACCGCAGACTGGGTGCGGTAGAGCTTTTCGGCGGCGCGGGAGAAGCGGCGCTCGCGAGCTACGGTAAGGAAGACTTCGAGTTGGGAGAGTTCCACGGGAAGCAGCCTTTAATGGAAACCATCTAATGCATTAGTAAATCTTATCATAGTAGCTACAATAATACTTATGTAAAAATAATAAGCATTGCTTCAGATGCGTCCACTCGTACCATTGAGGGTTGCGGCAGTTTCGCCGATAAAAAGGAATACTCATGGCTACGGAGCAGGTTCGCATTACGGTGTTCGACACGACGTTGCGGGATGGGGAACAGTCGCCAGGGTGCAGTATGAATCATCAGGAGAAGCTGCGGCTGGCGCACCAGCTCGATCGTCTGGGAGTAGATGTGATCGAGGCTGGGTTCCCAATTGCCTCGGAGGGAGATTTTGAGGCGGTGAGGGCGATTGCTGAAATCATCCGGCGGCCTATTATTGCCGGGCTGGCGCGGGCTTGCCGGCAGGATATTGAGCGGGCTTGGGATGGGCTGAAGGCCGCGGCGCGGCCGCGGATTCACGTGTTTCTGGCGACCTCTGACATTCATTTGCAATACAAGCTGCGGATTACGCGCGATGAGTGCCTGGTGCAGGCGCGGGAAGCGGTGGCGCTTGCGAAATCACTTTGCGAGGATGTGGAATTTTCCCCGGAAGATGCTACGCGGACGGATCCCGATTTCTTGTGCAGGGTGCTGCAGGCGGTGGTTGACGCGGGCGCGACAACATTGAATATTCCTGACACGGTTGGTTTCAGCGTGCCCTCGGAATTCGGCGAGTTGATTGCGACGATCCGGCGACGAGTGAAGGGAATCGAAAAGGTTACGATTTCAGCGCACTGCCATAACGATCTCGGCATGGCTGTTGCGAATTCAATGGCTGCCATTGCCAATGGGGCGCGGCAGGTCGAGTGCACCATCAACGGTATTGGCGAGAGGGCGGGCAATGCGGCGCTGGAAGAGATTGTGATGGCGATGAAGGTGCGGCGCGATTGCTATCCCTATGAGACGGGGATCGCATGCGAGCAGCTTTTTGCGGCCAGCCAGATGCTGAGCGAGATTACAGGTGTTCCGGTGCAGCCGAACAAGGCTGTAACCGGGCGGAATGCATTCGCGCACGAGGCCGGCATTCACCAGGATGGTGTGCTGAAGAATCCGTTGACGTACGAGATCATGACGCCGCAGTCGGTGGGCGTGCCGGACTCAAAGCTAGTGCTGGGCAAGCACTCGGGGCGGCATGCGCTGAGCATGCGCTGCGAGAAGCTGGGATATCAGTTCGACCGCCGTGCGCTGGACGATATCTACCGGCGCTTTGTGCGGCTGGCGGACAAGATCAAGAACGTGGAAGATCATCACCTGCTGGAATTGATTCGCGAGACGCACAAGCCGGCGGGATCGGCCACTCCTCTGTTTGAGCCGTTGCATTCCGTGGCGGTTTCTGCGGCAGCCGGCGCGCCCGCGCAGGAAACACCCCGGCCATTTCCTATGGCGGCCCAGGCTGACTCCTTCAACATGCCTTTGCCGATTCCTGAGCCGCATCATGATCAGGAAGACTATTTGTGGGGCGTGTAGCGGTCTTTTTTTACAGATGGGCACAGAGGAACTCAGGGTAGGCCTGCGTGCTCTGGTATTTTGTGGCTTGCTCGTGGTTTGGCAATTCGCTTTTCTCCACATAAAATCTTCTTTACCGCTTGGAACCTGTCACTCACTTCCTGACTGGCGCTTGCATGGGACGCGCCGGGCTCAATCGCAAGAGCGCTCTGGCTACTTTGACGGTTACGCTTGCCGCCGAAGTCCCGGACCTTGACGTTCTCGCGCGGGTTCGTGGACCAGCTTTCGCGTTTGCACATCATCGCGGCTTTACACATTCATTTCTCGGTGTTCCGATCGATGCTGCGGTGGTGGTGGGATTTGTATATTTGATCTGGCTTTTGCGCGGGCGGAAGGTGAAGGATCCGAATTTGCCTCCGCGGTGGGGAATGCTGTTTTTCTTTGCCTGCCTTGCCGGTCTCAGCCATCTTCTTCTCGATTTCACGAACAACTATGGAGTGCGGCCGTTCTGGCCTTTTTGGGAGAAGTGGTATTCGTGGGACATCGTATTTATTTTTGAGCCGATCATGTTTACGTGCCTGCTGCTGGGGCTGATCGTGCCGGGATTATTTGCGCTGATCGATACGGAAGTTGGCGCGCGGCGGCGCGGGCCAAGGGGTCGGATTGCAGCGACGGTTGCTCTGATTGCGGTGGTTGGGTTATGGATCGTCCGCGACTATGAACATCGAAGGGCAGTGAACGCACTGGATGCGCGCACTTATAACGGAGCGGAACCGGTGAGCGTCGGTGCGTACCCGGATCTGTGGAATCCATTTCAATGGTATGGAGTGGTGGAAACGACCAATTTTTTTGCGCTGGCACCGGTCGATTCGACCGGACCGGAGGTCGATCCCGAGGGGGAGATGCAGATTCGTTACAAGCCTGAGGAGACGGCGATTACGCTGGCGGCGAAGCGGTCTTATCTGGGGAGGGTTTATCTGAGTTGGGCGCGATATCCGATTACGCAGACTGAGGCTCTAGATTCGGGCGAGCGTGGTTACATTGTTGATTTCCAGGACTTGCGATTTGCGCAGCTCCCTAATTTATTCAATCGAGTGCGAGGACGGCGCGAGGGCGAATCCCGGCCGTTGGGAGCGGGTGTACGGTTGGATCGCGACTTGCACGTGGTCGGCGATGTGTACGGATCAGGTGACAAGCGGGTGACCGTGCCGGAACCTTAGCCGCATGAGACCCACCGATGTGTTGCCGTACCACGCTTGACGTAGCCGCCCTGGCGCGTCGAAAATGACTACTGTCAAGATGAATATTTCGAGGTGAACATGCTGGCGTACGTTTTCGTGCTACTCGCAATTGCAGTACGGTTCCTGCCGTTTGCCGGGCCGTTGAATATCCTGCCTCATGCCTGGCATTTCACCCCGGTAGCGGCGGCGTTACTTTTTTTTGGCGCGCGCGGATCGCGACGGCAGATGTGGGTTCCTTTGGTACTGTTCGCTGCGGCGGACATTGTGCTGACTAAATTCGTCTATGGTTTTCCGGTGACCTGGGATCACCTGGTTACGTTCGCCTGGTATGCGGCAATCTTGTGGCTGGGCACGGGACTGCGCGAGAAGAGCGGTCTTGGGCGCGTAGTTGGAGCGGCCCTCGCCAGTTCTGTCTCGTTCTTCCTGATCAGCAATTTTGCGGTTTGGGCGGCATGGCCGCTGATGTATCCGCGCGGAATACATGGATTGATGATGTCGTATATGGCGGGATTGCCCTTCTTCCGCGGGACAGTGGAGAGCGATTTGTTTTTCTCAGTAGCATTTTTTGGGACACCGCTGTTCTTGAATGCGCTTCATGGATGGTTCCAAAAGTCGACGCACGAGAACGCTGCGGCGTAGCACGTTAACGATCTTCTTTAGCCTCCTTCTTTAGCCTCAGTAAACCTCTGGGCTAAAGCCCATACCCAATCCGACCCTTACGCGGCGCTAAAGCGCCGCTCTTCCACATTTTGGCTGCGCGTCAAGTCGTCCCGCTACAAAGCTGTTTTTGTTCTTAAGGGCTATGTCTTCGCTGCGCCACGTTTTTTACGAAGTACCCAGCCCAGCGCGGCCAGGATGACAAGCGCTATTACGACCCACAGAATCGGGCGGCGTAGGAGTGTACCGATCAGATCAACGATGTGAGGGCCGAGCCATAAGGCGAGCAGAGACAGAGTGAGAAAGCGCACGCAGCGGCCGGCAAAAATTGCAGCCAGGAAATCGCGAAAACTCATTTCGAATATGGCCGCACCCAGAACAAAAATCTTGAAGGGCATGGGTGGCGGAAGCATGGCCGGAAACATCAGCGCCCAGAATTCGTGTTGCTCGAACGAGCGGTGAATACGCAGGAAGCGCTCTTCCGAAATTCGTTTGCGCAAGACTTTTTCGCCGCCAAGATAGCCGATGATGTATAGCGGGATGCTGCCGAGAGCCGATCCGATCGCCGCCATCAGGACGTAGAAGAGCAGACGCTTGTGATCTTTATAAACATACGTGGCGACGATGGCATCCACGGGCATGCCGAGCAGCGCGGAATCGAAGAAGGCGATGACGAACACACCCCAGATGCCGAGATGGTGGAGAAGGCCCCAGATCCATGCGGTGTAGCGGGTGAGGATGTGTCCGACCGTTTTCAAAAGGAATTCAGTTCAAAGGAAATTTAGTGTACGTGAAAGGTGGATGGGTTGGACAGTTGGAAGGTTCCGCAGAGGTTCGATTTGAACGATGACGGTTTTTCCCGCGCGAGATTTCTCGTCCCGCCTGGTGAAACACAATGTTGTCCGATTCGCCGTAATTGAAATAAGTCGGCTCCATGGGACTAAAGCCCATTCTCAGTGCCGCGTTATTGCACGGCATGGCGCTGTCAGGAGTGCTCGGTTTTTCCTTCCAACAAGTTGAGGGCGTGCGGAATGACTTCCAGGACTGCGCGAAGCGATTCGACCGCGCCGGCTGGGCTCCCCGGCAAATTCAAGATCAGTGAAGTCTCATGCACGCCGCAGATGCCGCGAGCTAATGCGGCGAAAGGAGTTTTTTTCGAACCTTCGCTGCGCATCTTTTCGGCGATACCGGGAATGGTGCGGTCGCAGATGGTTTCGGTGGCTTCAGGCGTGATATCGCGTTCGGCGATACCGGTTCCGCCGGTGGTTACGATGAGGCGGGCGTGCCTTGCAAGTTTGATCAAGGCAGCTTGGATTTGAGTGGAATCGTCAGGGACCAGCTCACGGCCGGTCACGTGGAAGCCGGAGGTCGATAGAAGTTCCGCTACTGCGGGGCCCGAAGCGTCCTGGCGCTCGCCGCGCGCGCAGGAATCGCTAACCGTAACTACTGCAGCCGAAAAATTTGTTGGCGGGCTGACTTTAGTTGTCGAGGAGGACGTCTTCTTCCTCTTCCGTATTCCCACTGGTTGATGTTCCTCCCGTGCTGCCGGCCGAAGCAGAAGCGCTTGCGCTGGCGGAAGTTTCCTCCATTGCATCGCCGCCGCCATCGCGTTGCGCTTCGTCGAGCAGGCGCAAGCCTTCCATGAGCAAACCTTGCGTGTTGAGTTGTGTAGTTTCCTTTTCGGTTTTGCCTTCGAAGTTGAGCTCGAAATTGCCGCCAGTCCAGCGCAGAACTTTGAACACGGCTTCATCGCCGACGAGCGTGCCGTAGGTGGCATGCTTGACTTGACCTTCGACGAAGAAGACCTCGCATTTTTCGCCGGCGTTGGTGAGGCTAAGCTGGCAGCTCTTGCGGCCCATTTCGAGCGACTGCATGAGGTCGATCACGTTCATCTGCGAAAGATTGCCGCGGACTACGCCGTCGGATGGCGCGGTTTTGGCCATTTTCTCGAGGGCGATGCGATCGACGATTCGCTTAATTCGTTTGGTGGCTTCTTTCAGGAAAAATGGCTTGGCAATGTAATCATCGGCGACGTCCTGTGGCGAGAGTCGTTCGTCGATATCGGCGCGGCTGGCCATCAGGATAGCGGAAAAGTTTGCCGTCGCAGGACGGCTTTTTAGTTTCTCGACCAACTGCCGGCCGTCCATGCCGGGCATGCGGTAGTCACAGACGACGAGATCGGGAGGGTCGTCGACGGCTTTGAGTAACGCGTCGGCGGAATCGCTGGCAGCAATGACGCGCGCGAAGGGCGTGAGCGCGTGCTGCAGCATGTTCAGCACCATGGGATTGTCGTCGACCAACAGCAGTTTGATATTGTTTTCCATCAATCTACTTCATGCGCGACGTGAGTTACTTGCCCAGTTCGCCCGTGCTGCGTGAGATCCCTCGACCCGCTGTTGAAAACGCGGGTCTTCGGGATGACCCAGGCCCGCGCTATCCAACTGTGCCACCTTTGCGGCGGTAGTCGCCGCTCTTACCGCCGGTTTTACGCTGCAGCACGATCTCGCGAATCTCGATGCTTTTATCGAGAGCCTTCACCATATCGTAAATGGTAAGGGCGGAAACGCTGGCGGCGACAAGAGCTTCCATCTCGACGCCGGTTTCCGCCGTGGTCGCCGCTTTTGTAGTGATGGCGACGCCATTTTCGCATACGCGCATCTCGACATCAACGTGCGAGAGGGGCAGTGGATGGCACATGGGAATCAGATCGGCGGTGCGCTTCGCCGCCATGATTCCCGCGATGCGAGCCACTTCCAGCGGATCGCCTTTGGGATTTTGCGGCAGTGCCTGCAAAACTTCCGGCTTGATGGTGACAAAGGCCGAGGCTTCGGCTTCGCGTTTTGTGACGGTTTTAGCGGAGACGTCGACCATGCGAACGCGGCCGGAGTTGTCGTAGTGGGAAAGCTTGGTCGCCATGCGAACCCTCTATCTTACATGGTTTGTTCAGCGGGGAATCACGGCGATCCATTCGCCCGCGGCGATGCGTTCTCGATCTGGAGGGATTACGACGAGGCAGTTGGAGCGTGAGCGAGCGGCGATGTCACCAGAACCTTGCCATGGGACGAGCTCGACTTGCGTACCTTCGTACTGGCCTGACAGGCAGGCGGGAAGGAAGCGGCGAAGGCCGGGTTTGACCTGGATCTCCGACTTCAGGCGGGCGTGGAGAAAAGTCAGCGGTTGTGGTGGGAGGCCTGCGAGGGCCTCAAGAATCGGGCGCGCGAAGAGTTCGAAGGTGACCATGGTAGAGATGGGATTTCCGGGAAGGCCGAAGAAGTATTTCGGCGCGCGCCCCTTGCGGTCGAGGGCGACCGCGCCACATCGACCAAAGACTACCGGGCGGCCCGGCTGGATTTTTGCCCCGGTAAAGAAGAATTCAGCTTTCAACTCCGCGAGGACTTGTTCTACGAGGTCGTAACGTCCCATGGAGACGCCGCCGGTCATCAGCAATAAATCAGATCGAAGACCCTGTTCGATCAGTTCGCGCAGGCGGTGGGGTTCGTCAGGAGCGATGGGCAGAAGGGCGGGCTCGCCACCTCTCTGCCGGATTTGTGACGCCAGAGAGTAGCTGTTGGAGTTGCGAATCT
>Ga0209168_10003440_pt1 | contig 10897 bp, 8 predicted proteins | sample Coa_R1_FD_187156 | JGI IMG/M metagenome (GOLD analysis project Ga0209168, IMG submission 187156) | Surface soil microbial communities from Centralia Pennsylvania, which are recovering from an underground coalmine fire - Coalmine... | ecosystem: Environmental > Terrestrial > Soil > Unclassified ... | reverse complement strand
CTACGCCGACGCGCGCCGCTCTTTTGCGCACTACCTCGATCTCACGTACAACCATCGGCGCCTCCATTCGAGCCTCGGCTATCGGCCGCCGGCAGAGTTCGAGGCACTCAACCACGAATCAACCCTCCCTACTATTTCAGCTTAACTTGTTGTATCGAAAACGGGTCGCATCACCGTCCTTGTACTTAGGATCGTCTCGCCAGGCACGCTGCATCAGAACGAGCGGCATCTATGCGACCGATTCTAGACCTTTCTTGTCGACCAACGTCAGCATCTTTAGCGACGGCCCCTGGGGGTGTTTTTCGCCGCGTTCCCACTGGCTCACCAAATTCGGCGTCACGTTGAGATAGCGCGCAAAGACCGCTTGGCTGGCGCCCTCCCGCAATCGAATCGAGCGTATCTCATCTGGCGTAAGCTCACGCACAGTCGTTAAACACGAGTCGTCAAACCGGCGCATGGTATGCTTCTCCACGACGCCCGCCTTGTAGAGATCCTCGATTCCCTCGTGGATCGCTGCATGGATCGGACTGAGATATTCCATCGCAGGCCGCTTGCGCGCGCGACTACTCGTCTTCCGCACCGTCTGCTTCTTCGTCATTTTCTTCTTCGCCATATTCCACTTCTCTCAATGCTCCGATTCGTAGGGCTTCTTCGACCTGGTCATCGGTCAGAGCGAGATACACCTCAGCGGCATCTTTCAGGCTCGCAAGCTGCGAGGACGAAATATTATCCATGGCGCTTTTTGCGAAGCCGAAGATAAACACTGTACGCGTGCCCGAGCGAAACGCCAGCAACGTGCGGTATCCGCCGGACTTACCACTACCGGCGCGCGCGATTCTTTTCTTCAGTACGCCCCCGCCGAGGTCCGCATCAATTAGGCCCTGCTCGATCTCCTCAACTGCACTGGTCAAGGTGCCATCCGAAATCGCGGCCTTCCGGCAGAATCGCCCAAACGTCTTGGTCGTGAAGATCCTCGAGCCAACCCCGCGATTTCCGTATACCCCAAGCGCCCCAAAGTATAACACTCTGTGCTATATTTCGTCAAATGGCATGGGCTCCGGGCGGTCCCACTGAATGGGGTCAGTCCATGCCTAAAACCGACAAGCGGGTGTTCGATGCCCGCGCGAAGCTCCGAGGCGAGGATCGCTGGCTCGTCCTTGCGATTAGTGCGGACGCGACCTTGGCCGACCTTCACCTTGCGCTATTGGGCGCTTTTGGATGGTCCGGAAGGTACACGGATATTGAAAAAGCGTACCGCTTCGAACTCGGCTCCACCCGTTTCGAAGCTGGAAGAGGCTCGCGCACTGCACTGCGCAAGTTGTTGGATGAACGAGTTGAGTTTGCGTACAAGTGTGACCCGGCCGGTATTACCGCCGATTGCAGTGTAGTCGGATCGTACGAGGTTTCCAGTCGTCGCCACTATCCCAAAGTCATAGAAGCGCACCAAAGCATCTGGACCCAAAGTGCGACATGGAAAGCTCAGATTGCGGCACGCCGCGAGTACCGCGACTACGAGCGCCGTGAGCGACGCGTAGTCTCACGGAGGACAATCACGCCCTCGCGTGCCGCAAACTCAGCGTACGCTCACGGATTCTTCTCGGCACTCGTCGCCGGCCCGATGGCTATGCCGACGAGATGGTTGCAGCGCTTTCTTAACGCTGAGCATGACTCAATCGACGACCTCAACGCGAGCACGCGCGCCGTTATGACTGCATATAATAAGGTCGCAGATCACCTTCTCGCGCAAAGGGAACAGTTCGGCAACGAAACGCTAGCGATCGCAAGGGAAGACGCCGACGGGACCGCGCTCGTCGATTGGCACCGAGGCTTCCTAGATGCGATGGACCTCAGTCCCGACGAATGGACAAAGTTCCTCTCGCGCTTCGAACGCAAAGATATTTTGTCGCCACTCGCATTGATTTCTCAATGTTCGGAAGACCTTAGCAAACGTGAGTGGTTAGCCGACCGGAGCCTCCGCGAAAATATCGGAAGATCGCTTGGCGTCATGACGGCGCGCTTATGGGAGGCCTATCGAGGCGAACCGATGGTGGAACTCGAGTTCCAGGAGGCGGCGCCATGTCGAGTGGAGGCGAAGGTGGGACGAAACGAACCCTGCCCGTGCGGTAGCGGCAAGAAATACAAGCGCTGTTGCGGCTCGATGTTGCGCGCGGTCTGACGATCGGATTTAGCTTCCGCACCAGCAGTCTCGGGCAGCACCGTGTATGTCAATCAGGCGGGCAGTTCGCAACAGGTGTCCGCGTTGAATTCGTCCGGAACGCAGTTGTGGACGGCAAGGGTTCGATGTTATGGCAAGCGTCAACCGGCGGAAGAGGTTTCGGCGCCCCGCCCATGATCATGAACGGCGTTTCGTACTCGCAATGCTGGGTCGTATGCGCCTACGGTCTCCCCGCGGCGGCGAAACGAACACTTTAGCAGATCAGCATCGCTTCCGAAACGGCCTGCTCTTCGTTCCAGCCGCTGCCCTCGCGCATGAGTTCCAGGACGCGATCATTGCCGAGTGTGTCGCGCAGCGCTAGAAGTATCTTGTCGTATTCTTGCTGTTCCGTGTATTCACGCGCTGATTCAAGCGAACTCAGACGTGCGTCGACGTAGCCGAGCAGACGAGCTGCACGCAAGCGATCGTTGCGCGCAATCTCCTCGTCGTCGTTCTGCCGTAGAGCGGCCACTGCAGCGATGTGCTGCACTGCATTCGCTAACAGGACTTGATATTGAAAATCGCGGCACAGCCCTAGCGCTTCGCGCGCACGTACGCGCGCTTCGCCGTAGCGGTTCAGCGCAACCAAATACGCGGCGCTATTGTTCAGCGTGACCGCCCGATCCATCGCATCCCGAACCGCTTGCGTATCGAGTGCTTCGTCGGCAAGCTGCAATGCAGTTTTCGCATCGCCGAATTGAAACTCCACTTCGCCGCGGTCGGTAGCGATCACGGCAGCCAGCCGAAGCGCGCCGGTGACCTGGGCCGTTGCCAACGCTTGCGCGTACAGCGAACGCGCACCGTCTGCATCGCCGCTGAGAAGCCGCGCAAACGCAAGATCTTTTAATACAGCCGCCACCCTTTTCGGTCCAACGCTGCCGGCAACGTCCAGCGTCGCTCGCAGGAGTGCCTCACCCTCCGCGACTCGATCGAGAAACAGCAGCGCCCGTCCCGCTTGCTGCTGCGCCAAGAATGATCCGCGCTCATTCCCAAGACGACGGTACCGCGAGAGCGCGTTTTCGGCTGCGGACAAACTCGCGCGATGCTGGCTGAGCGTTCCGTCGAGCCACGCTTCGGCGAGTTCGATGTCCGCCACGTCCGCCTCGTCGGTAGCTGCGTCGATGCTTTGCATCGCAAGGCGAACCCATCGACGTCCTTCCACTTCTGAAAAGCGGCCCCACACGCGCCGTAGAACGGCTGCGAGACGTCGCCCTACGGCCACGTCTCCGCGCGAGCCGAATGCCCACGTCAGCGCTGCGCGCCAGTTCTCGAGTTCCGGCTCCGCCTGCGCATCCCAAGCGCGATCGGGCGTCGCTTCCGATGCTTGCTCGAGTTCCCTGGCTCGCGCCTCAAACACGACGGCATGCGTTCGCGCCACAGCGTCTTGCTCGCCAGCATCGCACAGTTTCTCGCGCGCGTACTGTCGAGTCGACTCGAGCAGACGATAGCGTGTCCCGCTTTCCGACTCATCCGCTTGCACCAGCGACTTGTCGACGAGCGACGAGAGCAACTCGAGCGTCGCGAACTCGTCAATTGCATCGTCATTGCACACTGCAGCAGCGGCCTGCAGCGTAAATCCGCCCGCAAAAATCGAAAGTTTTCGGAACAGCCGGCGCTCGTCGTCGCTGAGCAGGTCGTAGCTCCAATCGATCAGCGCGCGCATCGTTTGATGACGCGGCAGCGCGTTCCGATCGCCGCCGACCAGCACGCGGAAGCGCTCGTCGAGCTTCTGCAAGAGTTGCTTGGGCGAAAGCAGCGTCACGCGCGCAGCAGCCAGCTCGATTGCGAGCGGAATCCCGTCAAGCCTGCGACAGATCTCTGCAACGTCCTCTGCATTCTCGTCCGTAAGCGAGAAGCGGCTTTCGGCTGAGATTGCTCGGTCGGCAAAAAGCAGTGGAGCGCCGAACGCGAGCACGTCCTGCGTCGACACTTTTTGGTTCGCCGAAGGCACTGAAAGCGAAGGCATTCGATAAACGCGTTCGCCCGCAATGTTCAATTGCTCGCGACTGGTTGCCAAAATGCACACGTCGGGGCAGCTTCGCAGAATCGCTGCGGCGACGCGACTCGCTTCGTCGATCAAATGCTCGCAGTTATCGATAATGAGGAGGAGTCTCTTGCGTTTGAGATATCCGAGCAACGTGTCGAGTATCGGCCTACTCGCCGACTCTTGCAGGTCGAGCGCACGCGCGATGACGCCGGCCACGAGCGAACCATCGGAGACGCCAGAGAGTTCCGCCAGCCATACGCCGTCGTCAAAACCGCCCAGCAATTCGGCACCGACTTGAATGGCGCAACGCGTCTTGCCTGCGCCGCCGGAGCCTACGAGCGTTACGAGCCGGTTGTGTTCCAGCAAGGATTTGACTTCAGCCATCACCTCGTCGCGTCCGACAAATGAGCTCAGCTGAGCGGGCAAGTTGTTCGTCAGGTGGTGCAGCGATTGCAGCGCCGGAAACGTTTCCGGCAAGTGGGGTGCGACGAGCTGATACACGTGCTCCGGGTGCGCCAGGTCTTTGAGCCGATGCGCTCCGAGGTCGCGTAAACTGCAGCGGTTTGGAATCCTTTCTTGTAAAAGCTCTCTACACACGCGGGAGACGAGCACCTGACCGCCGTGCCCGATTGCGAGCAGTCGTGCGACGCGGTTGACGGTTGGCCCGAAATAGTCTCCGTGGCGCTCTTCGCACCTCCCTGAATGCAGCGCCATCCGCACGCGAAGACCATCAACCGCTGAAAAATTTTCGGATGCCAGTGCGAGTTGAGCGTCGATAGCGGCGTCCAGTGCTTCGGAAGCCGTGGAAAAGGCAACGCAGAACGCATCGCCCATCGTTTTGAATACGTATCCGCCGCGCGCCTCAAAAGCGCGACGCATCAGGAGGTCATGACGCGCAAGTGCCTCTGCCATCGCGTCGCGATTCCGCTCCCAGCGAGCCGTGCTGCCCTCGATATCTGAAAACAGAAACGTCACGGTGCCCGTTGGGATCGAGAATGAGCGTCCCGGCTGCACGTGGCTAGCCATTGTCAGGACTTCGCGCCGAAAGCTCCTCTCTCCGGGTCTTGGGCGGCGCAAACCCTCCGCGCCGGCCCCCAAACCCGACGACTACGCGGCGTACGTCGCCAACGGGACCGTTTAGGAAGCCTGCGTCGATAGAGCGAAGACTCAACACATGAATCGCAGCAGCGTCGCAGCGTGGTATCGTTTCCGCTCGGCGGTGTTCGCGGGCATCTTTGCCGTGGGCTTCTTAGGCGGCTGGGGCATATCGGTTGCGATTAACGGGCGTTATCTGGCTGCATTTTCCGATCTCGGTTCGCGTTGGGGTCATCGCGGCGTTGCAATAGGAGCCGGGATTGCGCTTGCCGTCGCGATTGGCGCAATGGCACTCCGCGTGTGGGGCGCGAGTTATTTGAGCGCATCGACGGTTTGGGACGAGAACCCGCACGACCAAGTGCTCGTGCAATCCGGACCGTTCGCATTCGTTCGGCATCCGTTGTATCTGGGAAATCTTCTGCTCGCGCTTGGCCTTGGTGCTGCGGCACCGCTGGCCGGGTGGATATTCATTTTTGCGGCTAGCGTCATTTTCGTCAACGCACTCATTCGCTACGAAGAGGACGCTCTCAAAAAGCGCCACGGCGCTTCATACGATGCGTACCGCAGCAGCGTTCCAAGCCTAGTACCACGCATACCTGGCCTTCGCGCAAACCAAAGCATACAGCCGTCGCTCGTGCAAGGCTTGCGCTCCGAAGCGTTCACCGGCTTTTTAATTCTCGGTGTGGTTGGAATCTTCGTCGTGCCGCGATACGGAGCGTTAGCATTTGCGTTCTGCTATCTTCTCGGCGTTTTCGTACAGCGCCGCATCGAAAAGTAAGATTCAATGGGGTTGCTTGAGAGCCTGAAAAACCAGAACGGCGATCGGCGCAATCCACGGCAATATGGGTTCACTTCCGCTTCTCCATTTGATTGCCCGGCTACGGTTTGAACGTTTTGGGTGCAAAGATTTGCGAAAGCATGTCGGGGCGGCCCGGGATACGCTCCAGCGCCGGATAACGATCGCCGCCATAGTACGGGACTGAATACGTCCGATAAAACGAGCCGTTCGTAACGATCAAATTTATGGGCCGGCGGGTGCGCTTGGCATCAGCGAGCGCCGCGTGCATCTGGTCCGCCGAAAAGGCGCGTCCGTCGACGGCGACAATCGCCATGCGCGGCGCGATGCCGGCGTTATCGGCAGCCGAGCCCGGAACGATGTCGCCGATATCTCCTTTGGCGTCGAGCGTCAAACCGATGGAATACGCCAAGTTCAGATAGCCGTACTTGGCTTGCGTAATGGCGTCGAGCTGCGTCGGTTTATCGCGATACACTAAACGCCAACCCGCGCGTTCGAATCCGGCAAGCGGCGCCTGCGGCCGCACGGCGTAGATTTTTTGCTCGAAGAATCCGCGCCAATCGTACGGTACGACCTGATTGAGCAGCGCGACGATGTCGTCGAAATCGTACGGCTTTACCGTCGGCTCGCGGCTGCCGCCCGATGCGTAGAGGTGCAGAAAATCGTCGAGCGCCTTGCGTCCGTGCGTGAGCGAACGAATCGTCGTGTCGACGTCGAACCACACCAGCAGCCCTTCATCGTAGAAATCGCCTGCGCTGCGGCGCAAGTTGGTCCACGGGCCGCCAATCGTGTACAAATACGGCGCCGCGACCGCCGTATCGATCAGTGGGCGCCAATTCCGCCCGGTTCGATAGCTTTCAAGAGCCGCGATGTCCGCAAACTGCGCGCGTTCGTCCTCCGGCGTTGCCAGACGCGCGCGAACGGCCAGCAATTTTCCGAGGTACTCGTTCATGCCCTCATAGACCCAAATCAGGTCGTCTTTCATCGGCTGATTGTAGTTTGCGATGACCATGCCGATTGGGCGCCGGTATTTGCCGTTCCACGAATGCGAATACTCGTGCGACATCAGATCCGTTCCGGCACGGAACGAATCTTCATCGGTCAAATAATCCTCGCGGGAACGATCGTCGCTCGATTGATGATGTTCGAAGCCGCCGCCGCCGAGCGAATCGCTGAGCGAAAGCAGAAAATGATACGATTCATAATGGGGCGGTCCGTATAACGCCGGCGCCTCTCGAACGAGATGCTTCATGCCGGTCAGTTCCGCCGGCGAAATGTTCAACGCATCGGCGCTATCGGCAACGATGTCGAGATACGTGGGCGATTCTCCGCTCGAGAGCTGAATGGAGCGATGAAACGCCCCCATGTGGAACGGCGAATCGACCAGACGGTTGAGCATGACGCTTGAAAACACGATGCGATCGCCGCCTCGGCCGGTTTCGGCCAGTGCGCTCGCGCCGTCCCAGCCTTTGGGAAGGCGAAGCGTCGCGCTGACCGGTTGATCGTGGACGTCCTCGCCCGCCGGATACACGAGCACCGAACTCCACTGCAGGACCGCAACGTTGGCCGTTCCCATGAGCGTCGCGTTGTAGCCGTCCGCCGGCGTCGAACCGATGACGTCCATCGAGACGGTGACGGTGTCCGTATTGCCGGCATCGCATGTAAACTTGTACATGTCGACGGGATCGCGGTGCCACGTCACCTCGCGTCCGTTCGCCGTTACGCGCAGCGAAACGAGATTCTGGCTCGCACCCGCCGGCGTCTCCCACGCCGGAATCCATTCGGGATATGCAAACGCGCAGTGCCCGGGCGTGACCGGAATGGTGGCCACGGCGTGAAAAAGATTGCGGGATGCCTGCGAGGCATCGACCGCAAGCGTCATCGGGCGCAGGGCCGGCTGCGCGCCGGCCGCACCGGGTAGCATCAGAAATGCCGCGATAAACGCGGGCAACACGGCCGTCGTTCGTAGCTGCATAAGGGCGCAGTGTTAGACGTAATCGCGCAAAGTCAGCTGTACGCTGCGCGTGCTCCCCGTTTTGTCTGTGACGCCAAGCGTCAGAGCCGTGCCCGCCGCTTGCCGGAAGTATTCGCGCACGGCATCGAGCGTCATCGTCGCCGTCGGCGTGCCGTTGATGGACGTGATGACGTCGCCTTTGACAATCCCGGCCGCTGCTGCGGGCGTCCCGGGGCGCGCGTCGACGACCGTCATATTCCCGTGGAGATTCACCAGGAAGAGCCCGCTCCGCTCATACGTGTCGGCCTGCGCGAAGTTCGAATTGGGCTCGAGCGCCATCGTTTCGTGCTGGTAGTCGAACGTCACGTTGAATCGCCGCAGAAGATTTCCACCGAGGTTTGCCGCGGTGAACGGGTTGGCGAACGCACCTTGCGTCGAGTTGGAATAGGTCGCAATGAGATCGTTCAGCGTCAGTCCGCCAATCGTGAGGCTCTGCAAGCGTCCCAGCCGCCCGAGCGAGGCGCCGCCGACTCCAAAGCCGCTTACGCCAACAGCCGTCAAGTTTGCGGGCTGCACTTGCGGATACGCCGCGACGTATGGCGCGTAAAACGTCATGGTGTCACGCGCGCCGGTATCGATCGTGCATTCGGAAGCGATGCCGTCGATGCCGCACGGAACCTGCGGCTGCGTTCCGTTGAAAACGAACGGCACGACGCGCGCATCGGCAGGCGAGGCATCTGCGCCCGGCATCGTGAGAACGATTCGTTTGCCGGCATAGTCGAATGTTGTCACGTAGCGCGCAAGGACTTCCCAGCCGATCAGTCCGTCGGCGGCACGTCCCGCGGAAACACCGAAGCCCGCGCGCACCGTAGCGATAGAGAACAGCTGATCCCGAAGAACCGCATCGCCTACTCTCAATGTGTCGACTTTTGCGAAGCTGATGCTTTCGGTCTTTGCGCCGACACCCGTACCTTGCACGCTTCCCTTTCCGAGAGCGCCGATTTCTTGCGCGACGGCCGGATCGACGATGTTTGCCCCGCCTGTGTCGAAGATCATATGATACGGGCCTTTGCCGTTGAGCATTACGTCGACGTACACGTGGTTTTCGACCAAATCGAACGGCACGGTAGTGCCTCTCGCGCCGTTCAACATCGAAAAATCGTGAACGGTTGAAGCAGGACGCATCAGGCGCGCCTGGCCGCCGGGCGGATCGAACGCAATAGCGGTAATTGCGGAGTCGGTATTATTGCCGTTCGTATTGTCTACGTGCAGAACGTACGGAATCATTACGCCGCGAACGCGCCGGTAGCGCGAGAACGTCAGCGTATTCACGACGGGGCCCACCGCTTGGCGCTCGCGTGTGAGCATATGCGTCGCGCGATCGAACCACAGGTCCATCGGAAGTTTCGAGCCGGGCGCAATCACGCGAAGGACATCATACCCGCGGCCCGATTCCGTCTTCACGCCTTCATACGAAACGCTCGCGTTCGCGGCATCCGGTTGCCAGAGCCCGTACGCGGCCATGTACGCGTTGCTGATTTCCGTCGACCGTCCCGCGTCGCTTCCGTCGTTCCACACCAGGCCGGACTGATCGCGGTTCCAGGCCACGCGGCCGTCGTAGCCGTCATCTGCCTCGAGCGGCGGAAGCGTTGCAAATTCGGCAAGCTGCAGTGAGCGCACGCCGATCCATTGCGTCTGCGTACCTTCAAGTCCGGCAGCCTTGACATTCGCGTCAATGCGGATCACGCGGAGGTTTTGCAGCGCGCCGATTCCCATCGCCGCAGCCGACTCACGAATAACGCGCTGCGATTGCGAGTCGACGGAAGCGCACGCGAATTGATTGCATAGCCCGAAAGCGGCAACGGCGAATGCGGCGCCGAGCCATCTGCGCAAAGACGTTTTCATGACGAAGGTACGCGGGAGGACGAGCAATGTTTCGCCTCCCGCGCCCACGTTCGCCGATCTTTTTGCTTCGTTACTTCGTTACGTGAATCGGGAACGTGCCCTTCGGGCAATTCGGCACCAAAGAGCATTTGGTGCTAATCGTTTGCTTGTACCCCGTTCCCACGGGGACGGTTTTCGCGGCGTGGACGGTCTCCTTCGTTGGGTTTCCCGGATTCGGTTTGAACGATGCGGTCAAACCCACGTGGCTCGTCGTCGCCGTCCAATGAACCGACCCGCAATTGATGACATGGCCGTTCCTCGAACACGTGACTTTGATAGACATCGAAGCGCTGCCACCTTGAGCCACGCAGATCAGCGGGAACACGTTGCACGTGGGCTCAACAGACCTTCCGGTGTATTCAAAGTACGCTTGAACCGCCGATGTTTCGGCTGCGGCTGCACGAGTGGCAGACATTTGTTGAGCCGGCATAGCCTCTGGCACGACGCCGGAACCGCCGCTGTGAGATCCGCCGCCGCACGAAGCGAGGGCCGGAGCCAACAGTGCGGCGCATGCAGCGAGCTTCAGAAAACCGCCTCTAAAGGCAATTACACGCATGGAGAAACTCCCTCCGTCAGGGTTGCCCACCTTCGTAGAAACAGCGTGTTGCAATACGTAAATGGCGTCAAGATAAATAGGTCCCGACAGTGCTGTAAGGACCATGCGGTAAGCCATAGACCGCCCGCTTGGTACAACGAAAACGCGACGCATGAGGCGTCCGTAATTTCGGATTAGGACGATTGGGCAGCCGCGGCGGGGGTAAACCCGCACTCTGCCGGGGGTAAACTCGCACTCTACACCGGATCGATTTCGCGTTACGCTTTCACGCGATGAAGTATCTCGACAAAATAGAGAGTGCCCGGCAGCTTGTCGCCGACGCGATCGAGAAGTATCCGTCGATTTGCCTA
>Ga0209168_10003435_pt1 | contig 10903 bp, 7 predicted proteins | sample Coa_R1_FD_187156 | JGI IMG/M metagenome (GOLD analysis project Ga0209168, IMG submission 187156) | Surface soil microbial communities from Centralia Pennsylvania, which are recovering from an underground coalmine fire - Coalmine... | ecosystem: Environmental > Terrestrial > Soil > Unclassified ... | reverse complement strand
GGCGTTCTGGTACGACTTCGTGATCGGCGACGACTGGCACGTCGCCGCCATCGTGGTGGCCGCGCTGGCCCTCACCGCGCTGCTTGTGCACGTGGCCGGGGTCAATGCCTGGTGGCTGGTCCCGCTGGCCGCCTTCGCCGCGCTGGCCTGGTCCCTGCGCCGCGCCACCAGCGGCAAGTCCTAGTCCCGGGTCACCAGGTCGTGGTCGAAGGCGAACACCACGGCCGCGGCCCGGTCCCGCAGCCGCAGCTTGGTGAACACATGGTTGACGTGCGTCTTGACCGTTCCCTCGCTGACGAACAGCTCGGCCGCGATCTCGCCGTTGGTCTTGCCCCGGCCGATGAGGGCCAGCACCTCGCGCTCGCGGCCGGTCAGGGCGTCCAGGCTGGCGCTGGCCGCGGCGACCGGCGGCGCCGACCGGTAGATGGCGAGCACCCTCGCGGTGACCGCCGGGTCGAGCCAGGCGCTGCCCTCGGCCACCGCGCGGACCGCCCGCTGCAGGTCCTCGGCCGGCACGCCCTTGAGCACGAAGCCGGCCGCGCCGGCCCGCAGCATGCCGGCCAGCACCTCCTCGTCGTCGAACGTGGTCAGGGCCAGCACCGGCGGGCTGTCGTCCCGGCGGCGCAGCTCACGGGTGGCCTGCACCCCGTCCACGAACGGCATCCGGACGTCCATCAGGACCACGTCCGGCGCCAGGGCCGCCACCGCCGCGGGCACCTCGCCGCCGTCGGCGCACTCACCCGCCACCTCGAAGCCGAACGCCTCGCGCAAGATGCCCCGCAGCCCGGTCCGCACCAGCTCCTGGTCGTCGACGAGCAGGACCCGGATCACGGTGCGGCCCTCGATGACCGGGGCCGTAGCGACGTGTCGAGGGGGAGCGTGGCCCGCACCAGCCAGCCCCGGCCGCCCGGGCCCGCCTCGCAGGTCCCGCCGAGCGCTTCGGCGCGCTCGCGCATGCTTACCACGCCCAGCCCGGTGCCGGAGCCGGGCGGTCCCGAGCTGTCCGCGGTGAGCATGACCCGCCCGGCGTCCACGCTCAGCCGGACCGCGGTCGGCGCGCCGGGCGCGTGCTTGGCCGCGTTGGTCAGCGCCTCCTGCGCGATCCGGTACACGGCCAGGCCCGTGGTGGCGGGCAGGCCGCTGCTCTCGCCGTCCACGGTCAGCGTGATGTCCGCGCCCGCCGACCGGAACCGTTCGACCAGCGCCGGGAGCCCGTCGGCACCCGGCAGCGGTGCCCTGACCCCGGCCAGGCCGGCCCCGGCCGGGCCGTCCTCGCGGCCGTCGTGAGCGTCGCTGAGCATCCCGACCGCCATCCGGACCTCGGCCAGGCACTCCCGGCCCACCCGCTCGGCCTCGGCCAGAGCCCGCGCGGCGTCGGCCGGGTCGTGCTCGACGGCCAGCCGCGCGCTCTGCACATGCAGCAAGGAGACGACCAGCGTGTGCCCGATGACGTCGTGCAGCTCGCGGGCGATGCGGTTGCGTTCGGCGGTCCTGGCCTGTTCGGCCAGCCCGGCCTGCGCCGCCCGCAGCCGCGCGTTCAGGTCGATCTGATGCCGGATCAGCAGCGCGCACAGCACGGTCAGGCTGCTGCCCGCCAGCCAGGCGGCCCAGCCGGGATCGGGCCTGACCCAGACCCACTCGACCGAGAACAAGATCATGAGCGCGGCCCAGTAGATCAGCCCGGTCCGCTGGCTCACCACGATCACGCACCAGCCGGCCAGTAGGCAGGCCGCGAGCCAGCCGACGTCGCTGGAGAAGCCGTCGCCCTCGACCGCGATGCCCGCGGTGGCCACCGCCGCGGCCACCAGCGGCAGCCGCGGCACGTAAATCAGCACCGCGGCCGCCGCGACCGCGACCGCCGCCGCGACCGCCAGGGCGGAGGTGCCTCGGTACCCCGGCAGCGCCCCGCCCACCACGATCACGGCGAACCCGGCGACCGCGATCCACTTGACCCGGCCCGGCACGAGCTCCGCCACGCCGCTCATGTCGCAGATCCTACGTGCGGGCCAGCCGGCGTCACAGCGCCGCGCGCCGGGCGGCGACGCCGGTACACACCACGGTCAGCGCGATCAAGCCGATCAGCGACCCGGTGGCCGGGCCCAGGCCCAGCCAGGGCCCGCGGACCGCGTTGGTCAGCAGCGTGAGCGGCAGCGGCCCGGCGATGTGCCGGACCGCAGAGCCCATCACGTGGGGCGGCGGGCCGCCCGCGCCGAGCAGGAAGGACGGGAAGAACAGCAGCAACCCGACCGCCTGGGCCGACCGCGCCGACGGCAGCACGGTGCCGAGCAGCACGCCCAGGCTCACGAAGCCCACCGCGCCGAACGCCAGCGCCACCCCCACCCGCCAGCCGTCGTGCAGCGCGGGCAGGCCGTAGACCGGGGCGGCCACCGCCAGCAGGAGCGCGCAGGCCACCACGGTGGTGCTAAGCCCGACGACGAGCTGCGCGAGGGCGAACGACCAGCGGCCGAAGCCCGCGGCCGCGAACCGGCGCAGCACCCCGCGCTCCCGGTAGGACGCCAGGTGCACCGGCAGCATGACCAGCCCCACCGCCGCGATGACCACGGTCAGATAGGACGCCACGTACCAGTGCGCCGGGTTGGTGTTGTCGAAGCCGGAGTTCGGCCTGGTGCCGAACGCCCCGCCGATGATCAGCATGGTCACGATCGGGAACGCGAACACGAACGTCAGCACGAGCGGGTCGCGTGTCATCAGTCTCAGCTCGGCCCGGATAAGCCGTCCCGCGGCATTCATCGTTCTGCTCATTTTCGGTCTCCCACCAGTTCGCTGTGTCCTACGGTTCGTTCGCTGGCCTCGGCGCCGTCCAGCAACCCGAGCAAGGCGTCCTCCAGGCTCGGCACGTGCACGCTCAGGTCGGCGGGTACGCGGCCGAAGCGCACCAGCGTCGCCCCGACGTGCGCGATGACCGGTCGCGCGCCGCGCACGGTGACCCGCGCCCCGGCCCGTTCCACTCCGTGCACCCCGTCGAGCCGGCGGACCTGGTCCAGCAGCAGAGCCGGCGGGTCCGGCAGGCTGAACCGGATCGTCGCCGTCCCGGCGTGCCGATCCACCAGGTCCGCCGGCGCCCCCGTGTCGAGTACGCGTCCCCCGCGCATCGCCACGACCCGGCCGCACAGCGCCTCGGCCTCGTCCATCTCGTGGGTCACGAGCAGCACCGTGGTGCCCTCGTCGTGCAGCTGCCTGACGGCGGCCCACACGTTCCGCCGCCCCGCCGGGTCCAGGCCCTGGGTCAGCTCGTCCAGGATGACCAGCCGGGGCCGGTTCAGCAGCGCGAGGACCAGGAACAGCCGCTGCCGTTCCCCGCCGCTCAGCGAGCCGAACGCCGACCGCCGCCGCTGCCCCAGCCCGAACTGCTCGAGCAGCTCGCCGCCGTCCCGCGCCCGCGCGGTGCCGAACAGCGCGACCGCCTCGGCCACCCGCAACCGGTCCGGCAGCGCGGAATCCTGCAGCTGGCTGCCGATCAGCGGCCGCAGCTCCTCGGCCTGCGTGACCGGGTCGTAGCCGAGCACCCGCAGGATCCCGGCGTCGGGCTTGCGCAGCCCCTGGATGCATTCCACGGTGGTGGTCTTGCCGGCGCCGTTTGCGCCGATGAGTCCCACGACCTCGCCGGCGGGGACGTCGAGGTCCAGATCGTCCACCACCACCCGGTTCCCGTACGCCTTGCGCAGACCTCGGACGGTCACTACTTGCGGCTTGTCCATGCCTCGATGCTGCCGCCCGAGCCCGCCCGCCGCGTCAGCCCGCGGCTAGAACTTCCCCTCTACCCCAGGGTGGAGAAGCCTCCCCGACCTCCGCCCCGCCGCACCACACCAAGGACATGAAACGACGGTTTCAGCACCTCCCAGTGTGCTGAAACCGCGGTTTCACTCCGCTAGGAGTCCGCCAGCGAAGCGTCCGGCTCCAGGCAGCGCGTGAGCAGCGGGGTTTCGGTGACGCCTGCGGCGGAGGTGGTGACGCGGTAGGCGACCGAGGTGGGCCGGTCGGCGATCAGCTCGGTCAGCGTGTCGTCGGCGAAGTGCGCCCCGGCCCCGTCGTCGCAGGCGATCCCGCCGGGCAGGGTGCCGTCCGCGATCGCCCGGTGGTACAGCGGCCGCCGGCCGGGCTCGGAGTTGTAGTGCGGGCAGTAGCTGCCGGGCAGCAGCCCGAGCCCGTCGGTAAAGACCCGCAGGTCGCGCCCGAACGAATCCGTGGTACCCCCCTCGAACCAGCAGATCCCGCCCGCGCTCGACCCGGCCAGCACGATGCCCGCCTGCCACGCCTTGCGCAAGATCACGTCGAGCCCGTGCACGCGCCACACCGCCACCATGTTGGCCACGCTGCCGCCGCCGACGAAGATCAGGTCCTGGGACAGCAGCAGGTCCTCGGGGTCGCGGACGTTCGGCATCGGGAACAGGGCCAGGTGACTGACCCGGACCGGATGCCCGGCCAGCCGGTCGTACATGGCCAGTGTCCACCGCGGGTCGTCGCCCCCGGCCGTGTTCAGCACGCACAGCCGGGGCTTGCGCTGCCCGGTCACCCGGAGCGCGTTGGCCAGGTGCACGGGCACCTGACCCTCCGGGACCAGCATGCCGCCGCCGATCGCGATGATGTGCCGCCGTCCGTCCGCTGCCATGCCAGGCACGCTAGCCCGGCTACAGGCCGCAAGCAAACCGGTGCCGGTTTTGACCTATTGAGCACCGTAAGTAATCATCTGGCCGCATCCTGAATTTTATTAGTCCGAACGGGCCGTGGTGCGTGCGGACCAGATCTGGTACTCCGCGATCACGCCGACCACTCCGGTCCCCGGGTCGGAGGCCCGGTGGGTGTCGCCGCCGCCCAGCACAGCGCTGGTGCCAGGGATGAGCGCCAGCGTGTCGAGCGAGATCCTGGTGGGTCCGCCGGGCAGCACGGCCTGGGTCAGGTGACCGCCCGAGTAGTGCAGCACGTACGACTTCTGGCCGCCGGCGCCAGGCATCGACAGCCACAGGCCGCCGTGGCCGTCGGAGCTGACCTGCTGGAGCTCGCCGAATCCGAAGTTGCCCCCGGCCACCTTGGACCACGTCGAGCCGTTCCAGTGCAGGAGCACGAGCGGGCCGCCTTCGTCCTGCAGCTGGCCGTTCGCGATCGCGTAGACGCTGGTCCTGGACTGTTCGAAGACGCCGGTCACGGCCGGGTGGTTCAGTTCCTGCTTGGCGGGCAGCAAGGATTTCACCGAGGTGCGGGACCAGCTCGACCCATTCCAGTGGGCCACGGCGGTGCCGTCGAAGGCCCAGATGTCGTTGGCCGAGCGGCCGCTGCCGCCCTCAAGCCCGTGGCCGGACGCGACCTGGGTCCAGGTGTGCCCGTTGCAGTGCCAGGCGCCCAGGTTGGCGCCGGGGATGTCGGGCTCACCGAACACCCAGACGTCCGATGAACTGAGCACGACGGCACCGCCGATCGCGCGGGAGAAAGACCCCATCGCCGTCCAGTGCTGGCCGTCCCAGCGCAGCGCCCGGGATTTGCCCAGCCGGTCGGTCAGCGCCCAGACGTTGGTCGCCGAACTCGCCGCGGCCGCGACCACCGCCTCGTTGGGCAAGCTGGGGAAGGGAACCTGGGTCCAGGTCAATCCGTTCCGCTCCCAGGCGGTCGACCTGGCGGTGCCCTCGAATGCCCATCCGCCGTTCTGGCCGACCGCGGTGATCGCGGTGAAGGTGCCGTTGGGGCCCGCGTTGACCTGCTTGACAATGTGCCAGGACGGAACCGAGATCGGCGCCGCCATCGCGGTCTGCGCGCAACCCGCCACCGATGCGCATCCGGGTCAGCCGTTCCTCGTCACAGCTTGGTAACTATCGGATCAGCCGGACCGGCCCGTTCGTCACCACCTGGCCGGCTAGGTGCTCCTGGAAAACCGGGTCAGGGACACCACGAAGATCGAGGACAGTACCCAGCCGAGCAGGGTCGCGATGTTGAGCCACCACAGCATGATCCCGCCGCCGGATACGTGCGGGTCCGGATACCAGGTCGACCGCTGTTCGAGCGAGATCAGCGGGACCACGGTGTCGATGGCGTAGAGCACCGGGCTGAAACATCGGACCTCGCCGTCACCACACGAATCGGATCTGGCCGGAGCCGAGCCCGCCACGAGCCCGCTGGTGGCGTAGACGGCTCCGCTGCCGTTGGTCGCGCGCAGGGTGGCCTGGCTGGCGGGCAGCTCCAGCGAGATCGTGACCAGCAGGAGCAGCACGGCCAGGGCCCACAGCACCCGGAGCGGCCGGTAGCCGTAGCCGATGACAGCGTAGGCCGCGGCCGCCGCCCGGCGCGGCCAGGCCGCGTCCGCCTGGTCGACCCGCCGGGCGTGACGGCGCTCGGCCATCAGGATCTGCTCGGCCTCGCTGGCGTACCCGTGCTGGCGGAACACCCGGGCGGCCTGCTGGTACGGTCCGGAATCGAACTGGGTCTGGCGGCTCAGCCACGCGCACCGGGCCGCCTGATCCCAGATCGGCTTGGGCGCCGCGCCCTGCGGCCGCTCGAAGCGCTCGTAGCTCAGCCCGGCGATGGTGAAGCTCGGCGGCCACGTCTCCGGGTCGTCGGCCAGGAACGTGGTGCTCGCCTCGGTGAAGTCCACGCTCGGCGAGACAGTATCCCAGCCGAGGTACATGCCGCCGCGGACGGTCGCGGAGATGGCCTCGATGGCGTGCCCGTGCGGGTTGTGATAACCCGGGCCGGGGCAGGTGAACGAGCCGCGGCTGAGCTCCAGGCGCCCCTCGATGATGCTCCGGTTCAGCACGACCAGCCCGGTGGAGGTGAACCCGCCGACCAGCCGCACCGACCCCTTCACCCGGGCCTGGTTGAGGCTGACCGAGTAGCCGCCGGGATTGTGCAACTGTGCTCCGTCGGCGGCCAGGCTGCCCAGCGTGGCGCCCCGGAAGTTGACCCGTCCGCCCTCGGTTCGCAGGCCTTCCATCGACACGTCACCGTCGACGGTCAGCGCCGTGGCGCCGATCGCGGAGCGGCGCTCGGGCTGGCTCAGCTGGCCCCGCAGCACCAGCGTGCCGTGGATGACGGCCCCGGCCAGCCGGATCGTGCCCTCCACCACGGCGTCCCGGCCGAGCCACAGGTCGGCGCGGATCTCGGAGTTGGTCAGGTCCAGCGCCGTGCGGCCGGGCGCCCGCAGCACGCACCCCCCGCCCACGGACACATTGCTGACCGTGCTGATCGACATGTCGATGCGGCCCGATATCTCGCACCGCTCGGCGAGTATGACCTCGCCGCCGACTATCACGCCCGAGGCATCCACCGCGGCGCCGACCGTCCCGGGCCGGCCGCGGGTGCTGAACCTCGGCGCGTCGGCGGGCGGCTCGATGATCGCGTTGCGGACGAGCAGGCGCCCGGCGATGCGCACGCTGCCCATGGCCACGCCGCCGTGTATCTCCGGCCGGCGCTCGGCCGAGCTCTCGATCAGGAACATGCTGCCCTCGAGCACCGCGTCCTCGAGGTTGAGCGCCGGTCCGCCCGGGGCCACGATGTGCGCACCGGACAGGTCGAGCGTGCCGCTGATGCGCGCCCCGATCAGCCTGATCTCGCCGTCGGAGTGAAACTCGTGCAGCAGCCGGACCGCGCCGCCGACGCGGATCCGGTCGGCCTGGAGGGAGCGGTCACCCTGCCCGTCGATGACGGTATCCAGGCAGAGCAGCCGGCCGCCGATCTCCGCCTCACACAGCCAGACCGCCGATCGCTTGGTGGTGCTGGCGCTCGTCCAGTGTGCCCCGGCGATGCGGGACCGGGACAGGTCAAGGTCACGCCGCAGCCGCACGCCGTTGCCGAGCAGGCCGGGCAGCCGCGGTGAGCCGGTCAGTGACAGCTCGAACAGCTGCGCGCCCTCGACCACCGGCGCCGCGTCGAACTCGCATCCGTCGAACCGCAGCGGGAACGGCACCTCCAGTCCGGTGAGGTCGAGCTCGCCGGTCACGACGGCGTTGGCCAGCCGCAGCCCGCGCGGATCGATCCGGTCCTTGAGCTCGTGGCAGCACCGGCGCAGCACGGCCGCCTGCACGACGCGCCTGCGGCCGTCGGCCATCCCGTCGAGCACCGCCCCGCCCTGTCCCGCGCCGAGCAGTTCGGCCTCGTCGATCTCGCCCATCCGCAGACTCTCCCGCGATCAGCCCGGCCGTGTCCATCGCCTCGGCCCGGAACGCGGAACCGGGTGCCGGGCAGGTCGCATCAGGGTCCGTTCGGAAAAGGTAAGGAGTCCCCGCCGAACCCGGCTCCCGTGAACGGCCGTGATCCGAAGTATGGGCAAGCATGGTTGGAGGTGCCCGGATGGCACGCAGGTTCTCGATGGACCGGGGCATGGCCCTTCGGAGCGGGCCCGGGCGGAGTTGCCGGCTGGGCGCGCCGCGGCTCGGCGGGCGCGTGAACAAGCCCGCGACGGCCGGCGGCTGGTGCCGGGCGCAGGCCGGTTCGCGGCGCGGCCGGGGAGTGCCGCCGCGGTGCTCGCACGCATGACCGGGCAGGCGAGCCGGTGAACGACCGGTTCTCCGACCTGACGGAGGAGGCCGCCCGCGAGACGTACGTGCCGCGGCCCAGAACTGCGGACACCGGCCGCACGCCGGCCGCGCGCCCGGACGCCAACTCGGCTCCCGATCGATCACAGGGGGCCTGGGACGCCGCCCGGGACCTGGCGCTGGCCGCGCGGTCCGCGGCGGACATCCCGCAGGCCGGGGATCCGGTCGACGTCGCGACCGGGGACGTGCTGCTGTTCCAGGACGACGTGTCACTGCCCGGCGCGCTGCCGCTGGTCCTCGGCCGGGCCTACCGGTCCTCGTGGCGGGCCGGCCGGTGGTTCGGGCCGTCGTGGGCGTCCAGCCTCGATCAGCGCCTGCAGATCGCCCCCGACCGGATCATCGGCGTGTTCGCCGACGGGCGGATCCTGTCCTGGCTGTGCCGCTCCGGCGAGGACGGGCCGGTGCCCGTGACCGGGCTGCCGGTGACCGGACCACGATGGCGGCTGGACCCGGCCGACGACGGCGGGTACACGGTCACCGACCCGCAGGTCGGCCTGGTGTGGCGGTTCGAGGGCCGGGGCGGCACGCTGCCTCTGGTCTGCCTGACCAGCCGGCGCGGCGACCAGATCCGGTTCACCCACACCGACCAGGGCGAACCGGCCTGGATCACGCACTCCGGCGGGTACCGCGTCCGCGTCGTCATGTCCAGTGGACGGGTCGCCGAACTCCGGCTGGTCACCCCGGCGGGGGAGGAGACGCTGACCGGGTACCGGTACGACCCGGCCGGGAACCTGGCCGGGATCGGTAACGGCTCGGGCCGGGCGCTGCGGCTCAGCTACGACGCAGAGGGCCGGCTCACCGGCTGGCGGGACCGCAACGGGACATCCTACCGCTACTCCTACGACGAGCAGGGCAGGTGCGTGGCGGGCACCGGGCCGGGCGGGGTCATGTCCGGCCGGTTCGCCTACGGCGACCGGGTGACCTGGTGGACCGACGCGGCCGGGGCGGTGACCATCTACCAGCTCGACGCGTCGTCCCGGGTGACCGCGGTGACCGATCCGCTTGGCCACGTGACCCACGCCTGGTACGACGAGCACGGCCGCCTCACCGCGTGTGCCGATCCGCTCGGCCGCCTGACCCGCTACGGCTACGACGAACGCGGCAACCTCACCTGTATCACCCGGCCGGACGGCAGCCAGGCCCGCGCCCGTTACGATGCGGGAAACCTGTTCATTGGGCTAGAAGACCCGGACGGGGCCAGCTGGCGGCAGGAACACGACGCCCGTGGCAACCTGGCCCGGCAGATCGTGCCGGACCAGTCCATTACGTCCTATGCCTACGACCAGAACGGTCACCTGGCCTCGGTCACCGGCCCGCTCGGGGCGGTCACCGCGGTCGAATGCAACCTGGCGGGCCTCCCGGTGGTGGTGACCGGCCCCGAGGGCGGTCGCACCCGCTACGCGCGGGACGCGGCCGGCCGGGTGACCGCGGTCACCGGGCCCGACGGCGGGGTCACCTCGCTGAGCTGGACGGCCAGCGGTCAGCTGGCGGGCGTGGTGTTCCCGGACGGCGGCACCGAACGGCGCGAGTACGACGCCGAGGGCAACCTGATCCGGTCCCTCAGCCCGTCCGGCGAGCAGACCAGGTACGAGTACGGGCCGTTCGACCGGCTGGCCGCGGTGACCGGGCCCGACGGCGTGCGGACCGAGTTCGGCTATGATCTCGCGCTGCGGCTGACCACAGTCACCCGCGGCGGCCTGACCTGGCGGTACGACTACGACGCGGCCGGCCGGATGGTGGCCGAGACCGACTTCAACGGTGCCGTCACCCGGTACGCCCATGATCCAGCCGGGCAGCTGACCCGCCGGATCAACGCCGCCGGCCAACAGGTCAGTTACGCCTACGACGAACTCGGCCGGCTAGTCCGCCGTGTCGCCGACGAGGTGGCAAGCACCTTCGGCTACGACGCCGCCGGCCGGCTGGTGCGCGCCGCCAACCCCGACGCCGAGCTCCGCCTCACCCGCGACCCGCTCGGCCGGGTCACCGCCGAGACCTGCAACGACCGCACCGTGCTGTCCTCCTACGACCCGGCCGGGCGCCGCACCCGCCGCGTTACCCCCGGCGGCGGGCGGGAGCGGTGGACCTACGACGCCGCCGGGCGGCCGGTGCGGCTCGAGACCGGCGGGGGCGTGATCGGGTTCGGCTACGACGAGGCAGGCCGGGAAACCCGCCGCGACCTGCCCGGCGGCCTGGCCCTGACCCAGTCCTGGGACACCGCCGGACAGCTCACCCGCCAGCTCCTGACCGCCATCCCGCAAGCCGCCGCCACCCCCTGGCCCGCCGTTCCGGAGGGTGCGGCCACGCCCTCCGCCGCCGTTCCGGGAAGCACCGCCACGCCCTCCGCCACCGTTCCGACCGGCACC
>Ga0209168_10003434_pt1 | contig 10906 bp, 14 predicted proteins | sample Coa_R1_FD_187156 | JGI IMG/M metagenome (GOLD analysis project Ga0209168, IMG submission 187156) | Surface soil microbial communities from Centralia Pennsylvania, which are recovering from an underground coalmine fire - Coalmine... | ecosystem: Environmental > Terrestrial > Soil > Unclassified ... | reverse complement strand
GTTGGCTGGTGTTGTGTGTGGCTCTGTGACTTGTGCGGCGGCGACCCTCCAAGTGCTGGACCGGCTTCCCTGGGTCACTGACTGGGGCTGCTCGGAGTGGTCGAGCGTCCTTGATGGGCGGCGGGTACTTGGGCCGTGCTCACACTGTGTGTGCTTGGTCTCCCCGGGCGGTCGCGTTGTGTCTGGACGTTGCCGGTTTCCTGGCTGGGTCTGAGCGCGTCATCTGACGCGCTCCCCGGCTGGTCTGAGGCTGGCGCTTCCGGGTGTGATGCGTCCCCCCTTCTGGGTCGAGATCGAGCATGTGCAGAGCGAGCCGCGTCTTCTTGCTGCTGCTCTCGGGCGCTTGGCGCTTTGGGCTCCCAGGCAGTGGTGGAGGGCGCTCCTGACTGGCGGTGGTCTGCGAAAGGGTTGATCGAGCAGCGTTCCTGCTCTCCCCGGAAGCAGACTGCTGGCTTTCTGGCGCGCATCTCACCCGGCCTGTGAGTACTGACCAGACGGAGGTCTGCACCGTGGTGTGCCTGCTGTCTGCGCGCTCGTCGCTGCTGAACGCAAGGCGTCTGAATGCATTTCAGAGTAGGCGGCCTGCGCTGGGCAATGGCGGTTCTCGCCTAGGTCCGGACCAATTGCGGCGCAAGCTAAATTGAGGCGGGCCGGCCCGGGGGTAAAAGCCTGGTGTCCGGCCTGTTGCGAAAGACTGGTAACTTGCCAAAGTCGATTTGATCTTGCTGATCTTACGACGATGCGTCTGAATCTCATGCCTCCTCCGGGGCGATGCGCGCGTCGTTTGGCGCAATCCCGTCAGGGTGTGGTGACGGCTGTGTGGAGGGTGCGCAACAGATGGTTGACGCGTGTTGGGCAGTCTGCTCCTGTAGGGGTGCTTGCGATCCGCGAATTCAGGCGGCCGGGTTCGAGTGGTGACGCTCCCCGGCCGGCTGGATCCTGCCATTCGAGCGCTCTTGCCGGGGGTGCACGGAGCTCTGGCTTTTGGCCGGCCAGGTAGGAGCGAGTGCATGCTCCCTGGCCGGCCGGGATGCTTTGGCCTGTCGTGACACACTGGCTGCCCGGTGCGTTTGCTCATACCATGTTGTTGCTGCACCTTGAAGCCTCGGCTTGTTGGCGCGCTCAGCTGGGTTTGTTTGCCGGCCGATTGTGTGCGTCGGCTTCCCCCGGATTGAGGCCTGCGCGTTGTGGCTGGTGCTGGCGCCTTGGCTGAAGCGCTCACGAGTGTGGTCTGATTGTCCCGATGCGTTACGGTGGTTGGCGCGCGCCTGCGTCCGAAAGCCTGAGAGTTGCATGCTGGCGCACGAATGATTCGGTGTGTCTTGCGGTGCATGGTGATACATTGCGCCGGTGTGCTCTCTTGGTCAGTACGGCGCAGGTGCGTGACTGCCGGTGGTCGTGTCGGTGATGCAGGCCGCCGGGCGGTGCCCGGGGTGTGTGCAGGGAAGGGTGTCTGTCTGCCTTCCGGCCGGTTCCGAGTACCTTTGTCTCGCCGGCTGGATGAGTGCGAGCATTCTTCTGCTGGGCGCGCTCTTGGTCTGCTCGTATCTTGTGAGAGTCGTCGGCCCGGGCGTCCGGTGCCGGCTTGCGGCACGCGGGCTACCTGGTTGATCCTGCCAGTAGCATATGCTCAAATCAAAGATTAAGCCATGCATGTCTAAGTTCAGGCCTCTCTGAGGCTGAAACCGCGAATGGCTCAATACATCAGTTGTGGTTTATTAGATCGTGCGCTTTTACTTGGACAGTAACTGTGGGAATTCTAGAGCTAATACATGCAGTCAGGCTTCGACTCCCGGCAACGGCGAGGAGTAGCGCTTTTATTAGACCGAAACCAACCTGGTCGTGCCTTTGGCACGGTCCGGTCTCTGGCTTTGCCCAGGGGTTTGGTGACTCTGAATAACCACAGGCCGATCGCATGGCTTCGTGCCGGCGACGTATCTTTCAAGTGTCTGCCTCATCAACTGTCGACGGTAGGTTATGAGCCTACCGTGGTTTTGACGGGTAACGGGGAATCAGGGTTCGATTCCGGAGAGGGAGCCTGAGAAACGGCTACCACATCCAAGGAAGGCAGCAGGCGCGCAAATTACCCACTCCCGGCACGGGGAGGTAGTGACGATTAATACCGGGAAGGGACTTATGGTCCCCGCTCCCGGAATGAGGCAACTCCAAATCCTTTCACGAGGATCCATTGGAGGGCAAGTCTGGTGCCAGCAGCCGCGGTAACTCCAGCTCCAATAGCGTATATTAATATTGCTGCGGTTAAAAAGCTCGTAGTTGGATCTCAGCTCCGGCCGGTGTCAGCGGGGTCGTGGTACGTTCTCCGTCTGTGCCGGTGCCGGGCTTCTCTCCGCCGGGTGGCCGGCCGTTGCTGACGTCTGTCCGCGCTCGGGGAAACCCGTGGCGTTGGCGGCGGCAGCGGCGGTGGCTAGGTGCCCGGTCACGTTTACTTTGAGTAAAGGAGAGTGCTTAAAGCAGGCTTTTTTCGCCTGTGGATCTCGGTGCATGGAATAATGGAACAGGGCCTCGCGCCTTTGTTTGTTGGTTTCCGGGCGCCCCGAGGTAATGATTAAGAGGGACGGTTCGGGGACATTCGTACTGCGGCGTGAGAGGTGAAATTCTTGGATCGCTGCAAGACGAACTGCGGCGAAGGCATTTGTCAAGAACGTCTCCATTAATCAAGAACGAAAGTTAGAGGTTCGAAGGCGATCAGATACCGCCCTAGTTCTGACCGTAAACGATGCCAACTGACGATCCGCCCCTTGTCGCGCGCAAGACGGGGTGGGCAGCCCCCGGGAAACCAAAGTTTTTGGGTTCCGGGGGGAGTATGGTTGCAAAGCTGAAACTTAAAGGAATTGACGGAAGGGCACCACAAGGAGTGGAGCCTGCGGCTTAATTCGACTCAACACGGGAAACCTCACCAGGCCCGGACACCGGAAGGATTGACAGACCTTTCTCTATGAAGCTCTTTCTCGATTCGGTGGGTGGTGGTGCATGGCCGTTCGTGGTTGGTGGAGCGATCTGTCTGGTTCATTCCGATAACGAACGAGACTCCGGCCTGCTAACTAGGCGGCGACTCCGTGCTTGTTACGGCGTCTGCCAGCGCTTCTTAGAGGGACGGGCGGCGGTTATGAAGCCGCACGAAGTCGGAGCAATAACAGGTCTGTGATGCCCTTCGATGCTCTGGGCCGCACGCGCGCTACACTGAAGGAGGCAACGCGCTCCCTCCGTTTCGGAGGGCAAGCTCGTTCGTCGGCACGTTCCCGGTCCGAAAGGATCGGGCAACCGCTGAATCTCCTCTTGGCCTTCTGGCCCTTCGTGGTTGGGACTGGGGCTTGAAATTGTGCCCCACGAACCAGGAATTCCCAGTAAGCGCGAGTCAGCAGCTTGCGTTGATTACGTCCCTGCCCTTTGTACACACCGCCCGTCGCTACTACCGATCGAATGATGTAGTGAGGCTTTTGGACCGTTCAGGAGCGGGCGCTCACAGTCGGCTTGCCGGCTGCTGGGGGCCGTGTTCCCCGGGAAGATGGCCAAACTGGATCGCTCAGAGGAAGTAAAAGTCGTAACAAGGTTTCCGTAGGTGAACCTGCGGAAGGATCATTACCTAAACTGCCCTCCCAGAGCGGGGCGCCCGTCGCAAGACGGGTCTTAGCTCGTAGGCGCGCTCCACCCAACGCGGGAGCGGGTGGGCCCGTCGCAAGACGGGCGAAGTGCTCCCGCAACGCGCGAAGCCTTGTTCTCACGACTTGTTACTTCTGCCGGGCAAATTCGGTCGGTGGTGCGGCCGCTGATCGAGAGATTGGCGGCTGCGCGTAGCTAGGTGGGGACGATTTGCAGCGCTTTGTTGCTTCCTAGAGGTGCTGTGCTCTGGCTGTGCGTGTGCGTGCAAGCGCCCGCACGCTGAGTTTGTGGGCCGCTGGTGGACGCGCAGGCGACTGCTGCTGGTGCATGCTGTTCGGTCAAGTGTCGCCTCTGGGCAGGCAGAGTGCTGTGAAATGTGCCGCCGCGGATAATGTGCGCGGGTCTTGCTTGCGAAGGAGCGCTGGCGTTCGGCTATAACCCACGATGGGAGTTTCCCTGACGCCCAGTGTAAACCTTCATCTGTGTGAGGCTCGTGCGCTGCTCTCGCGCGGTGAATCCAGTGACTGCCGCACGCTGAGAAATGTGCCTTTGTGGATGTGAGACTAGCTTGCGAGGGAGTGGTGGCGCGCGCGTTCGGCTCAACCCTGACGGGGCTTTCCCTGATGCGCGCTCGCTGCAAACCCTCAACTTTGCGAAGCTCCATCTGCGTGGTGAATCCAGTGTGCCCGTGTGCTTGTGAGCTGTGGCTTTATGCGCGCGCTTGATTGCCGGGTTCGAGAGACACTTGCCTCTCCCTGGCGGTCGTGCTCTGTGTGTGCCCGGTTCGTGAGCGCGCCACCCAGGGGTTGTCACTCGGCCGAGTTTCTTGTGCCCGGCAGTGTCCCGGCTGCTGATGCTGGCGTTCTGCTGGCTTGGTGCTGCGTGTGTGAGTGCGTGAGCGCACAGACGGCCAAGGGGTCGAGTTGAGCTGAGCGCATCGAGGCTGCGACCAGCGGTCGAGAGCGCGCTCAGCTTGCTCTTCGACTTGGCGCTGCGCTGCTGAACGTTTGGGCGATTGACACATGGCGGAAGCCTTGCCGTTGTCCTCAGTGTGTGTCTGAGATTGGCGATACTTCTGTCGGGCGCACGCTGTGAGATGTGGCTGCCGGTCGGTTGCTTAGCTTGCGAGGGAGCGTTAGCGTTCGGCTATAACCCATGACGGGAGTTTCCCTGATGCGGCGCAAACCCTCAGTTATGCGATGAACCGGCTGGCGGCTGCAGATCCAGGGTTAGTGCAGCGGCAGATGTTGCGGTGGTGGATGCTTGTGTCGTTTGCCTGGGCGACCGGTTTGCAGGGCATGTTGATGAGGTGGCTTGATTGCTGCCGGTGACGGCTGACCGGACGGTAAGGTGCCCGGTGCGCAGGCAGTCTGGGTTCTGAGAACAAGAGTGTTGTGCAAGGAGTGGTCTTGTGCATCGCGCTTGCAACACGTTCGTGATCACTCCCTGTGGCAGGGAAGGGTGCCTTCCGGCCGGTTTTGAGCATGTGGCTCGCCGGCTGGATGAGAGAGCATCCTTGCTTCCTGCAGGTTGAGGGTTCCCGGGGGTTGTTGCGGGTCGTGGCCATTCGCTGAAGCGATGGGCTTCCGGAGCAGCTTTCGCCAGGCTGGCGCAGGGTGCCATCCGGCCGGTTTTGAGCATGTGGCTCGCCGGCTGGATGAGCGAGCATCCTGGTCGCTCTGGTTCTGAGAGTTTTGTTCTTGGCCCGTCGTGACGGCGAAGGACCCCTCTGCTGAAGCAATGCTTTTGCGCTCCCTGGACTGCTGTGCGACCGGTTGCTGAACCGGCTGTTCGCCCGGCTGGTTTGAGCAGTGATGTTCGAGCTAGCCAGTGCCGAGTGCCTCCCAGGGCGATACATGGTGTACGATGAGCGCATCACTGCGTTCATGTCGCCATCCTGGGTGGAGTGGCGCGCCCTCTGCGGCTAGAAACCGCGAGGATGAGGCTGGCAGGCTGGGCCATGTAGACTGCGTGGCTCAAAGTGCTATGGCCTGCAATCCGACAGCCGGGCCCTTTGCGGGGCCTTTTTGTTGGTGCGCGAACACCTGAGCACATTGTGCCGAGTGCTGGCGGAGGATGCTCTGAGTGGCGTCGTGTGGGCTGGTGCGTGCGCATGTCGTGAATGTCGGTCTTACTGATGCGGTGCAGCCCTAGGCTTAGGCTCGGTAAGCTGGTGTGACCGTCGTTGTGTGCGCGCCGACATGTGATGCTGTTCGGTCCGAAGCCTTCACGAGGTCGTGCGAGGGCTAGTATGATGAGCTTCGTGCCTTACGGTGCGTTGTGCGAACGAGAAAGACCAATCCCCGTTGACCGCTCGATAATGCTGCTGGCCTCTCCAGCGGCGGCGTTTGAGGGCGGACGATGGCGTGCGTCGGGGCTGGCGGTTGCTTTGCTGCTGCTGCTGGCTCCTGGGATGCACACGCACTAACCCTGAGCGGTGGATCACTCGGCTCGTGGGTCGATGAAGAACGCAGCAAAATGCGCGTCGCCGTGTTAACTGCAGGACACGATCATCGACATTTCGAACGCACATTGCGGCCAGGGAGGAATCCCTTGGCTACACCTGTCTGAGGGTTATAGTCGTAAGACGTGGGCTGCGCGCTTCCTTTGCGGGAGGCGCGGGGCCGCATTGGAAGTTCGACTGAAGTGGCCCCTCTTTGTGGAGGGCTGCGGAGGACGTCTTCTTAAAAACGCCCCGGCGTCTGAGGTTAGTGAAACTTGCCTGCGCGTTCGGCTTGATTGCTGTCGGCGGTCGATTGCCTGCAAAGGCTCCTGGATGCTTTTGCGCCGGCTCACGGTGGCTTGAGGTGACGCGCAGCGCTGCCTGGCAAGGTTGAACGGGTGCATGTGCTGTAGCCGATGGGCTGCCCGGGTAGAGTGCTTGTTTGCTCCCCGGGTGCCTGCCGGCAAGTGCATGGCCTATTCCTTTGCTGGCAGTGTGTGCTGCCGAATCTCGCCCTGTAGGCTGGCGCCAAGGGGTCGGTGCCGGAGTGGATGGTCATGCTGATGGTGGTCGCCGGCCGCGGCCTGATTCGCCCTTGGATTGTGCGGTGGCCAAACTTGCCGGCCGGAACTCGCTCAATAGGTGCAGGGGTCGCTCAGTCTGTGTGCTGCGCTGGAGTGTTGCCGGTGCTGCTGCTCCTTGTTATGAGGAGAGTCGGTGCCAGTGAGACTTTCGGCGAATGGCTGTAATGGCTGCGCGCCGCTTGTGGTGCCTGGGATCCGTCTGCCGTCTATGCTGGACGCTTGAGGAGCTTTGTGCAACTCGCTAAAGGTGTGGGCGTGTGTGGACGCGGTTCTGGGCATTGCTTGCGAGCGCGGCTGTTGCTGCCTTTTGCTGCGCCGCGCTTTTGTTTGGTGCTTTGCGTCACGCTTGAGGAGGCTTGCTTTCTCGCGCGATGTTGGGCTTGCTGATCGAGGGCGATGGCGTGTGCGGTGCCAGACTGGGCTTGATGCCTGCCGCCAGTGTAGTAGACTGCATGCAAACCGTGCAGGGTCTCCCGGTGTGGGTTTGAGTGCGTCAGCGCGCGCGCGCGTCTCTGTGTGGTGTGTGGCTTCGCGCCATGGCACCCGGAGTCGCGAGCGTGTGTGCGCTCGCCCGCGCCGGAGGCCTTAAGGGGATCGACAAGTAGCCTGCGTGTCCGAGAGTGGCGTGGCCCTTTGGCTAGCGCTTGAGGAGGCTGCTTGCCTTCTCGCGTGATGCCGGAGGTAACCGGCTCTTTGGCACGATACGGGTGAAGGGTCGAACCACCCCGTGCGCAACCTGCACAGACAGTTCGGGGCACTGGCAGCCAACTGTAGCTTGAGTTCCGGGCTCACCGGCGTACTAAACACACTAGTTAACCTCAGATCAGGTGAGACTACCCGCTGAATTTAAGCATATTAGTAAGCGGAGGAAAAGAAAACAACCGTGATTCCCTGAGTAGCGGCGAGCGAAACGGGATCAGCCCAGCACCGAATCTCGTACTCGATTGCAGCGGGTACCGAGAAATGTGGTGTTAGGGAAGGGTCACTTTTGCCCCATGTTTACGCACGCCGACGTCCAAATTCGATCGAATGCGGTTTCCTCGTGCCCATAGAGGGTGCAAGGCCCGTAGGACCGGTGCGCGGCACGTGGGAGCGGCCCTTCCCCTGGAGTCGGGTTGTTTGAGAGTACAGCCCAAAGTTGGTGGTAAACTCCACCAAAGGCTAAATACGACCACGAGACCGATAGCGAACAAGTACCGCGAGGGAAAGTTGAAAAGAACTCTGAAGAGAGAGTTCAAGAGTGCGTGAAACCGCTCAGGGGTAAACGAATGGAATTGCCGAAGCTCGAACGAGGAGATCTCAGGGTGTCCGCTCCGGACGGTCACACGACGGCGGGCGGCGGTGCATGCGGTGGTCTCCTTCGGGATTGATTGCCGCTGCCCGTCGCTGTCGGCTGTTGTTGATGGGCCAGCGCGGACGCTCGTACGGCTCCTCTAGTAGGACGTCGCAACCTCTCGGGATCTTGTAATAGGCTTTCGTGCGGCCCTGGGGTTGTGCTTCCCTGTCTGTTGAGATCGCGTCCTCTTCGGGGTTGATGTGGTCGGCAGGTTGGGGCGGGGCGTGCTCTTCGGGGCGCGTCCTGTTTCAAGCCCTTCGGGTGAGCCGTTGTCTGCCACCCGAGAGTTGTCGTTCGAGCGCGTGCCATCCGGTCGATGCCGCTCGCGTGGTGTCCCGGCGAGCAGCGTCGGTGGCAGCTGAGCCGAAGCGTGCGATGTGGTTTGAGTGCTTTGCGCTCCCTGTCGTGCTGCCTGGGCGCAGGTTCCTGCTGCCGGCTGTCTGTTTTGCGGCGTGCGCTCGAGTTTGCGACGAGTTTGGTTGTGGTTCCATCCGACCCGTCTTGAAACACGGACCAAGGAGTCTAACATGTGCGCGAGTCTCGGTGCCACCAAACACCAGGGCGCAGTGAAAGCAAAGGCTTGCCTTTGTGCTTGCTGAGGGGAGATCCGTCGCGTTCGCGGCGGCGCATCCCCGGGGCGTTTGCGAAGGGCGCTGGCTTGCCAGCGTCCGGGCAGGCGCACCCAGAGCGCACATGTTGGGACCCGAAAGATGGTGACCTATGCCCGGCCAGGACGAAGCCAGGGGAAACTCTGGTGGAGGTCCGCAGCGATTCTGACGTGCAAATCGATCGTCTGAGCCGGGTATAGGGGCGAAAGACTAATCGAACCATCTAGTAGCTGGTTCCGTCCGAAGTTTCCCTCAGGATAGCTGGCGCTCGCTCTTGAAGGAGTCTCATCCGGTAAAGCGACTGATTAGAGGCTTTGGGGTCGCAATGACCTCGACCTATTCTCAAACTTTAAATGGGTGAGAAGCGGGGCCTTTCCCAAACGGTCGAGGCCCCGCGTTTCCTCGGGATCCACGAGTGCCCAGTGGGCCATTTTTGGTAAGCAGAACTGGCGCTGTGGGATGAACCAAACGCCCGGTTAAGGTGCCCGACTTGACGCGTACCAGACACCATTAAAGGCGTCGGTGGCTGAAGACAGCAGGACGGTGGCCATGGAAGTCGGCATCCGCTAAGGAGTGTGTAACGACTCACCTGCCGAAGCGACCGGCCCTGAAAATGGATGGCGCTGCAGCGTCGGACCTATACCGGGCCGCCGGGACAGAAATCGGGCGCAAGCCCGTTCGAAGTCCCGGTGAGTAGGACGGAGCCTGCCGGTGTGCGTTGAAGGGGACTGGGCGTGAGCCCGCCTGGAGCCGCCGGTGCTGCAGATCTTGGTGGTAGTAGCAAATACTCTGGAGAGGCCCCGGAGGACTGATGTGGAGAAGGGTTTCGCGTGAACAGCTGTTGGACGCGAGTCAGTCGATCCTAAGCCCTAGGGGAAACCCGAGATGGAGAGGCGACGGCAGACTAGTCATCTGCTGGCGCGCTTCGTCGCAAACAGGGCGAAAGGGAATCCGGCTAAAATTCCGGAACCTGGCAGCGGAACCGTTGGCCCTTTGGGTCGCGAGCCCCAGGCGGCAGCAGCTTGCTGCTGTCGCCAGGTTCGTCGCGGTAACGCGACAAAACCCGGAGACGCCGGCGGTGGCCCCGGGAAGAGTTATCTTTTCTCCAAAAGCGGCCGAGGCCCTGGAAACCTCTTGGAGGGAGAGAGGGTTTTGGTTACGCGAGGAACGTCGCCAACACGGGGTGGCGTCCGGGGTTCTACCGTCAGGCCCTTGAAAATCCGGGCGAGGGGCACGCGGAGGTGTCGCGCCAGATCGTACCCATATCCGCAGCAGGTCTCCGAGGTGCACAGCCTCTAGTTACTAGATCAATGTAGGTAAGGGAAGTCGGCAAACCAGATCCGTACCTTCGGAAGAAGGATTGGCTCTGAGACTCGGGGCGTGGGTCGGGCTCGTCGGCGACGCTCTCGGGCGTTGCTTGGCGAGCCAGTGGAGGCCTGTACGCGTACCGGCTGACTCCTCACGGGGACGGACGGACCACGCTGCAGGTCTTCCCGGCCGCCCAGAGCGATTGAGCTCGGAACTGGCACGGCTCAGGGGAATCCGACTGTCTAATTAAAACAAAGCATTGCGACGGGCCCTAACGGGTGTTGACGCAATGTGATTTCTGCCCAGTGCTCTGAATGTCAATGTGAAGAAATTCAACGAAGCGCGGGTAAACGGCGGGAGTAACTATGACTCTCTTAAGGTAGCCAAATGCCTCGTCATCTAATTAGTGACGCGCATGAATGGATTAACGAGATTCCCACTGTCCCTACCTACTATCTAGCGAACCCACAGCCAAGGGAACGGGCTTGGGAAAATCTGCGGGGAAAGAAGACCCTGTTGAGCTTGACTCTAGTCTGGTGTTGCGAGGGGACGAGAAAGGTGTAGCATAGGTGGGAGATCGTTTCGGCGGTCGTCCGTGAAATACCACTACTTTCATGCGTTTCCTCGCTAACTCGGTGCGGCGGGAAGATGGTGGCCTCGGGTGCACGCCGGCTCCGGCCGGCTGTTCCGACGGACTCCTTCTTGCGAGGTTCAAGTCGGGCGGCTGCTTGCCTTCGGGTAAGCGCGCCGGCGGCGACCCGCGCCGAGGACAGCGCCAGGTGGGGAGTTTGACTGGGGCGGTACATCTGTCAAAAAGTAACGCAGGTGTCCCGAGGCCAGCTCACCGGGGACAGAAACCTCGGGTAGAGCAAAAGGGCAAAAGCTGGCCGGCTCTGGCTTTTCAGTAGGAAGACAGACCGTGAAAACGCGGCCTATCGATCCTCCGGCTCCTGAAGACCTTAGGAGTTTTAAGCTAGAGGTGTCAGAAAAGTTACCACAGGGATAA
>Ga0209168_10003432_pt1 | contig 10907 bp, 7 predicted proteins | sample Coa_R1_FD_187156 | JGI IMG/M metagenome (GOLD analysis project Ga0209168, IMG submission 187156) | Surface soil microbial communities from Centralia Pennsylvania, which are recovering from an underground coalmine fire - Coalmine... | ecosystem: Environmental > Terrestrial > Soil > Unclassified ... | reverse complement strand
TTATGGACCCGATCTGGTCGCATCAGCCAAGCGTGCCGCCAGTTACGTCGACCGCATTCTCAAAGGCGCGCGGCCTGCGGATCTTCCGGTTCAGGCTCCGACCAGATATGAGCTGGTCATCAATACCAAGACCGCAAAGGCAATGGGCCTAGCCATCCCGCCAACACTACTCGCCCGCGCCGACGAGGTGATCGAATGACGGTCCATATCCGGGTTTGGCACGAACCTGACCAACCGGATCGATGCGCTGAAGGTCCGTTGTGAGCACCAAAGCAGGCGTCCGCCGACCCCTCCAAATTCATGGGTTCACGCCCTAGAGCTCCGATTCCGAAGTTCGCATGATATTGCGGCGACCCCTGATGCGAACTTCGGAATCAAAGGAGCTCTAGCAACCTATTGTTTCTAGTGCGGCTTTGAATTTGAAGTTCCTTTGATGAACTTGCAGCGACACTGATAGGAACTTCAAATTCGCCGCACTAGTTGTCAGCAATTTGACAGTTCCTTGAAGCCATCAAATTGCCTGTGGATCGCGCAGCCCAACACCGCGAGGGCTTCATCTCGATGACGCGCAACGGTCATCGATGCGTCAAGCCACCGAAACATGTCGCAACATAGTCTGCCGCCGTCGGAATCATTTTTCACACGCCGACGTCGGGAGAGAAGAATGGAAAGATTGAAAACCTGGTTGAGGGGAACCTCGATTTCACAAGAATTAGCGAAGCCATTGGCAACGACGCTGATCGCCGCTCTGGGCGTTGCGTTCGCCTCCGGCAGCGCGGAAGCCGCCAAACCCGCGCCGGTTCAGGCGTCCTGCCATCTCCAGTCGGCCGGCAACAAGATCAAGCGAGTGGTGTTTCTGACGTTTGATAACGTGCATCTGCGGCGCGACAATCCGAACGTGCCCTCGGACCTCGAGCAGATGCCGCATTTGCTCAATTTCCTTCAGGATAATGGCACAGTCAGCGGCAACCATTTCACGCCGCTGATTTCCCACACCGCGCAGGATATTGTCACGACGCTGACCGGCCTCTATGGCGACCGGTTCGGCTTCACCGTCGCCAACAGCTACGGCTTCTTCAGAACGGACGGCTCGGTCGGTTTCCAGAGCTCGTTCCTGTACTGGACCGGGCTGAGCGCTGACGGCAATGTGCAAATGATCAACGAAAAGGGCAAGATTGCCCCGGCGCCGTGGGTCCCATTCACCCGCGCGGGCTGCGATGTTGGCGGTTTCTCCACGGCCAATATCGAATTTGAAAGCATCCCGGCCGATGTCATTACGGTGTTTGGTCCGAACTCGCCGGAAGCCACGGAAGCCAAGGCAAACCGCACGCTGGCGACCGCGGACTTCGAAGGCATCGCGATCCATTGCGCCCAAGGCGCCAGCTCGGTCTGTAACCGCGGCGGCAATCCCAAGCCAGACCTTTTGCCTGACGAACCCGGCGGCTATGTCGGCTTCAACGCGCTGTTCGGTAACGCGAATGTCGCCCCTGCAATCGTGGGCAGCAAGGTTGTCCTCGATATGGATGGCAATCCGGTCGCCGACAGCCACGGCAACCCCGGTTTCCCCGGCTTCGATCCAATGGCCTCGCAATCGCTTGGCTATGTGGCGGCCATGCTGGAAGCCGGCGTTCCGGTCGTCTACTTCTACATCTCCGATGCCCACGACAACGAGCTGGGACCATCGCTGAGCCCCGCGCACACCTTCGGGCCGGGTGAAGCAGCTTACGTCAAGCAGCTTCAAATCTATGATCAGGCTTTTGAGAAGTTCTTCAAGCGGCTCGAGGCTGACGGCATCACCAAGGACAACACGCTGTTCGTCGTGACCGCCGACGAGAACGATCATTTCGTGGGCAGCGCGCCGACGCCTTCGAACTGCGACGGCATTCACGTGCCCTGCACCTATGCCAATATCGGCGAGATCGACACCTTTGTCGACCGGTTGCTGTTGACCCAACGGCAGAATACGACGCCATTTCTGATTCACTCCGACGATGCGCCAACCTTCTATATCACCGGCAATCCCGGACCGACGGACAAGGTCACGCGCAACCTGGAGCACGACGTCAATGCGCTGACCGTCCTCAACCCAATCACCAACCAAAACGAAAAGCTGTCGGCTCTGCTTGCCGACCGCGCCGAAATGAAGCTTCTGCACATGGTGCCGTCAGTGGCGGACCGCGTGCCGACCTTCACCATGTTCGGCAACGACAACTACTTCAACCAGACGGCCAGCCCCAGATTCCCCTCGGATGGCGTGGGTGTGTCCTGCCTGACGCCGTTGCCCGCCGGTGTTTCGCCCTGCCTCTCCGTGGAAGGTCCCGGTGGCTTTGCCTGGAACCACGGCGACTTCCAGAAGCAGATCACCCGGACCTGGTTCGGCATGGTGGGCCCGGGCGTCGCCAAGCAAGGCCGGTTTGGCGAGGTGTTCTCCGACCATACCGACCTGCGTCCGACGGTCATGGCGCTTGTCGGCCTGAAGGAGGCCTACGTCCATGACGGCCGCGTGCTGGTCGAGAACCTCGAAAAGCGCGCGCTGCCTGACTCGCTGGAAGATAGCCGCGAAGCCTACAAGAAGCTGGCTGAGGCCTACAAGCTGATCAACGCCACCAAGGGACCGCTCGGCGTCAACAGCCTCGTGGTCGCTAACCGGGCGATTACCAGCGATGATTCGACCTACAACAAGTTCCTGACCCAGATCGGCGCTATCACCAGCGAACGCGACGCGCTCGCGGCCCAGATGATTGCGCTCCTCAACGGGGCCGCGTTCGAGAACAAGCCCTTCCGCTTCGACGACCATGTCGAGGATCTGATCGAACAGGCAAAAAGGCTGAACGACAAGGTCGAGGACATGGCGGGCAACTAAACAAGCTTCGCTGTCTACCCGAGGGAAGCATCCGAAGCCCGGCGACATCCTCGCCGGGCTTCTTTTTCATTTCCGCATCATCTGTCGCAATTCGGTCTTGAGCACCTTGCCGTAATTGTTCTTCGGCAAAGCGTCGAGATAGACATAGCGCTTGGGCCGCTTGAAGCGCGCGATCGAGGCCAGACAATGCGCGTCGAGCTTGGCGTCATCAGGCGTGGCGCCCTCTTCCAGAACGACGCAGGCCACGACGATTTCACCCCATTCGGGATCGGGAACGCCGATCGCCGAGACCTCGCGCACGTCGGCGTGGGTCAATAGCGCCTCTTCGACCTCGCGCGGATAAATGTTGCTGCCGCCCGAGATGATCACGTCCTTGGAACGATCCGACAGCGTGAGAAAGCCATCTTCATCGAGGCGTCCGACATCGCCCGTGCGCAGCCAGCCATCTTTCAGCGTCTCCGCGTTGGCCTTGGGATTATTCCAATAGCCGAGCATCACGGCGGTGCCCTTCGCTTCGACCTCGCCGGTCTCACCCGTCGGCAGCGGATTGCCATCCTTGTCGGTGATGCGAACCGTCATGACGCTCTGCGCGGTGCCGGCGGAGGTAAGCCGCTCGAGATAGCGCGGATGGTCGGTCCGGCCGTGCCATTCGCGGCTGAGCGCCGTGATAGTCATCGGCGATTCACCCTGGCCATAGATCTGCACGAAGCGCTGGCCCATGACCGCGATCGCTTCCCGGATATCGGCGAGATACATCGGCGCGCCGCCATAGATGATGGTGCGAATGCCAGTTCCGTTCTCGCCGCGACGCTTGGCGGCATCGACCAGCCGGCGAACCATGGTCGGCGCGGCAAACATCACGACATTTTCGAGCTGGCGGGAAAGGTTGAGCACTTCGTCGGGATCGAAGCCGCCGGATTCGGGAACGACGTGCCGCCCACCCATGCGCACATGCGGAAAATGATAAAGGCCGGCGCCATGGGAAATCGGCGCCGCGTAGAGCGAGGTGTCGTGCGGCGTTGCCTGGTCGACATCGACGAGATAGCACATCGACATTGCCACCAGATTGCCGTGGCTGAGCATCACGCCCTTCGGCCGCCCTGTCGTACCGGAGGTGTAGAACAGCCAGGCGAGATCGTCGACCTCGCGCGCCAGCGGCGCGGGCGCACCGTTTCCTTCGCGCATCGCGCGATAGGCGTCGCTGTCGACGGAAAGCAGCGTCATCGCGGCTGGGAGCGCGTCCTTTGCCGCCATCAGCGCCTCGCGCGTGTCGTCGGAAACAAAAGCCAATTTGGCGCCGGCGTCGCTGCAAATCCAGGCCCCCTCCCGGCCATGCAGTTTGGCGTTGATGGGAATGGCCACGGCGCCGATCCACCAGATGCCGTAAAGACATTCGAAATATTGGGTGCAGTTGGAGGCAAAGAGCGCGACGCGATCGCCGGCCACAATGTCGTGCTCGCGCGCAAGCGCCGCGCCGAGTGCGGAAGCGCGCCGCGCGAAAGTCCGGTAATCAGCGTCGAGGTCAAATCCGGTCAGAAGCGCCGGCGCTTCCGGGCGAAGCCTTGCCGTTGCCGCGAGCCACTCCGCGATATTCATCGCGGCTACTTCACAGGCTCCAGGATCGAGACGTAATTGGCGACCGCAGCCCCACCCATGTTGAAAATGCCGCCGAGCTTTGCGTCTTTAATCTGCATGCCCTCGGGCGCTTGTCCGGTGAGCTGCATCGCGGTCATCACATGCATGGAGACGCCGGTTGCGCCAATGGGGTGTCCCTTGGCCTTCAATCCTCCGGATGGATTTACCGGAAGCTTGCCGTCCTTCTGCGTCCAACCCTCCTTGATGGCGCGCGCGCCCTGCCCCCTCGCCGTCAAACCCATGGCTTCGTACTCGATCAATTCCGCCACTGTGAAGCAGTCGTGGGTTTCGACAAAGGAAAGATCGGAAAGCCTGACGCCGGCCTTTTGCAACGCGCGAGCCCAGGCGACACTGCAGCCTTCGAACTGCAGGATGTCGCGTTTGGACATGGGTAGGAAATCCTGCGCGTGCGCGAGCCCGCGGAAATTGACCGCCTTGCTCATCGTTTTCGCGGTTTCGGAATCGGCAAGCACCAGCGCGGCCGCGCCGTCCGAGACCAGCGAGCAATCGGTCCGCTTCAGCGGGCCGGCGACATACGGATTCTTCTCGCTCTCGGAGCGGCAGAATTCAAAACCGAAATCCTTGCGCATCTGCGCGAAAGGATTGGCGACGCCGTTCTTGTGATTCTTGGCCGCGATCATCGCGAGCGCATCGGACTGATCGCCATATTTCTGGAAATAGCCTTGCGCGATCTTGCCGAACACGCCGGCGAAGCCGCCGGGCGTGTCGCCATCTTCCGGCAAATAAGAGGCGCGGAGCAAATTTCGACCAATCTCGGCGGGCGGTGTGCGCGTCATCTGTTCGACGCCGACCACCAGCACGATTTTTGCTGCGCCCGCCGCGATCGCCCGAATGCCCTGATGGACCGCGGCGGATCCGGTCGCACAGGCATTCTCCACCCGTGTCGCCGGTTTGAACCGCAGATCCGGATCGGCCTGAAGCACCAGCGCTGCGGTAAAATCCTGAGGCGAAAAGCCGGCATTGAAATGCCCGAGTACGATCTCGTCGACATCACTGGCCGCAATCCCGGCGTCGCCGAGCGCTTCATTGGCGACCCGTACGACGAGGCTTTCAACCGTCTCCGTGTCGAACTTGCCAAAGGGCGTGTGCGCCCATCCGACGATGCTGGCTGTCATGGCGGCTCTCCTTGCAAGCAGAAAGTCAGGCGACGAACTTACCACCCAATTCGTCGTCGATGTGAATCTTGATGATATCGTCGAAGGTCTTCTCGGCCGTGGTAAATCCCAGCTCAAGCGCCCGCCTGGGGGCGAAATTGCGCGGCCAGCCGGCGACGATTCCCATGATGAAGGTATCCGGCTCGCGCCTGATCCGCGCCGCCACCTTCTCGCCTGCGACGCGCCGCAGCGCCGCGATTTGTTCGCCGACGGTGGCCGATAGCCCCGGCATGGTCAGATTCCGCCGCGGGCCCACGGTCGCGGTGTCGATGCTGGCCGCATGAATCAGGAATCCGACGGCCGAACGCGGCGAGGCATGCCAGTGCCGCACGTCTTCGGACACCGGCAAGACCGCCTCCTTGCCCGCGAGCGGCTCGCGCAGGATGCCGGAGAAAAATCCGGATGCCGCCTTGTTGGGAAGGCCCGGGCGGATACAGATGGTGGGCAGGCGAATGCCGACCCCGTCCATGAAGCCGCGCCGCGAATAATCGGCGAGCAGAAGTTCCCCGATCGCCTTCTGGGTGCCGTAGCTCAGAAGCGGCGTGTGGAAGAATTCATCGCCGATCGCCTCGGGGAACGGCGCGCCAAAGACGGCGATCGACGAGGTGAAGACAACGCGCGGCTTGTAGCCGTCGCCGGCGAGCCGGATCGCGTCGAACACCATTCGCGTGCCGTCGAGATTGATGCGATAGCCCTTGTCGAAATCAAGCTCGGCCTCGCCCGAGACGATCGCGGCGAGATGAAAGATCACCTCGGGGCGGTCGGCGATCAGCTTTTCGGCGGTGCCGGGCAGCGCGAAGTCGCCCGCTACCACCTCGACCGGAAAGCCCGCCTTCTCGGGCTTTTTCGCCGCCACCACATCGTGCAGCGTCATCCTGGTGATGTCGTTTCTGCCAAGCCGGCCATCAGCGACGAGGCGATCAACCAATTTACGGCCGACCATGCCGGCGGCGCCCAGAACCAGAATATGCAAAGCCTACTCCCTCGAGTTCCTTCATCGCCGCATGGCGCCCATTGCTACGCCCCCTCCCCTCGCAGGAGAGGGCTACGCCGGAGCTAGCGACATACTCGCTTGGGTGAGGGGTTTGGCAAAGCAACGCGCGCGGTCAAAAGACCCCTCACCCGGCAGCCTTCGGCTGCCACCCTCTCCCGCAAGGGGAGAGGGTCAATTCCGTACCCGCGGCAGCATTGTCGCGCAAGAGCGCCCTATTCCTTGACCGCGCCGGTCATCGCCGACACGTAGTGCTCGACGAAGAACGCATAAAGAATGACGAGCGGCAGCGAACCCGCCAGCGCACCCGCCATCAACGAGCCCCAGCGATAGATGTCACCGTCGACGAATTCGTTGACGATCGCGACCGGCACCGTCTTGTTCTGGGTCGATTGCAGGAAGGTCAGCGCGTAGATGAATTCGTTCCAGCACAGCGTGAAGCAGAAGATGAATGCCGAGATCAGGCCGGGAATCGAAAGCGGCAGCACGATCTTGGTTAGAATTTGCCAGCGGCTCGCACCGTCGATCAACGCGCATTCCTCAAGCTCGAACGGGATGGTCTTGAAGTAACCCATCAACAGCCAGGTCGAGAACGGAATCAAGATCGTTGGATAAGTCAGGATCAGCGCCATTGGCGAGTCGAACAGACCGTACTGGAATACGACCGTGGCAAGGGGAATAAACAGGATCGAGGGTGGCACGAGATAGGCAAGAAAGATCAGCCCGCCGACCAGGTTCGCGCCCTTGTAGCGCAGCCTCACAATGGCATATGCGGCAAGCACGCTCGCGATGATCGAGAGGATCGTGGCGCAGACAGCGACATACATCGTGTTCCAGAGCCAGTGCGGATAATAGCTTTCGAACAACAGCTTGTGGATGTGCTTGAAAGTAGGATTCCAGGTCCAGAAGGGATTGAACTTGTCGAGATCGAGCAGCTGCTCGTCCGGCTTGATCGCCGTCAAAGCCATCCAGTAAAACGGAAATAGCAAGATGATGACGATGATCGACAGCGGCAGATAGACCGTCACGAGCTTCCGCGGCAGCGATTGCAGGTAACTCATGCCCTCGCTGTTGTCGACCCGCGCCGGAGTCGACAGGATGGCCTTAAGATCGACCGGTTTGGACGCAGGAAGATCAGTCATTGTTCTCTCCCTGCTGCCACTTGCGCCGCTGCAAACCGAACCAGGAAACCATGATCGCGGCCAAGAGGAACGGGATCATGGCGCTCGAGATCGCAGCACCTTCGCCGAGTTGACCTGCGATGATTGCACGCTGATACGACAACGTCGCCATCAGATGGGTGGCGTTGACCGGGCCGCCACGTGTCATCGCCCAGATCAGCTGGAAGTCTGTGAAGGTGAACAATACCGAGAATGTCATCACGACTGCGATGATCGGGGTGAGCAGCGGATAGGTGATGTGGCGGAACATCTGCCAGCGCGTCGCCCCGTCGAGCGTAGCGGCCTCATAGAGCGAAGGCTGCACGGTTTGCAGGCCCGCCAGCAGCGTGATTGCCACGAAAGGTACGCCGCGCCAGATGTTGGCGAAAATTACGCAAATCCGCGCCCAGGTGGAATCGCCGAGGAAATTGATGTTCTGGGTAATCAATCCGAGATGTTTCAGCGACCATGAGATGATCGAAAACTGCGAGTCGAAGATCCACCAGAATGCCAGCGCCGAGAGCACGGTCGGCACGATGAAGGGAACCAGCACCATCGCGCGCAACATTGCCTTGAATGGCATGTTCTCGTTCAGGAGCAGCGCAAGGTAGAGACCGATCGCGAACTTGAAGGCGCTGGCGACGAACGTGTAGAGAATGGTGTTGAACACCGACAGCCAGAAGATCGCGTCGTCCCATAGCCACTCGTAGTTTTCCGTGCCGATGAACTGCCCGATTCGGCCGATGCGCGTATCGGTGAATGACAACCAGATGCCGAGCCCAAGCGGATAGGCCAGAAAGAAGATCAGGAACGCCATCGCCGGCAGCATGAACCAGAAGCCGAGCCAATTGCGGTCATGCTTGAGCTGATCCCACGCCGTCGCTTCCTGGATCTTCGTCTTGGCGCTTCTTGGCGCGAGTGCAATGTCAGCCATCGGCGATGTCCCGTATCGGATGTTTGATGCGGGCGGCGGCGGCGCCGCCGTCCCGCTTCTGTTACTTCAGCGATAAATTCGCCTCAACTGCCGCTCGGCGTCCGCCATGGCGCTCTTGGCGTCTTTCGCTCCGGTGCAGTAATTGGCAAACATATCGACCACGATGAAGTCGGCAATCGCGGTTGCGGCCTTCTCGCCGGGCGTGCCGATTCCGGAAGCCGGAAGCGCGCGCTTGCTGGCCTGACTGAATACGTAGTTCTTCGGGTCGGCGGTCCAAACCGGCGCCGAGTCGTAAGCGTTCAGGGTGTGCGTCAGGTAGCCCCGCGCGCCTGATAGCCACTTCTCGAAATTCTCTTTCTCCAGCATGAAGGCAATGAAGGCCTTCGCGGCGTTCGGGTATTTGGTGAAGTTGAACGCCAGAATCGGAACCGCGAGCTGCAGCTCGGTCGGTTTGCCGACCGGGCCGACAGGGAAAAGCGCGTGATAGGTGTCCTCGGCGAGATCCTTCTTGGTCGGATCGTCCTTGGCGGCCACGTAGATCGAGATGCCATTGGCGGTGCAATAGAGTTCCCCCGCCAGATATGCCTTGTTGTTGGACGAATCGTTCCACGAAGCGACACCGGGAATAAAGTTGTCGGAGAGCGCCTTGCAATATTCAAGCGCCTTGGCGGTTTCCGGCGAGTTGATGATCACCTTGTCGTTCTTGTCGACCGTATAGCCGCCGTGGCCCCACAGAACCCAGTGCAGCCATCCGTTAGCATCCCCCGTGGCGTGACCGAGTGCGAAGCCGGCGGGCGTGTTGTTCGCCTTCAGCGCCTTGCACATTTCGAGGAAACCCGGGAAATCCTTCGGGAATTCCTTGAAGCCCGCCTTGTCCAGGGCGGACTTGCGGTAGGTCATATAGCCGCCGATGGTCGCGACGGGAATTCCAAGCCAATCGTCGCCAAGCTTGCAGGTCTTGGCCGCAGCCTCGGTCCACCCACCATACTTCTTGCCGAGATAATCGGCGACGTCGTTCATCTTCAGTACTTTGGTGGGAAACAGCTGGGGCAGCGTATGCAGACCCCAGGCCATGTCGAGTCCGGAGCCGGTGTTCGCCGCAACCGACGCCTTCGGCTGAACGTCCTCGAACGACTCGCTGAAGACGTTCATCTCGGTGCCGGTGGCCGACTTGAACGCTGCGACCATCGCATTGAATGCATCGTCCTCCGCAGGCACGAAGCGCTTCCAGCGCATGACGGTAAGCTTGGCGCCCGGCTCCGCCTTCCATGGCGCCGATTGCGCCCACGCCTTGGCAAAGTCGAACAAAGCCGGTCCGGTAAGCGCACCGGCCGCCGCCAGCGCGGTGCCGCCCTGAAGAAGCGTGCGGCGAGTAAAGTCATGCATAGTCGATCCTCCCTTGGTAGCTCTTGATTCTTATTCGCCTAGACGCTGTCCGGTAGCCTCGTCGAACAAATGCACGACCGAAGGATTTGGCTTTAACCGGACCTTGTCGCCTGGATTGAACTGATGACGCTCGCGGAAAACCGCGACAACCTGTTCGCCGCCGAGCTTGGCGAAGACCTGGGTTTCCGATCCCGTCGGCTCGACCACCACGATTTCGGCTTCGGCGCCGTCGTCCGCAATGGTGAAATGCTCCGGCCGCACCCCGTAGACCACCGGCCTTCCGTCCGAATTGACGGGCGCGGTAGCAAGCGGCAGGTTGACGCCGTTTGGTCCGTCGAAAATGGCGCTGCCGTTGACCTTGATCTTGCCCTTCAGGAAGTTCATCGCCGGCGAACCGATGAAACTGGCGACGAACTGATTGTCCGGACGATCATACAGTTCGAGCGGCGAACCGATCTGCTCAACAATACCATCATGCATCACCACGATCTTGTCGGCCATGGTCATGGCCTCGATCTGGTCATGGGTGACATAAACCGTTGTGGTCTTCAGCCGCTGATGCAGTTCCTTGATTTCGGTGCGCATGGCCACGCGCAGCTTGGCGTCCAGATTCGACAAGGGTTCATCGAACAGGAACACCTGCGGGTCGCGCACGATCGCGCGCCCCATCGCGACACGCTGGCGCTGTCCGCCGGACAATTGCCGCGGGTAGCGGTCCAAGAGCGGGGTCAGGGCCAGTATTTCCGCAGCTCGCGCCACGCCC
>Ga0209168_10003430_pt1 | contig 10913 bp, 4 predicted proteins | sample Coa_R1_FD_187156 | JGI IMG/M metagenome (GOLD analysis project Ga0209168, IMG submission 187156) | Surface soil microbial communities from Centralia Pennsylvania, which are recovering from an underground coalmine fire - Coalmine... | ecosystem: Environmental > Terrestrial > Soil > Unclassified ... | reverse complement strand
GTATCTACAATTTTGCACCATGTCAGAAATTCATTGGTGCCGAATTGATTGGACTCGAGCGTATCCCACGCTTTGTCGAGCGTGCGCGGACGGTTCGCCTTTGGGCCAACGGCGTCGAGCCAGTTATAGCCGGAAACGAAATTTCCGCCCGGATAGCGAATGATCGGAACACCGAGCTGGCGGATTTCCGCGATGACGTCTTTGCGGAAGCCGCTCGCGTCGGAAAGCCTCGAGCCAGGGTCGTAGATGCCCCCATAGATGGCGCGCCCTAAATGCTCGAGGAACGAACCGAAGAGATTGTGATCGAGAGAACCAAGCGTTCTGCGTGAATCGACGTATACCCGGCCGGAGGAATCGGAGTTCGACGAGGGCGGGATTTGCGAAGCCGTGACAGCGCCAGCCGGTAAAGTGAAAAACGGGCTCGCAGTGACTGCCGCCGCCGCAGTGGAAGCCTGTTTTAGAAATCGCCTTCTCGAAGAAGAGAAGCGCTTCATGATCCTCCTTGGGCCGGATCCCAATAAACGCTACTACCTGAGCGGAAACCAGGCAGCCTGAATTGTAGGACGTAAAAGGGCACAATAAATTGCCCTGCTCGTCGCAAGAGTCAGGGCAATATCGACTGCACACTATGCCGGTGTGCAAGCTGTTTACAGTAAACGATTACTGTAAAATGCTAAAAGACTTATAGCTTTTGAAATCTCCCGTTGTCAAGCGGTTTTCATCGATAAATCCGCCCTTTGCAGCGTATAGTGAACCGGTGCTCCAGTCAGAAGTTTGTTCGGAGCACGAAGGCGTGCGAGATCAAATCGATTGAAAAATGGCAAAAGTACAAAAAAATAGATCGATACAGACTTGATATGGAAACCCGTCGACTGGGCAATAGCGATCTTTACATCACACGCATGGGTATTGGCGCCTGGGCCATGGGCGGAGCCGGATGGAATGGCAGTATGGGCCCGCAAAATGACGATGATTCGATCGCTGGCATTCACGCTGCGCTCGATTACGGGCTTAATTGGATCGACACAGCGGCGCTTTACGGACTGGGGCATTCGGAGGAAATCGTTGCCTGTGCGATTCGTGGACGCACGCCTAAACCGTTGGTATTCACAAAGTGCGAACGAGTTTGGGATGTCGACGGGACGGTCGGAGCGTCGCTGAAAGCAGACTCGATTCGGCGGGAATGCGAAGCCAGCCTCCGCCGCCTGCAAACTGACACGATCGATCTCTACCAGATTCACTGGCCCGAACCCGACGAGGATATTGAAGAAGGCTGGTCGGAGATGGCACGGCTAAAGGAATCCGGCAAGGTTCGAAATATTGCTGTTTCCAACTTCAGCGTGGAACAGATGCGTAGGGCGGAGGCTATCGCTCCGATTACTTCGCTGCAGCCCCCGTATTCATTGGTCACCCGCGAAGTCGAGAAGGACGTTCTTCCCTTTTGCGCACAGAACAACATCGGCGTGATCGTTTATTCGCCGATGTCCGCGGGATTGCTCACGGGCGCGATGACTCGCGAAAGAGTGCTTGGCTTCAGCGCCGAAGACTGGCGCAGAAATCTCCCGAACTTTCAGGAACCACTCCTTTCGCGCAATTTGCGACTGGTGGAGCGACTGCGGGAGATCGGAGAGCGGCATGGCCGGGCTCCCGGCGAGGTTGCGATCGCGTGGGTGCTCAAGCATCCGGCAGTAACCGGTGCGATCGTCGGCTTCCGGAGCCCACAGCAGTTTTCCGGGGTCGTGGGCGCTCTCGAACTACACTTGCAGGAAGATGAGGTCGCGGAGATTGAGCGATCGTTGCAGTCTGATTTGGCTGCGTAAATGTAGCGCGGAAATCGCTTCCGTCTTCGTCCACAGAGATTTTCGGTCAGCCGAACCCATCCGCATAAGAGATTACAAAACAGTTGACAAAGCCCGGACGGAGCGCAGAAGCTACAACTAGTAAACGTTTGCTGTGACCGGAATCCTCGATCGTTTCATCCCAGGAGTCAGCTATGTCGCTTCGAGTTAGCCGTAGGACTTTTCTTCAGGCCGCAAGTGCAACCACCGCTGCCGCTTATGCGGGCCGCATCGTTCCCGCATGGGCCGAATCGAGCAAAAGCCTTGTCGCCGTCAATACTCCGTTGAACACATTTGCATACTCTGAGGTGGAACTCCTCGATGGTCCCATGAAACAGCAGTTCGAGGAGAACCATGCGCGCTTTCTGCATCTCGAGGACGATCGTCTGCTGAAGGTGTTTCGTCAAAATGCCGGGCTTCGGGCACCGGGTGAAGATATGGGCGGCTGGTACGACGGAACCGGGTTCAGCCTGATCCGAAATGATTTTCACGCATTCATTCCCGGGCACAGTTTTGGGCAGTACGTTTCCGCATTGGCGCGTTCTTACGCCGTGACCGGTTCGGAGGAAACCAGAGCAAAGGTCAACCGGCTGGTGAAGGGATATGCTGAGACTCTTGATCCGAAAGCAAGATTCTTCGTCGATTACCGTTTGCCGGCCTATACGTACGACAAATTATCTTGCGGCCTGATCGACGCACACGAGTTCGCGCAGGATCCCATCGCAATGGACGTACACGAGAAGCTCACTCGGGCGATGCTGGCGTATTTGCCTGAAAAAGCTTTGTCGCGGCAAGAACAGCGCGCTCGCCCGCATAAAGACACGTCCTACACGTGGGACGAAACTTACACGCTCCCAGAAAATCTGTTCCTCGCCTACCAACGCAGCGGCAAGACGTTTTATCGCGACATGGGCAAACAGTATCTCGAGGATGACAGGTACTTCAATCCGTTGGCGCAGGGCAATAATGTGCTGCCATTCGAACATGCTTACAGTCATGTGAACGCATTCAGTTCGGCCATGCAGGCGTACATCACCCTGGGCAGCGAGAAACACCTTCAGGCGGCGAAGAACGGCTTCAATATGCTGGTGACGACGGAAAGCTTCGCAACTGGCGGTTGGGGGCCGGACGAATCATTTGGCGAGCCGGAGCGTGGGCAACTGGGCGATAGTTTGACGTCGACTCATGCGAGTTTCGAAACGCCTTGCGGTTCTTACGGCCATTTTAAGATCACGCGTTATTTGCTGCGGGTCACGAAAGATTCGAAGTACGGCGACAGCATGGAGCGCGTGCTGTATAACACCATCCTTGGTGCCCGGCCGATTCAGGCCGATGGAACGTCGTTCTACTACTCGGATTATTCGACGACAGGGAAAAAGGTCTGGTACGGGCAGAAGTGGCCTTGCTGTTCGGGAACGTTCCCGCAAGTGGCGGCGGATTATCACATCAGCACGTATCTCCGTTCCGACGACGGCGTGTATGTGAACCTTTACACTCCGTCGAGAGTCGAGTGGCATGACGGAAGCGCCCGCTGCGGATTGCGGCAACAGACGAAATATCCGTTTGACAACAAAATTCAAATTCAGGTTTCCGGTTCGCAGCCCGTGGAGTACACAGTTTACCTGCGCATTCCCGCCTGGGCCACGCCCGATCCTGTAGTTTCTGTGAACGGAAACCGCGTGGGAGATGTGCGTCCCGGAACCTTCGCAAGCGTTCGCCGCACCTGGCGAGATGGGGATCGCATCGAACTGGAACTGCCCATGCCTCTCCGCCTCGAGCAAGTGGATGAGAATCATCCCAGCGTTGTCGCATTGCTTCAAGGTCCGCTGGTGCTGATGGCAATATCTGAGGCTCAGCCTGCGTTCGATCGCAGCGCCTTGCTGCGAGCGCAACCGGTTGGGAACGGCACCGCTGACTGGAAAGCAACTTCTGCCGACGGAAGCAACGTTGTTATGCGTCCGTTCATGAACATCGATAAGGAGAACTACAGCACGTATGTCTCGCTGAAAACCTAGGATGTGCTGGTGGGGGTTGAGAGTTGAGATTCGCTGAATTCACGATGCGCGTCCCCTAGATGCGAGGATCAAAGCCCGACCATCCATAGGGACACGATGCGGCGCCGAAACGCCGCTCTTCCATTTTCACCTGCTCATCTTGTTCGGCTTATCTGCACGCAATAGTCCCGCCGCTCTGGTTGAAGCGGCGAGACGTATTGCATTGTGCGGTCTGAAGGTTCAGAACGTGAACCTCGCTGCGACTTGCCAGTTTCTCGGCAGTTGCTGGGCAGTGGCTTTGCCAAACGTGCTGTTGATGTCGGCAAAGTTATTGTCGAAGCTAGTGAGATTCACGCGGTTGAACAGGTTGAAGAACTCGAAGCGAAGTTGGAAGTTCACGCGTTCGGTGATGGGCGTGATTTTGTAAACGTTGAGATCGGTTTCCGCGAAGTTAGGCTGGCGGAATTGATCCGCCTTCTCATTGCCCTCAGCCCCAAATACAGCTGGAGGCGCAAATTGGCCCGGGGAAAAGACTCCGTTGAGGAATGCACGCTTCGATGTGCCCTGATGGTAGTTCTGCACATCGGGATAATCGTTGTTGTCTCCATCAGCATTGTAGTCGCCGCTCCCGGCCTGATAAGCCACCGCCGGATCGGCTGCCGAGCATGGACTGAGAGCACCTGACTTACACACTCCGAGGAAGCTCGCGGTCGTATAAACCATGGTCGGATAGCCACTCTGGAAGATGCTGGTTCCACTCAAGCCCCACCCTGAAGTTGCTCGTCCCGCGAAACCCTGCCCATGGTCGAGTCCGGGCAGTTCGTAGTTGAAAGTCAGGGAGAAGCGGTTGGGGACATCCCACTGCGACGGGCCGTAATACTGAGATGGATTGGATTCAGCAGGATATGCTCCCAACGGGCCGCCGGCATCATCCTGGGATCGGGAACGCGTGTAAGAAGCGTCGAAGAAGCCGCGACGCGACAATCGTCCCTTGAATTCGAAGAAAACGCTTTCGTAGTTTGCGTAGCGTGTGTTGTCGGTGTAGATAATCTCACCGAAGCTCGGATTCAGCCGGGTGGGCGTGGCGTGCGTCACCAGATCGCCAGCAAAGGCGTTGATGTCCTGGCCGTAGCTGACGACGCCAGCCTGATTGCCGCCACTCGCAACATCATAGGAATGCGATCCGGCATAACCGGCGCTGGCGGAGTAGTTGTTGCCGATTTTCTGTTCGAGTGTGGCCGACCAGATGTTGGCCTTCGGGGATTTCAGGTTGGGATTGATGGCGCCGATGTTGAAATCGCCGCCGACGATGCCGCCTTGTGAATCCAGACATCCGTCATTCCCCAGAGTCGGGCAAATGGATGACCCGGCCAATAGGGGATAGGCAAATCCGAAAGGCGGTTTGCCGCCTGTACCCAGGGCGAATACCGGCGGGGTGGGCGACCCGCCATAGAAGGTCGGCGTGATCGGTCCGGGAGGGCTGCCACGAAATTCTTCCTGCACGTTGGCTTGCGTCAGCCAATTGTTGTAAATGCCAAAGCCGCCGCGCACCACGGTCTGGCCTTTTCCGGTAACGTCCCAGGCCACACCAATGCGCGGGCTCAGAAGATCGGTGACGGCGCTGTTCAGAGCCTTTGGCGTTGCCTTGGCGAAGCCGCTTGCGACTTGTTCATCGTAGGTCTGACCCGGGCCGAGGTAGAAATTTCCGAACACGGTGGTGGGACTCTTCGACCAGGGATTGCCGCTGTCATCCCAGCGCAAGCCGAGGGTCAAGGTAAGGTTTCGCGTTGCCTTCCATGTGTCTTCTGCGAAAAGACCCCAAGTCCTGGAAGCTGCGTCCCAGGACCACAGTACCGGTTGTCCGGTAATCGGACTGTACATCACGTGGTTCTCGTTGTAGGCGCTATCTTGGGCCAGATCGAGGAGGTTATTGAAGGTGAAAGTCGGCTGCGCATAGGGCCCCTGAAACGGCTCCACGTCATCGCCATACCATCCCTCGTATCCAAACTTGAGAGAATGCGTGCCGTGTACCTTGGTGAGAACATCGCGCCAGTGGTAGTTATGCTGAATGAAGTCGCCCTGGGCGAAGCCAACCCCAAAAGCCTGCCCGTCTTCGGTGTTGAGCCCGGTTACCGCGATCGAGGGAACACTGTAATCCTTTGCGCCACTGCCAAGAGTGCCTTCAACGCGGTTCGCGCCAAAGATGGCGTCGTTCATCAAAGTGGGAGTAAACGTGTGCGTATAGTTGATCTGGAAGGCGCGTTGCCAATTGTTATCCAAAGCAGTAAAGGCGGGGATGGCCGAGGCGGCCCCGTAGGTCAGGACGGTACGATAGAAGCTGCCGTAGATGCGATCATTCTTAAAGTCCTTGTCGATGCGGACGAAATACTGGGTGCCGTTACGAATCTGCGTGGCGCTGAAGTTTCCCGTGTCCTGAATATTCAACGTGCATGGAATGAAATCCGCAGCGCTGGTGCCGCAGTTCGGAGTTCCGCCGGCGTTGTTGCCGAAATAAGTTGCGGCATTGGTGGGGACAATGTTGACGACGTTGGTCGGCAGGTACGTGCTGAGCACGTGCGTGCCCACGGTGCCGGGCTCATTCGTCTGCGCCCACGAAATGAATGCCGGATCGGCAAACGTAATCGACGAGTTGGTTGACTGCGAAGAGCGCAAAGGTTCAACCGCGAAAAAGAAGTAAAAGCCTTTGTGCGGAATGACCGGCCCCCCGATGGCAAAGGACATATTGTTTCCGTGGAAGGGCAAATAGCTCGGGCCGGAGAAGTGAGTGGTGGCGAACATGTTCTGGTAGTAGAACCAGTCGGCTGCCGAGCCGTGGAATTGCTCCGATCCCGATTTCGTGGTCATTACTTCTTCCACGCCGCTGGCTCGCGTGTATTCCGCGGAGTAAGTGTTGACCTGAACGCTGGTTTCCTGAATCGATTCAGGATTTGGCGTTAGGTTCAATACACCCTGCCGGATGCCGCTGGTCACGTCGAGGCCGTCGATCACGTACATGTTCGACATCTGGCCTTGACCATTCGCGGTGGCATCGACTTGGGTCTCGGTAGAGTAGTTATCCACACCAGAACCCGGAGTTCCAGCTTTGCCCGGTTGACCACCGCCCATGGTTCCCAGACCCGCCACACCGGGAGCCAGCGTGGTCAATGTCACGAGATTGCGGCCTGCGACCGGCAATTCCGCTACTCCAGAATTTTCCAGCGTGAGCTGGTTGCGGCTGTCCGCCGTATCCACCACGGGAGCCGCGGAGGTGATCGTGATCTCTTCCGACACGGCGCCCACCTTCAAAGTCAATGGCAGGTTAAGGTTCTGCTCTGTAAGCAAATTGACATTTGCCTCGGACTTGGCGAAGCCCGGCGCCCCGACCGTAATTTTGTAAGCTCCGGGGGCGAGATTCACGAAACGAAAATTGCCGGCATCGTCCGCCGTAGTCGTCTGCGTGCTTTGTGTGCCTCTGTTTTGAATGGTAATTGTCGCCTTCGGGACGCTGGCGCCGGAAGGATCCTGAACGGTCCCCTGGACGCTGCTCGTAAACTGCGCCCATGCAGCGGTAGCCAAGAGTACTGCAGAAAAAAACCATACCAGGCGGCCAGGCTTTAGCAGGACTGCCATCGGCTTCCTCCACGAAAGAGCGCCCGAAAAAGCAGGGAAGCGCTCAGGATGAGAAAACGTTTACTAAAACGCTTAGTATATAGCTACTATCCTGCCAGACTGTCAAGAACTTTTTTAACCTGGACGCCTTGAGAATTAGCCGCTATCGCGAAGGAGAAGATTTCACGGTGTTTCCGGCCACTGTACGGTTCCAGCCCTGGTTTTTTACAATGCCAATCTCTTCCCGCAATGTGATTAACTGATTCGCGGGAATGTTCTTGTGTTCCTCGTGTAAACCGCTCGGCCAGTAAACGTCGACATCAATCGTCTTCGCAGTTCCGAGTCCGAAGTGCAGCCGGGAATCGTTTGCCGAGTAGTAGCTCGATTGGCTTACCATGGCTTGCGCTTGAACCTTATTTCCGTAACGAACGAGCACCCGCGCCCCGATGGCGCTCCGGTTCGATTTCACACCTTCCAGTTTGATTTTGATCCAACTCTGACTGCCGGTGACATCGTTGCGCAAGAGCGATGGCGGCTCGTTCATATTGACGATCAGGATATCCAGGTCGCCGTCGTTGTCGAAGTCGCCAAAGGCGCAGCCACGGCCCGAGTGCAACTCAGCAATTCCGGGCCCAGCCGAATCGAGTTCTTCAAAGGTTCCGTTACCCAGATTGCGGAAAACGATGCGCGGCGTCTTGTAGGGGAAATCGGGCAGCTTGCGCTCGACTTCGGGATAGACGCTTCCGGTCACCACAAAAACGTCGGGATACCCGTCATTGTCCAGATCCACCATGCCAGTGCCCCAACTGACGAAGCGGGTCTCGACGCCGATCCTGGCCGCGCGCGTCATATCATCGAAATTTCCTTTGCCATCGTTGCGGTAGATCCCGCAGGTGTCCCCCATGAAGTGCGTTTTGAACAGATCGAGATGTCCATCTAAGTTGTAGTCACCGATTCCCACGCCCATGCCGGCCTGCTCCATCCCGTCGTCGCTTAGCGCCACGCCCCGAATCACTCCTTCTTCGCGGAATGTTCCGTCGTGATTGTTCATGAAGAGCAGACTTGGCGTGGAGTCGCACGCCACGAAAATGTCGGGCCATCCATCTTCATCGAAATCTGCGGCCACTACGGTCATTCCGTAGCTCTCGGTCGCGGCAGCAATTCCGGCCTGTTTGGTCACGTCGGTAAACGTTCCATCGCCGTTGTTACGGTAGAGCAGGTGACGCCCGGGAGGCAGGCCACGCGGCCCACAATTCACCGGAATTCCTTTCCAGTTGCAAGTCGAAGTTTCGCCCGGGACAGGAGCCTTATCCAGTTCGAAACGGATATAGTTTGAGACGAAAAGATCGAGATGGCCGTCGCGGTTATAGTCCACAAAGCTGCAACCTGCGCCCCATCGAGTGTCAGAGTGCAGCAGCCCCGCGGCCTTGGTGACATCCGTAAAAGTGCCGTCGCCGTTGTTGCGATAAAGGCGGTTTTGTCCGAAATAGGTGCAGAAAATGTCCTCGAATCCGTCGTTGTTGTAATCTCCGATGCAAACACCGTTAGCCCAGCCGGCGGCATGCAATCCGGCCTTTTCAGTCACGTCGGTAAACGTTCCATCGCGGTTGTTTTTGTACAGGCGGTTCGTGGCTTCGGGCGGAGCGCCATCGAGTCTGGTTCCGCAGAGCAGAAAAATGTCGACCCAGCCATCATTGTCGTAATCGATAAAGGCGCAGCCGCAGCCGTTCGCCTCAAGGATATATTTCTTGCGGTCGATGCCGCCGTAGATGGTCGGTTGATGCAGTCCAGCGGCCTTGGCAATATCTACGAAATGCGCATTGAAGGGCCGGCCCGAACTTGGGGCGCGCGCCTGCGCCTTCACGCTTCGCGAGGCAATGCCTTGCTCCTGACCCAGCAGGGAAGTGCTGCCGGAGGCGAGCGCCGAACTGACGGCGATTTTAACGAATGAGCGGCGTGTGATCGTCACGGGAAAACGCTATCTCCAAAATCGCCCCGAGGCAATCCCCGACCTGCGACTGGGAGACATTGAGCCATTTGGTTTCATCGCGTTTGTGTGCCGCCTTGCTGGGATCGTTCCACAAGCTTATACCGATTATGTTCTTCTTCCTCTCGCTTAGCTTTCAATCGCAGCTCTGCCAGGCGCTTCGAAAGTTCCGTCAACTCCGCGGTTTTGCCAGATTTGCGAAGTCCCACAATCAAGTGGTACAACGCTACCTGGTCTTCCGTATCATAGTGAAGGGACTCGCGGGATTCCTCGATCGCCGGTCCGATCTTGCCTTCCTGCAGATAAAGTTTCGCTAGCGTGTCGCGCGCACTCACCAAGTTTGGCTGCAGCCTCACGGCCTTGCTCGCGGCAGCCACCGCCTCGGTGAATTCCTGGCTGTTCGCGTCTGGACTTTTCTGCACGATGGTATCCGCCAGGACGTAAAGCAATTGCGGATCGTTGGGCCGCTGTTTCAACTTCGCCCGCACGACGGCGAGTGCCTTATCCAAGTCATCTTTTTGTTCTGCAAGCATGCCTCGCGCCACTCCGCTAGCGCCGAGATGAGGATTCAGTTCGTCCGCCTTCTCGAAATCGGTTTCGGCGCGGTCGTAATCCGCAAGCTGTACGTACAGGACGCCGCGAGCCATATAAAGGGCGGCTGCCTTGGGCTGCAGTTTGAGTCCGGCATCCACCATATCTATGCCAACCTGAAAGGATTGGTGGACCAATGCAAGGTCGGCGAACTGAACGTAGAAATCCACATTTCGCGGATCCTTGACAATAGCCTGGTGAAGAAGGTCGACTGCACGCGGCGTGTCCTTCTGCGCCTCATAAGCTTCCGCAGCCAGGGCTAGCGTGGCAGCATCGGGTTCAGCTTCCAGGGCTGGCTGAAGAGTCTGCAGCGCGTCGCTAGTCTTGCCCGCGGCCAGTTGAATTGCCGCCAACCGAAGCATGTCATGCGAATCAACTTCGGGCATTTTAACGAGCCGCTGGAAAATTGTTATCGCCCTGTCATAATTTTTTATCTGTCCTAGACAAAGGCCGTACTCGCGTAGAGCATCTGGGTGCGATTCCAGCTGTCCGCCGCTCCGCTCGAAATGCGAAATTGCCGCAGAGCAGTCTCCCCGCTTGTAGTCCAGCGCAGCTAGCATGGCGTGAGCAGTCGCATCCGCAGGAGACAGCTTAAGCACGTGCTGCAAGAGTGACGCTGTTTCACGGCCTCCAGTGTCGTATTCAATCTGCCCTGCTCCTTCCAGTGCCGGCAAATAGTCCGGAGAGACTGCCAGGGCGCGCCTAAAAGCGACCAGCGCCTCGTTCTTCTTGCCTTTGCCTGAAAGAGCGATGCCATCGAGGGTCCACAGCTGCGCGTCCTTTGGATTTTGGCGGAGTTTCGGCTCCAGGATTTGCAGCGCATGATCGAACTCTCCGGCCCGCAGCGCGGAAGTTATGGCTTGAATTGAATTCGCGTCGGGAGATTGTGCGAGA
>Ga0209168_10003428_pt1 | contig 10915 bp, 8 predicted proteins | sample Coa_R1_FD_187156 | JGI IMG/M metagenome (GOLD analysis project Ga0209168, IMG submission 187156) | Surface soil microbial communities from Centralia Pennsylvania, which are recovering from an underground coalmine fire - Coalmine... | ecosystem: Environmental > Terrestrial > Soil > Unclassified ... | reverse complement strand
TCCTCAAGAAGCCGGGCAGATTGAGGCCGCCTGGAAATGGATCGATCGCAATAACCAGGAACGGATAGCGCCCCTTTTCAAACTGGCCGCCCCGCCTGGAACTCTAACTGCGGCGGAAATTGCATCGTTTCCCATGTTAGTTCCGGGTGTGAGCCTCCGGATAGACATTCATTCGCATTGGGATGGAAAGGGACTTATTCTCATGCGAACAGGTTTGACTCCGGATGAGGAGGGAGCCGTTCCTGCGTTCTACTTAGAGGCCGCTTCCGAAGATTCCGCAAGGGATATGCTCCGGTTGGCCGCCAGCAAGGGCGAGCGCTCGGAGATGTTCCACTTCTGGAAAATCGAGTCCGCGCCCCCCGCCGCCAACCAGTCGGCCCAGCCCAAGCAGGGTGCGTTCCCCAAACCCTGGGAAGTCCTTTCCCAGGTGCGAAACAGGTCGGGATCACTCTAGGCTTTGGAACGTCTGGCGAGAATCGGAGAAATGTCCCAGAATCGCCTCTGAGCCCGTACGTATATAAGTAGAAGGGGAAAGTTCCCCTCCGCCCACCGGCAAGTCCTAATCCCCAACATCAATGCAATGACGTGGTAAGCCCTTTTACCGCCACGTCTACGCATATAAGGGCTTATTTTCTGATCGCCGGAAGGTTCGGATATCCCCCCGCTTAAGCTCAGTCGCTGGGCCGTGTGGCATTGGAGGCGAACACATGCAGTACGACGATGAGCCCGACGTGGATGACGCCATGAAAGAGGTCGCTGGCCTACTAGCTGCCGCTTATAAGCGGCGATCGCGGATCCGGTTAGTTCACATTCTGCCCGAGCCACCTCCGTCAACACAGGAACTTGCTAGTTCCACGAAATTGAGCGTTCATGGACTGACGTTGACACGTATGAGCGCGGGGTTAGGATTGCCATGAGAAGACGCCGTAGCCTGCCCGAAATTAGTGAGCTCCCCAGGATGAACGCGCCTCAATTGCAGGCCATGCACAAGGAACTGTTCGGTGCGAGCCACCCGGTTGCGAACTGTCAGCACCTACGACGAAAGATCGCTTGGCATCTGCAGTCAGCGAAAAATGGCGGCCTTCCGGAGTCGATGAGGCAATACGCGATAGCCATCGCCCGCGATGCACGATTGCGATCGCGAATCCTGGAGAATGTATCTCGACGACAGGCTGGGCTTGCTCTGGAACAGACCGTCACAACGAGGGTGGTCGACACACGGGATGCCAGGCTACCAATGCCTGGAAGCTTGATCGTGAAGAATTACAAAGCACAAACCCTAGTGGTGAAAGTGCTAGACAACGGGTTCGAGTATGATGGCCGCCGCTTTCCTTCACTCAGTGCAATTGCTGGCGAGGTGACCGGTACTCGTTGGAACGGGTTTGCGTTCTTCGGATTGGCAAAGGAGGCACAGCGTGCGAGATAGCAGGAAAAGGGAAGACAGGAAAAACCTCACAACACCGGGCGTCCGCTGCGGGATTTACACGCGGAAGTCGACCGAAGAGGGTCTCGAACAAGCCTTCAATACTCTCGACGCCCAGCGCGAATCTGCTGAAGCGTTCATCAACAGTCAGCGTCAGGAAGGCTGGACCGCGTTGCCGCGTAAGTATGATGACGGCGGGTACACCGGCGCGAACATGGACCGCCCGGCGCTCAAGCAGCTACTAGCCGATGTACAGAGCGGCGCCGTAAACTGCGTGGTGGTCTATAAGGTTGACCGGCTCTCTCGATCGCTTCTAGATTTCTCCCGGATCATGGAAATCCTGGATAAGCACGGAGCGACCTTCGTATCCGTGACCCAACAGTTCAACACGACCAGTTCCATGGGCCGGCTGACCCTAAACGTTTTACTTTCCTTCGCGCAGTTTGAGCGCGAAATGATTTCGGAGCGCACCCGCGACAAAATGGGCGCCGCACGTCGCAAAGGGAAATGGGTCGGTGGTGTTCCAGTGATCGGCTACGACGTTGCCCCGCAGGGCGGGTCTCTGGTCGTGAATCAGGAGGAGGCAAAGCGTGTACGGGATATCTTCGCTCTCTACCTTGAGTTGGGGTCATTAATTCCGGTGGTGGAGGAACTTGATCGCCGCGGATGGCGGATGAAGTCCTGGACGACGCGCGAAGGTCGAAAGGCGGGTGGAAAGCCGATCGCTAAGAACAGCCTCTACAATTTACTCACGAATATAGGGTATGTCGGCAAGGTTAGTTACGAGAACGTAGTTTATGCAGGAGAACACGATCGCATTGTCGACGACGAGCTTTGGAACAAGGTCCAGACTGTCCTCAACCGCAATGGCCGACGCGGCGGCCGGAACATCGGCAATAAGCATGGTGCTTTGCTCAAAGGTCTTGTGCGGTGCGCCAGCTGCGATGTCGGCATGATTCACACCTACGTCAACAAGAAGGACCGGCTTTATCGCTACTATGTGTGCGTGAAGGCGCACCAGCGGGGTTGGGCGCAATGCGAGACGCGATCGATCTCCGCTCCCGCGCTTGAGAATGCCGTGGTGGAACAACTTCGCGGCATTGGACGCAATCCAACTGTCCTGCGCGAGGTCCTACGGCAGCTGGCCGAACGTCGCCGAGACGACTCGGCCGCACTCGGGGCGGAGAAGGCGGGTGTTGAAAGAGAGCTCAAGACGATCGCCCAGGAGATGAAAATGGCAGTATCTCTAGTGGGCGCAGGGGGCACTTCGACGACGCTCGCTACTGATCGACTTGCCGAGCTTCAGGACCGAGCAACCCACCTGAGCAGCCGGCTGATCGAACTTCGTAAACAAGTGGAGACTATTGAAGGGGAAGGCATGGATTCTCTCGACGTAAAGTCGGCGCTCCATGAGTTCGACCCACTGTGGGAGCAGCTATCCACGTGGGAGCAGGAGCGATTCATCCGTATCCCCGTCGAGCACGTCGGTTACAACGGCAAGACCGGGATCGTAACTCTGGGATTCCGCTCCGGCGGGATGAAGGAACTCTGTAACTCGGCACAAGCGCCAAGCGGATCAACATGAGCCTAGATGCCAACGCGGTTGAGATTCAATTCCATTTGCACGCTACGGTCCCGCGAGCTGGGAAAACTAGACCAAACGACTCGCCCTCTTCAGGACACGGACGTCCCCCTCGCGTCACCGAGGTGATGGCGCTGGCGATTCAGTTCCAAGATATGATCGAGCGTCATGAGGTTCGGAACTACGCTGACATGGCCCGGTTTGGTTGCCTCACGCGGGAACGCATGTCGCAGATCATGGAGTTGGTCTGGCTTGCCCCGGATATTCAGGCGGAGATTCTGAAGTTTCCACCGACGGCGACGCGGTTCCCGATAAGCGAAGTGGCTGCCAGGAAGATCGCCGGCTTGTTGGCTTGGGATGAACAGCGGCACCAGTGGCAGCGATTGAAGATGATGCACAAACTGGCGTAGGCCATTCCGCCTGCGGCACCGGATCAGTTGACCAGGTTTATCCCAAGCGAATGTCCTGTGGCGTCGACGTATGCGTTTATTGGCGTGGCCAACTGCACGTAAGTCATGTGCGGCTCCCTCAGCCGAATGAACCTAGTGAAAATCGACCGACGGGAAGACAGCGCATGAGGCGGGAACTCCGTCGAGCCTTTTCGCCAAGAGGCGGCAAATATACCCTAGGAAGCCAGCTTTAGTTATAGGTTCCAACAGCCGTGCCGACAAGTTTATTAGAGGGTACTACCACCTTCCACTGCGAGTACTATCCCGTAGCTACGGATGGGTAGTAGGCGGAATGTCCACTCTCGAATTATCGCTGACCAGGAGGTCGCACGATGAATCCCATAATAGACCCGTATGTACTAGAACACGCAAGGCTTAGGGCTCGCCTGCTTTGCGCAAGTGCCGGATTTCCGTTGAATGACTGCGAAGACGCGTGCCAGGACTTGCTTCTTGACTTCTGGCGTCGCTTGTCGAAATACGACTGTGCGCAGGACTTCCAGGTATTTGTGCGTTGGGTGATGCAGAATCATGTTTGTAAGTTGATTGTCGGGCGAGTCCGCAGAGTTACCCACGAAGTGCTCGCCGACGATATTCCAGGGGGCGCCGAACCAGACGAGGGACTCGGAACCTTAGCGCAGCATGACCCAACGGCTGGAATCAACACCGCCATCGACGTGCGACGCATCCTCGCCGGGCTTCCGGTCCATCTTCAAACGCTCGCCGGCCTGCTTGCTGAGAATTCCCTCAAGGAAGTCTGTACGGCCATGGGAAAGTCGCGGTCTAGCGTATATCAAATGCGGCTGCAATTGAAGGATGCGTTCCTCGAGGCAGGATTCCGGCGCGGCTCTCGGTGGAGACTGGCAGTTCCACGATGAAGCCGGCAGATGCCCACGTTGACCTCTCCGGGGCTCAGCATATGAGCCAGGAATTCCTGAAATACGTCTTCACCGGTCAGGAGATAGGCTACGTGGCCCTATTCAGGAAACCGGGCAACCACTCGGACTTCTTCCCACTAGGCAGTCGGGACTGGTCCGGCAAGGCGGCGGAATGCGCGATGCTCGGACGCGACACAGAAAATATTTATTTCGCCATCGGCGTGCAAAGGTCTCGGCCAGATAGCGGCCGTGGGAAGGAGGACGACGTAATCGCAATCCCTGGGCTTTGGATTGACATAGATGTTTTGGGACCCAATCACACTGCCACGGATCTTCCGCCAACCGAAAAGGATGCCTTAAGCATTCTCGAAGCGGGACCATTCAAGCCAACCATCGTAGTCCATACCGGTGGCGGTCTTCAGGCGTATTGGTCCTTCCGAGAGCCAATGGACACGGTTACGGCTCAGGATCGGGCCAAGGCGAAGCTACTCTCGAAGGGCTTTCAGAAGTTGCTTGCGGGGATCGCCGAACGAAGTGGTTGGAGCATCGATCGTACTGCTGACTTATGCCGTCTCTTGCGAGTTCCTGGAACCTACAACAGAAAACAGTCGGTTCCGGTGTTGGTGCGGTGCGACACGATCGAGCGAAGCCGGCGGTACAACCCGTCAGACTTCCAGGAACTCATCGAACTCGACGCGGATCCTGACCTCACGGGTCACATCTACGGCGGCGCGCCTACGACTCCGACTGCTGAATTTGCGCAGGTTCTGGCGGGCTGTCCATGGATCGAGCACTGCAAAGTCGATGCTGCCAGGCTACCCGAACCGGAGTGGTACAGGATGCTCTCCATCGTTGGGCGGTGCAAAAGCGGGAACGAAATTGCTCATGAACTGAGCAAGCCGTATCCAAATTACAGCGCTTCAGAAACGGACCAGAAATTACGTCAAGCAATGGACTCCGCCGGGCCCGTCACCTGCGCATTCGTCGCGAACGAATTAGGCCAGGAGAAGTTCTGCGGAAAATGTGAGCACCGGGGCAAGATCAAAAGCCCAATCGTCTTGGGCATACCCGGGCGACCTGGACATCGAGCGGCAGCAGCGTCAACGCCAGACTCCCACCTTGGTGATACGACACAGTTGCCCAATATTCAGGCTAACGATCGCCAGTTGCGTGATCTCAGCAGGCAGGCGCTCGAAGCCCTGAAACTCTTCAACAATCCGCCATCACTGTTTTCACGGAGTGGCAGGGCGGTGTGTATCACGCAGGAGGAAAGCGGGCGACACGTTATCCATGATGTCTCGGATCCAATTCTTCGGAACCGGATGACCAGATCAGCGAACTACTTCGAAACCATCCGGCATGGTACGCGGCGTTGCGCTCCTCCCCTTGATGCGGTGAAGGACATCCTTGCAATGCCGCCACTCGAATGGGAGTTCCCGCGCCTAGTGGGTCTCATCGAGGCGCCGGCTCTCCGTGAGGATGGCAGTTTGATCACGTTGGCTGGCTATGACACTGCGAGTGGTCTGTTCTATGCGCCGGGCCCGGGGCTAAACCTACCGCCTATTCCTGACCAGCCCACCCGGGATCAGGTCAGCGTGGCGGCTGCACTGATCCTCGACCTCATTGGAGACTTTCCGTTTGTGGACCAATCCAGCCGGGCGAATGCAATCGCCACAATTCTGACACCCGTTTGCCGGCCTGCCATCAAGGGACCGACTCCGATGGCCCTTATTGATGCCACCAACGCAGGCACAGGAAAGACGCTCCTATCGGAAGTCACTTCAATAATCGTAAGCGGCCGGGAAGGGGCACTATTCTCAGCCCCACGAGACGCCGAAGAGTGGCGAAAACAATTGACGTCAGTGCTTCGTGAGGGCACAGCGACGGTGATCATTGACAACGTTAATTACTGTCTTGACTCTGCCGACCTATGCAAAGCATTAACGGCAACCGTCCATGGCGATCGAATACTCGGTCACTCGCGGACGATCAATCTTCCCGTGCGGTGCACCTGGATGGCGACGGGCAACCATATTCAACTCGGCGGCGATATGCCTCGCCGGTGCTACCTGATCCGGATGGATGCAAAGTGCCCAAGACCGTTTGAGCGAACTGGTTTCAAGCATCCACGGCTGAAAGAATATGCTCGCCTTCACCGTGGCGAACTACTATCGGCGCTACTTACACTCGCCCGCTCCTGGTATCACGTCGGCTGCCCACAGCCTGATGTTCCGCCACGGGGGAGCTACGAGGACTGGACGATGATCGTCGGCGGCATCTTACAGAACGCCGGCATCGAAGGCTTTTTGGCGAACTCATCTCTACTGTATGGGGAGGCCGACACGGAGGCCATTCAGTGGGAGGCGTTTCTGAAAATGCTAGGCAGTGTTGTTGGTAGCGTCCAATTTACGGTGGCTCGTATCTGGCAGCTCATCAGCGCGAGAGTGTTTGACGCGAATATACGCCAAGGCGTGGCAACGGAAGGCGCCGACGAACTGCGAGCCGTGCTGCCGGATTCCATCGCCGAAGTGATAGATCGCGAGGCCTTTTTCAAACAGCGTCTTGGATTGGCTTTCGGGCAGCGCGTAGGACATCGGTTCGGCGATTCACAAATTCGAGTCGAGCGTGCAGGCGATGATCGTCACGGCAAGACTGCTTGCTGGATCGTTAGGGCGAATACTGATTAGAACCTATCCTCATAAATCCCAGCATCGGAGTCCTCGACCAACAGGCATTTCGTGCCAATTGGCCGGGTCTTCCTGGCTGAGTTCGGCTTCCCTTTGTACGAGGCGCCGAACATCTCCGACGTTCTCCCAACGTTGTTTCTGGTACTTCTCCGGTTAGCCGACTTGGTACCTGGGCAGCCAGTTCGGGCCTATTTCTTCAAAGCCGCCTGCCAGTTCAGCATTACGGTGAACGGCGCAGGGGTGCTCTCGGCCGTCCGCACGGCGACCAGAAACCGATTACCGTCAGTTCTAACATCCCAAGCGGAGGCATTCTTCGGCATCTGAAACAGCGGGTGCGGAATGCCCGCCTTTGCCATGGGTTTGGTGGCAACCTCAACGGCCATCATCTTGCCCTCCAGAGACGTGTAGTAAAGCTCTTTCCCGTCACCTCGCCATGCCGGCGGGTTTCCGCCGCCGCTCGAAACGATCGATTTGCCACTTGCGGGCGAGGTTCCGTTCGGCGAAGCCGTGAACGGCTGCAAATAGACCTCACTCTTCCCAGTCTCATTGGAGCTATAGGCGATCGACCGGTTATCCGGAGAAAACCTAGCCCCAAACTCTGCGAACTCCGTTTGTGCGACTCGCAGGGGCTTCGGATTGCCGGACACGTCTGCCGTCCTGCCGTCCATCGGAAGCGCCCACACATCAAGACTTGTCTTCGCATTCTCGGAGTTGAACAGCAGAAAGTGCCCATCACGAGACCAACTCGTGGGAAATTTGTTTTCGCCGGATTCGAACAGCAATTCTTCTGTCCCGGTTCCCTCCGAGGATTTCAGATAGAGGTCGTAGTGGCCGCGTACGCTGGAGGAAAATGCCACGCGGCTGCCGTCCGGCGACCAAACGGGAGCGGTATGGAGGCCCTGTTCGGAGGTCAAGCGGGATTTCGCCCCGCGCGCAAATTCGAACAGCCAGATGTGCACACTGGAACCGTCGAAGGCTGCCGAAGCGACTCGCGTACCATCGGGTGAAAGAGACGGACCCGATTCGTAGACGAAAGGCGCATCCACCAAGCCGAGAGGCTTACCTTGCCGGTCAAGCCAGGTCATCTGAGTGGTTTGGCCTGGAGCGCTGCGGTAAATCAATTTGTCCCCGCCCGAGACTGAAAAGAATCCGAGCGCCCGGTAATTGCCAACCTGCTCGACCACTGTTTCGGCTTCGCCCTTCAGCTTAAGCTGTGTCGTGTCCAGAGTCTGGGCCAGCAACGTGCTCCCACGCTGGAAAAGCAGTTTTCCTTCGCTCGAGTCCGGGAATGGCCAGAATTGCGAGCCGATCGCGGAAGCCGTAAGGCGTGTGCCCCCCTGCTCCTCAGGTTTGGTATCGAGGGATCCGACGTAGATTCCGCTATTTTCCGGGACAGTCGAAAAGCGTGAGTAGAGGAAATGCCGGCCATCCGGGAGAAATACGGGGAAGGCATGAGCCCTTTCCATCCGCGCGCTATCCAGGCGCGTCAAAGAAACGGGGACGCCACCTGCCGCCGGCACACGCATAATGCCCCTCGCTTCGGTCCCAAAGACGATAACATCCTCGTAGCTCCAGGAACCTCCGATCAGGACTCCGGGGGTATCGCAGATGGTTTGGGGCGGGTCACCCGAGAGGTTGGCTTTCTTGAGCTTCCCTCCGGTTTGAAAAACCACAGACCGGCTATCAGGGGACCAGAACGGCGGTGAATCGTCTATGCTTTCTGAGCCTGGTAGTGTCCGGGCAGCAAGTGAATCCTCGGTTTGAACCCACAGGCTTCTGACACCATCCGCACCGATCGCGCCAAAGGCCAGCGTCCGCCCGTCGGGCGACACCGAAAAGGCTCCGTTGCCCAGCAGACTCGTTTTGTCCGGAATCGGGATCTGGAAACGCTGCAATCCGGGAGTCGCGAGTGGCTTCTCCCGAAAATGGACGGCGCCGATCACCGAGAGTCCGAGTAGGAGAACTCCCGCCGCGCTCCAAGCCAGCCACGGCCGGTTTGCACGCACCGGCTCTGCCGGAGATTCCGGCACGATTTCCAGAAGCGCCATCGCGTCACCGATATCGCGCAGCCGCTGCTGGGGATCTCTCACCAGACAGCGCCGCAACAGGGGCCGTACCTTCGCGGGGACCCGATGCCACTCGGGATCCTTGGTCAGCACAGCCGCCAGCGTGTCGGCGAGCGTGTCGCCCTTGAAGACTCTGCTTCCGGTAAGCAGTTCATGCAGCACCACGCCGAAGGCCCAGATGTCAGCGCGCTTGTCCACGGGCTTGCCCTGCGCTTGCTCCGGTGCCATGTAGGAGGCGGTCCCCAGAATAACGCCGGAACGCGTCGCTTCCTCGATCGTGAAGGTCTCGTCTCCCGAGCGCGGGGAGTCAATCTTCGCTAGACCGAAGTCCAGGACCTTTACCTTACCTGCCGGCGTAATCTTGATGTTGCCCGGCTTGAGGTCGCGATGCACGATCCCCTTTTCATGCGCCGCTTCGAGGGCTTCCGCAATTTGGCGGGCGTACTGAAGCGCCGTTTCGAGCGGAAGGGGGCCCTTAGGCGATACGCCCTCCACTAGTTCCATCACCAGAAAGTTAGGCCCGACGTCGTACAGCGTACAGATGTTGGGATGATTCAGTGCTGCCACTGCGCGGACTTCGCGATCAAAGCGCTCATTAAAACGTTCGGTAGAGACCTTGATAGCGATATCTCGGCCGGTGCGCGGGTCGTGTGCCCTGTACACCTCGCCCATCCCGCCTCTGCCAAGAAGCGAAATGATCTCATACGGACCGAGTCTATCGCCTGGAGAAAGCGGCATGTGTGTGTCAGAGCTAAGTCTATCCGATCAGGAAGCGAGTAAGTCCCGTATCACGCGCCACTCGGACAAAGCTGGACGGCTGGGGGCTTGGTTGCCGGCTTGAGTGGCCCAGTGGAGACATCCCTTTGGGCGTATGCGCCGGGATCTGACTGACGCCCAACGGGAGTTCCTGGACTCCTTCATTCGTGAACCACCACGGAGAGACGGTCGCGGGTGCCCTTGGCGCGGGAGGCGTGAAGTTCTCAACGGTATTCTGTTCATCCTATAGCGCGGGTGCGCCGTGGGCCGATTCTGCCTCAGCGCTATCCTCCCCAATGTGCGGTTAACTGCGGGGACAGGAACTCCCTGTCCCCGCAACCTAACCCCATGCAAACAATGGAACTGCGGGGACAGCGGGGACAGTGTCCAATGCAAACGCATAGCGAGAATATTGGAAGCACACCATATATATACGTAGCGGAGAGCGACCGAAGCTATCCCCGCTGTCCCCGCACTCGCTTTATTCTCAATGGGTTGGGATGCGGGGACAGCTTTCTATAGCGGGGACAGCTCGCTATATGGGTGGCGGCCAGCACTGTAACTATAGATAGCGCGCCCAATTCCGGTGTTGCACTCTCTTGAAATAATCTTGCTTGGCGACTGCACGATTCGTTAGCACCGCGAGTATTAGTCTACAGAAGCATTGGTGGACGCCCGCTCGATAGCCACCGAGACTAAGTGGATTTCGGCAAGCCTACCACTCGAAATCGGAAAGCCAGGAAACGCCGACACTCGGTAGCTAGTTTTCTCAGAAGTGGCAACTGGCGGCCCAGGGCGGTCTAGGAGACGTATGAAAACAAAAATTTCGGTGCCCGTGTTAGCGAGAGACTCAATGATTTTGGAAGGAGATAACGTGTCTGAATTGAAAACTGACTGGCGAGCTAGAGGCAATACATTCGGGAGGATGCTCGTTGACCTGATAGTAAAACAGAGTGAATGCGTCTCATCGGATGACGACGTGAAGGCAAGTTTCGTTCGGGAATTCCTGGTTCTGTGCCGCTTCGGACTGGAGCTTGGGTACAGTTATGGCGACCAGGCGAGTGCGGACGGAGTTCT
>Ga0209168_10003427_pt1 | contig 10917 bp, 4 predicted proteins | sample Coa_R1_FD_187156 | JGI IMG/M metagenome (GOLD analysis project Ga0209168, IMG submission 187156) | Surface soil microbial communities from Centralia Pennsylvania, which are recovering from an underground coalmine fire - Coalmine... | ecosystem: Environmental > Terrestrial > Soil > Unclassified ... | reverse complement strand
TGCTGAAAAAGGCCAAATCGGGCGTCTTCGCCTGGGCCTTAGCTTCCGTTCGCATCTTACGATCCACGCTCTTACAATCCACGGCTTACAATCCTAAAATGACGAATTTCTCGATTGCCGTAATTCCCGGAGATGGCGTGGGGCAGGAAGTCGTTCCTGCTGCGCTCACGGTCCTTAAACGGATCGGCCAGAAATATGACGTGGAATTCACGTTTGACAATTATGAGTGGGGTTCAGATTACTACTTGCAGCATGGGCAAATGATGCCCGCAGATGCACTCGATAAATTGCGCGCCTCCGATGCGATTCTTTTAGGCGCGATAGGGCATCCGGATATTCCGGATAATGTCACACTAAACGGGTTGCTGCTACCGATCCGGCGCGCTTTCGATCAATTCGCAAACGTTCGGCCGGCGGTGTTATATGAAGGCGTGCAATCGCCGCTCGCGGGCCGTAAAGGCGGCGATATCAATATGGTCGTGGTGCGGGAAAACACTGAAGGAGAGTACGCCCAGGTGGGTGGCTTCTTGTACCACGATCAACCGGAGGAAGTAGCCATTCAGACGGCGGTTTTCACTCGCCGGGGGATTGAGCGCGTGGTGCGCTTCTCTTTCGAACTGGCGCGCAACCGCAATAAAAAGAAGCGCGTCACATCGATTACCAAGTCGAACGCCCAAGGTTATGGCATGGTTCTTTGGGATCGCGTCTTTCAGTCTGTAGCGTCTGAGTACCCTGAGATTGAGACAGAGTCGCTGCTGGTAGACGCGGCAGCCATGAATTTCGTGCGGCGTCCGGAAACCTTCGACGTCGTGGTGGGCTCCAATCTATTTGGTGACATCCTGAGCGATTTATCGGCAATTGTGGTCGGCAGCATTGGTCTTGCGGCGAGCGCAAATCTCGACCCGACGCGACGATTTCCTTCGATGTTCGAGCCCGTCCACGGCTCGGCGCCGGACATTGCCGGACGGGGAATCGCAAATCCATTGGCGACAATTGTCTCAGCCGGCATGATGTTAGATCACCTGGGATTGGAAGAGGCGGCCCGGCTGGTGGACGGATCCGTAACGGCAGTGTTAGCGGACGGGAAAGCTCGCACGCCGGATCTGGGGGGCACGGCCACCACAGCGGACGTAATCGCAGCCGTGTTAGAGAAGATTGGGTAGCAGTTACCCACATAATAGTAGTAATGTTTCCCACGGCACGTCGCGACTTGCTTGAAAGGGCGCATCAAGGTGCAGTGCTGGTTACTGCGAGCCGGCGTTTGGCTCGCACCCTGAACCAGAGCTATAAGCAGTGGCGCAGGGCGGAAGGCGACACAGTTTGGCCGACCCCGGCGATTCTGCCGTGGAGCGCTTGGCTCGAAAAGCTGTGGGATACTCGGTTGTTTGGCCAGCACCATGTTCCTATACAACAGCAGGCCGCCCTCGAAATCCTGCTCTCGCGCTCGCAGGAACGGGTGGTATGGCAGAAAATCATTGAGTGCTCCGTCGCAGGCGACCCTTTGCTCGACATTCCCGCCACCGCGGAGGCTGCGGCAAACTCCTGGCAACTGCTGAAGTCGTGGGACCTGGAGCGGCGAGCACTCGAAGCCGAGGCCGGCGACGATACCGCCGTCTTTCTTAGTTGGGCAGACGAATTTCAGCGCGTGTGCGCGGCCGAGGGTTGGGTGGAACAGGCGAGTCTGCCGGACCGGTTGGCGTCCGCGCTACATAGTCTCGCCCTTCCGCCGTTACTGCTGCTGAGCGGCTTCGATGAGGTATCGCCACAGCAGCAGCGATTTCTGGACGCCTGCCGTGCTGCGGGCACGCAAGTTGAGATTGCGGATCCTGCAGACTCGCAAGCGCCGTCGAGTGCCGTGTGCGTCGCGTTTCAGGACAGCAACGACGAGATTCGCGCCGCCGCCCGCTGGGCGCGCGGCCTGCTCGATTCCGGCGTGAGCGGTCCAATTGGAGTCGTAATCCAGGCGCTCGATCAGATGCGCGAGAAAGTGGAGCGTATCTTCACCGAGACGCTGCATCCCGCGGCTGTTCTTCCGGGCCGGCAGCAGCGCGAGCGAGCCTTCAACATCTCGGTAGGCCAGCCCCTGACGGCTTACCCTATCATTCGCACGGCATTACTGATTCTCGATCTGGATTTAGCAGGCAATCACTTTACACATCTGGGCGCGTTACTCCGCTCCCGGTATCTCAGCGGTGGCGAAGCGGAGTGGACCCGGCGCGGCGCGCTCGATGCAGAGATTCGGGAACAGGGCGCCACGGACCTTACGATCGAACGATTGCGGGGCATCGCTCGCAGCAGAAACGTGAATTGCCCGCGGTTCTTACGCGCTCTGGGGAAATGGCGTTCCGTGCGCATCTCGCTCCCGCAGAAACAGCGTGCGAGCGGCTGGAGCCGCGCTTTTTCGTTACTGCTGGACGCCTTCGGCTGGCCGGGCGATCGCCCACTCGATAGCCGCGAATATCAGATAGCACAGGAGTGGAACGCGACGCTTTCCGAGCTCGCCCGCCTGGACACGGTTCTTCCCGCGGCCGGTGCCGGAGAAGCGCTTCGGGAGCTAAAAAGAATTGCTGCGGGCACGATCTTTCAGCCCGAGGGAGGCAATTCGCCCATCCAGATCCTCGGAATTCTGGAAGCCTCTGGGCTCCGATTCGAACATCTGTGGATCGCTGGCCTCCACGATGAAACATGGCCGGGACCTGCCGCACCCGATCCTTTCCTGCCCGTCCCACTGCAGCGCCGATTACAAATGCCGCACGCCTCTCCGGAGCGGGAACTGGAATTCGCGCGCCTGATTACAAACGGCCTGCTGGGCAGCACCAATAACATCATCGTGAGCTTTCCGGCGCACGAGGGAGATCGGGATCTGGGGCCAAGCCCGCTGATTTCCGATATCCCGCATATCCCGCCGAAGCGTCTTCACCTGCGCGACTATCCTCTGTACAACGCAATTATCCGCGAAACGGCGCGTATCGAAACCGTCGAGGATGCCCAAGCGCCCATTGTAGAGGCGGAATCGTGGCAAAAGGGCGGGATCCACGTCTTTGAGTTTCAAGCGGCATGTCCGTTCCGCGCATTTGCCGAATTACGGTTGTCTGCCGTGGCGCTTGAGTGTCCCAAGCCGGGCCTGAACGAGCGGGAACGAGGCCTGCTGATCCATTACGCGCTCGAAAACGTGTGGCGCAATCTCAAATCGCAGGAACGCCTCGCGACCATCCGGTCTGAGATTTTAACCCAGGTAATCCATGACGCCGTTGCCAGCGCGATTCGCTCGTTGGCTGAGGATCGCGGAAGCGAGCTGGCTCCGAACTTCGCTGCGATTGAGCAATCGCGCCTCGAATCTCTCTTACGCAATTGGCTTGAACTGGAAAAACACCGTGCCCCTTTCGAAGTGATACAGCCGGAAGGCGAGCGCTACGCCGAGCTTGGCGGTATCCGCTTCAAAGTGCGAATCGATCGCATCGATCGGCTCCCTGACGGCCGGGAAGTGATTGTGGATTATAAAACCGGAAGACCCAAGCTGAGCGACTGGGAAGGCCCGCGTCCGGAAAATCCCCAACTGCCTTTATACGCCGCCACGCACCCAGATGAGTTGGCAGGTATTTTGTTCGGACAGATTCGTGCCGGCGACATGCGCGTGATCGGAGTTGGCGACAGCCAGGCAATCGAGCACAACATTAAGCAAGTTAACCTGCCGGTATCTCTCGATGCGTGGCGCAGCGTATTGATGCGGCTGGGTGAGGACTTTCGCGCCGGCAACGCCGTGGTGGATCCGAAAGATCCCGTCAAATCCTGCCGGTATTGCGGCCTGCAGGCGCTCTGCCGGGTGCGCGAGATTACGCATAAGGCACCCGTGGGCATGGTGGAGGATGAGTAGGATGACTATCGCCGATGCGGCAGAACGCCGGCGGGCTCTCGATCCAACACGGTCTTTCATTGTTCAGGCGCCGGCGGGTTCGGGCAAAACCGAACTGCTGATCCAGCGCTATCTCACGCTGCTGCCGCATGTCGAAAATCCCGAAAGCGTTCTAGCGATCACGTTCACCCGGAAAGCTGCGGGTGAGATGCGGCGGCGCGTGCTGAGTGCGCTAGCGAGTGGCGCGCAGCCTAAGCCGGAGAAACCGCATGAGGCACTCACCTGGGAACTGGCGCGAGCCGTCTGCGCGCGCGACACAGCCGCTCAATGGCGGTTGCTCGAAAATCCGCATCGCCTGCGCATCCGCACCATCGATTCGCTGTGCGTCTCAATTGCCCTGCAGATGCCTTGGCTCTCCCGCTTGGGAGCGCCGGCCAATATTGCGGAGGAACCGGAGGAACTCTATCGCGAAGCTGCCAGCCAGACCGTCGCGCTGGTGGAGGACAAAGAATGGTGTCCGGCAATGTCGCGCCTGCTCTCCCATCTGGACAATAATGTGGCGGCGCTCGAGGGCCTGCTCATCGCGATGCTCGCCCGACGAGATCAATGGATGCGTCACATTGGTGTCGGCGGCGATCGTAGCACGTGGCGCGCGGCTCTGGAAACTGCTTTACAAAATGTCATTCGCGAAGCGCTGGAACGCGTGCGCCGCAGCGTGCCGGATGCTCTGCGCGGCGATATTGTCGCACTGGCTTCCTTCGCCGGCCGGAACCTGGCGCATTCCACCAGTCCGCTGCGAACCTGGGCCGGTTTGCGCGAGCTGCCCGGCGCCGATCCGGATGCGCTCGGCGCATGGCTGGGTCTGGCGGAGTTGCTGCTTACCAAAGGCGGCCGTTGGCGGCGTAACGCGACCGGCGATATTGGTTTTCCCTCCGGGACACGGAACGAGAAAACCCTCCTGAAAAGTATCACTGGAGCGCTCGAGCATTACCAGGAATTCCAGCGCAGTCTCCTGGAATTGCGGTCGGTGCCTCCCACGGGGTTCGACAATGCGCAATGGGAAGTGGTCGACGCGCTGCTTACTGTTCTGCCTGTTGCAGTGGCTCAGCTTCACATGGCGTTCCGCGAGCGGCGCGCGGTGGACTATAGCGAAATTACCCAGGCCGCTCTTCGGGCCCTAGGTGGAGTGGAGCACTCGACTAACTTGGGACTGTCGCTCGATTACCGCATCAGCCATATTCTGGTCGATGAGTTCCAGGATACGTCGCTCAGCCAGTTCACGTTGCTCGAAAAACTCACGACAGGCTGGCAGCCGGCTGACGGCCGAACTCTGTTCGCCGTTGGCGATCCGATGCAATCGATTTACCGCTTCCGTGAAGCTGAAGTCGGCCTGTTTTTGAAAGCGCGCCGCCACGGCATCGGATCTGTCCGCCTGGAGCCGCTCCAGTTGACGGCGAACTTCCGCTCAGCGCCTGGAATTGTCGAATGGGTGAACGGCGCATTCTCGCGCGTCTTTCCGGAGAACGAAGACGTGGCGACCGGCGCTATCCGGTTCAGCGAATCCACACCCATTCAGTCCACGGCCATCCAGTCCGGTGACGGCGCGGTCCACGTTCATGCGTTTTTGGATCGCGACGATGCCGCGGAAGCGGAGCACGTGACGGAGATCATCAAGCAGGCACGCCGCCGCGATGTGAAAGCAACAATCGCCGTGCTGGTGCGGGCCAAGACTCACCTGCCCGTAATTCTTGAAAAACTGCGCGCTGCTGGAATGAAATATCGCGCCGTGGAACTTGAGGCGTTGGGCGAAGTGCCGCTGATCGGCGATCTGATCGCCTTGACCCGCGCGCTTCTGCATCCCGGCGATCGCGTGCCGTGGCTCGCGATACTGCGTGCTCCCTGGTGCGGTTTGACTCTGGCCGATCTCCACACGCTGGTCGCAGGCGCGCCGGAAGCCACCGCTTGGGATCTGCTGCGCGACGCTACCCGCGTCGCGAAATTGAGCCCCGACGGTCAGTCGCGACTGGAGAGAATGCGAGCCGCACTGGGGAATTCGCTCGATAGCCGGCAGGAGACATTGCGGTCCTGGGTGGAAGGAGCCTGGCTCGCCCTCGGCGGTCCCGCGTGTGCTGAAAGCCAGGCAGATCTTGAAAGCGCCGGCGCTTTTTTTGAGCTGCTCGAAAATTTCGACCAAGGCCGCGATACGGATCTCGACCGGCTTGAAGATCGTGTGCAAAAGCTTTTTTCAAGACCCGATCCCGAGGCAGATGAAACGCTGCAAATCATGTCTATCCACAAAGCCAAAGGACTTGAATTTGACGTTGTCATCCTGCCGGGACTTGGCCGCAAGACCCGAGGAGACGATCCCGTGTTATTACGATGGCTGGAGCGCCCGAGCGAAACCTCGCCCGGCGAACTGCTGCTGGCGCCAATTCCATCGGCTGGCTTCAAAGACGATCGGTTGTCCGGCTACGTGAAACGGATCGAGAACAAAAAAAGCGAATACGAGTCCGCCCGCCTGCTCTATGTGGCGGCCACGCGGGCGAAGAAGCAGCTTCATCTGCTGGGGCATACCAGCGGTCAACTGGAAAATGGAGATCCGAAGCAGCCACACTCCAGCTCTCTGCTTCGCCGCCTATGGCCGGTGGTCGAGGCCGAATTCCTGCAACACGGAGCCAGCGTCGGGGCTGTCTCTGGCACAGCCGAAGGGGCAATTTCAACGACCATTTTTCCCATCCGCCGTCTGCATCGGGATTGGACTCTGCCCGCGCCGCCACCCGGCTTCGCGACGTTGGAAGAACACGCGCGAATTTCCGAAGACCAGCAGGACGGAACCGCCCAGGACCCTTCCTTCCTTTGGGTCGGCGAAACTTTGCGGCATGTGGGCGCCGTAGCGCACCGGATGTTGAACCAGATATCCCGCGATGGCCCATGCACCTCGGATGTGTCATCCATACACGCACGCCGTCCGGTTATTGAAGCGGCTCTCCGCGGTCTCGGCCTTTCACGAGATCAGATTGGCGAGGCGGCAGAGAAGGTGGAACGAGCCTTGGTCGAAACCTTGCAGGACCCGCGCGGAGCCTGGATCCTCGATCCCTCTCACGCCGAAGCTCGTAGCGAGTTCCCGCTCACGGGCGAGGTGAATGGCGAGATCGTGAGTGTCCTGATTGACCGAACGTTTATTGACGACCACGGCGTCCGCTGGATCATCGATTTCAAAACAAGTACGCACCAGGGCGGCGATACGGAAGCATTCCTCGATCGGGAACGGGAACGCTACCGCGGTCAGCTCGAACGCTATCGCGCGCTGCTCGCAAAAGTCGATCCCCGTCCGATCCGGCTGGGCTTGTATTTTCCGCTATTGCGTGGATGGCGTGAATATGCGCCCGCAGAAGCGACGGGCCACCGGCATTCTGCCAAGGGTTTCCGTGAAACGTAACTGCATATTCCGCATCAGCCTTTGTGATGGCATTTTAAGAGAATAAAAGAAAAGGAGTAATTATGACCGTTCCTCTTTCAAACCCGGCTGAGCTAAAGATGTTGGAAGACAAAGCGACGTGGTTGCGCATCGACTCCGTCCGCTCGACCACAGAGGCAGGCAGCGGACATCCGACAAGTTGCGCCTCGGCCGCCGAAATTATGTCTGTGCTCTTCTATTCCGTCATGCGCTATGATCCGGCGCACCCCGGCGCTCGCGAGAACGATGTGTTTGTGTTATCGAAAGGCCACGCCGCCCCGATTCTCTACGCAGCTTGGGTGGAGGCCGGCGCGTATCCGCGCGAGAAGCTGCTGACCTTGCGCAAGGCCGATTCCGATTTCGAAGGACATCCGACTCCTCGGCTGCCGTTTGTGCCTGCGGCGACCGGCTCGCTCGGCCAAGGCCTATCGGTAGCGGTGGGCATCGCGATCGCGATGAAGCAGTTCGAACACTCCGACCGGCGCGTTTACGTCTTAATGGGCGATGGCGAATCCGCGGAGGGATCGGTTTGGGAAGCCGCGCAATGGGCCACGCTCCACGGCCTCAGTAATCTGTGCGCCACGATTGACATCAACCGGCTGGGGCAGAGCGAGCCGACCATGCTGGAACATCATCTCAATACATATAAGGCCCGGTGGGAGGCGTTCGGATGGCAAGCTCTGACAGTGGACGGGCACAGTCTTCCGGAACTACTTTCGGCGTATGAAACGGCACGCCAGACTACGGATCGGCCGACTATCGTATTAGCCGCGACTGTAAAGGGCAAGGGATTGATCGGTATTGAAGGCTTGGAACACTGGCACGGCAAGGCGCTTGAGAAAGACCGTGCCGCGAAGGTGCTGGAATCGCTAGAAGAACAGCTTACCGGCGCCAGCGCGGAATGGAAGCCGAAGCTTCCTGAGGCACGAACCGGCGGAAATGGCGCGCCCAAGATCGATCTGGCTGCCGCGGGAAAGCCGCCCTACACGATTGACGGCAAGGAAGTGGCGACACGGCGAGGCTTCGGCGACGGTCTCACGGCGCTGGCCAAGGCGGATCCCCGAATTGTTGTTCTGGATGGCGATGTGAAGAACTCCACCTATACGGAATCGTTCGAGGGTATCGCGCCAGATCGTTTCTTGCAGGGATATATTGCCGAGCAGAACATCGTGGGGGTCGCGATGGGGCTGGCCTCTCGCGGTGAAGTGCCGTTCGCATCCACCTTCGCGTGCTTTTTGACCCGCGCCTACGATTTCATCCGTATGGCGGCGATCAGCGATTTAAATATCAAGCTGGTTGGAACACACGCGGGCGTCTCGATTGGGGAGGATGGCCCATCGCAGATGGGACTGGAAGATCTGGCAATGATGTGCGCCGAGCCGGTGTTCACAGTGCTCTATCCCGCCGATGCCCCTAGCGCGTGGAAGGCGACCGCGTTGATCGCGGAGCATCCCGGCCCCTGCTATCTCCGTACCGGCAGACCTGCCACGGCGGTCCTTTATGGTCCTGACGAGCAATTTGAGATCGGCAAGTGCAAAGTGCTGCGGGCGGGCGAGAACGACAAAGCGCTGATCGTAGCGGCGGGCATTACGGTTTTCGAGGCCCTATCGGCCTTCGACGAACTCGCCAAAGAGCAGATTCCTGTCCGCGTGATTGATCTTTTCAGTGTGAGCCCCATTGATCGCGAGCAGCTCATTACCGCAGCGCGCGCGGCTGGTGGCAATGTCATCACTGTTGAGGATCATTACGAACACGGCGGTATTGGCGACGCAGTTGCTTCCGCGCTTTCGGACCAAGGTGTCCGGCTCCATAAGCTCGCGGTCAGGAAAATTGCACACAGCGGAACGCCCAAGGAACTGATCGAGAAATTTGGCATTTCCGCGAAACACATTGTGGAGGCGGTGAAGAAAGCGGTTGCAGCAGAGCCCACGGCGAAGAAGCCGAAAGCTCCGCGCGCGAAACGGGACTTGGGGAAAGCTCAAGCGCGCGGCTAAGGAATTCCGTCCCACGCTTATTCGCTGGGCCGCTCTGTAATGGGTTGGTCCCCACGCGCCGGCAATGGCGATTTCGCGCCACCGTGCGCTTCGCCTTCCAGAAGAGACGCCAAATTGCCGTAGGCGTAGATAGTCGGGGCGTGATTCTGCATCAAGCCTCCCGTATCCGCAGTCGGTCCATAGGTGCTATGCAATTCACGGCCGAGCATGCGGAGCATCGCCATCAACTGTCCGCGGTGCTGTGCTGTGTGGTTCACACGCCGCGTCATGACCCAGGCTCGCGATCGGAGCACGTCAAAGAACGTTACCGTCTCTTCCCACCACGTCTCCTCTTTTTCACGCAGAGCCGCCAGGCGTCGTGCGCTGTCTTCCGCATACCGTGCCATGAACTCCCAACGAACTTCACGAGCGGGCAAGGGCGGCGCACCCACGTCTATTCCCAACATGTCGCGGAACCAGAGGTTCTCGCTGATGCACTGATGGACCATCTGTTCGTGAGGGTTGCGCCCACGCCGATCGGCCGCATTTGGCCGCACCGTGAGATCTTGATCGTGGAACATGCTCCAGACGCTGAGGACTTTCAACCGCTCGGTATCGTAGGTGTCGATCAAAAAATCATATTTCATAAAATGTCCGCTCTTTCAGTGTATTGACTGATGGGGCGCGCCTCTGCCGGGTTTCGCATATGCGAGAGTGAAAGCGGCGATCCCTCGCCCAGGTCGAGGAACATGACAAATCATTACGACGCGATCGTTATCGGAACTGGACAGGCGGGTCCGTATCTGGCAGCGCGATTGGCAGGTGACGGCAAGAAAGTTGCCGTGATCGAACGCAACCGGTTCGGCGGCACGTGTGTCAATACCGGGTGCATACCGACCAAAACTTTGGTTGCCAGTGCGCACGCAGCGCATTTGGCGCACCGCGCAGCGAATTTTGGTGTCGCTCTCGAGGGCGCTGTCAAAGTCGACATGAAACGGGTTAAAGCTCGTATGGACTCGGTTTCGGGGAAGTCCAGAACTAGTGTAGAAACCTGGATGAAGGGTCTTGCGAACTGCACGGTTTATGAGGAACACGCCCGCTTCGAATCTGCGCACGAGGTGCGTGCCGGCACTAGCCTGTTGACTGCGGATTCAATTTTCATCAACGTAGGCGCCCGCGCGGCTGTTCCGGCGATGCCCGGCCTCGAACAGGTCAAGTACTTTACGAATTCGACGATGCTCGATATCGATTTTCTTCCGCAACACCTTATCATCGTCGGCGGGGGCCCAGTTGGCCTTGAGTTCAGCCAGATGTACCGGCGTTTTGGCAGCAAGGTCACAATTGTGGAGAGAGCGCCGCGATTACTGCAACAGGAGGATGAGGATGTGTCTGCGGCGATTCGCGACTTCCTGGAAAAAGAGGGCATCGAAATTCGCGTCAATGCCACCTGCATCGGCATGGCGAAGCACGATGATGGCGTGGAAGTCCGCGTCGATTGCACAACTGGATCTCCTACGGTCATCGGATCGCATCTTTTGCTAGCCGTGGGCCGCCGGCCCAACACAGATGATTTGGGCTTGGAAAAGGCTGGAATCGCATCCGATGAGCACGGATACATTACGGTCGACGATCAG
>Ga0209168_10003426_pt1 | contig 10918 bp, 12 predicted proteins | sample Coa_R1_FD_187156 | JGI IMG/M metagenome (GOLD analysis project Ga0209168, IMG submission 187156) | Surface soil microbial communities from Centralia Pennsylvania, which are recovering from an underground coalmine fire - Coalmine... | ecosystem: Environmental > Terrestrial > Soil > Unclassified ... | reverse complement strand
TGGCCCGGAACCTTCAACGTCATGGGGCCCCCGCGAACTCCGCGTAGCGGAGTGGAGTGAAACCCGGGCCGAGTGGCCCGGAACCTTCAACGTCATGGGGCCCCCGCGAACTCCGCGTAGCGGAGTGGAGTGAAACCCGGGCCGAGTGGCCCGGAACCTTCAACGTCATGGGGCCCCCGCGAACTCCGCGTAGCGGAGTGAGTGGGGAAGGCGTCGTAGCACCGCCGCGTCGATGACGGATCAAAAGTCTTACGAGGTGGGGAAGTAACGTGCCGAAGACCGAGTATTGGCAGTGGTATGCGGAGGAGTTCGCTCCCACGGAGCGCCACGAGCATGCCGTCGAAGAGCTGCTGGCGGCGGGGCGCTCGCGGTTCCAGCAGTACGCCATCCTCCGGACGCCCGTCTTCGGCAAGCTCTTGGTCCTCGACGGCGATACGCAGAGCTCGCAAGGCGACGAGCGTATCTATCACGAGTCGCTCGTCCATCCGGCGATGGCGGCCGTCGATGACCCGCGCGAGGTCCTGATTCTCGGTGGCGGTGAAGGGGCGACGTTGCGCGAGGTGCTCCGCAACCCCGGCGTCACGCGCTGCACGATGGTGGACATCGACGGCGAAGTCGTGGAGCTCTGCAAGCGTCATCTGCCGGAATGGGGATCCGGCGCGTGGGATGATCCGCGAGCGCGCGTGATCATCGGCGACGCTTTGGCGTTCCTGCGAGACGATCGCGACCGATACGACGTCGTCATCAGCGACCTGACGGAGCCGCTGCGCGACTCGCCCTCGTGGCCCCTTTTCAACGACGCTGTCTTCCGCGATATCAAGACGCGCCTGCGCGACGGCGGCGTCTACGTGCTCCAGGCCAGCACGGCGGCATTCCACAACATGGCGCTGCACGTCAAGATGGCGCGCACCTTGCGCCGGCACTTCACGCACGTGAGGAGCTTCGTCACGCACGTGCCCGCGTTCGACACCGCCTGGGCCTTTCTCGCCTGTTCCGACGCCGTCGACGTGAAGATGCTCGACGATGCGCGCATCGCACGCTACGTCGCGCAGCTGCGAGGCGAAAACTTTTTCTACGACGAGGAGACGCATCGAAGACTCTTCGCGCTGCCGCTCTACCTGCGGCGCGCGCTGGCCGAAGAAGGAGAGGTCTTTTCATGAGCGCATGGCGCGAGAGAAGTGTGTTGGTCACGGGCGGCGGAAGCGGCCTCGGACGCGCCATGGCGCAGCGCTTCGCCGCCGAAGGCGCCGCCGTGGTCATCGTCGGGCGGCGCGAAGAGCCGCTCCATGAAAGCGTCGCGCTCATCGAACGCGCCGGCGGTCGCGCCTTCTCGACGAGGTGCGACGTGCGCGATCCCGAGCAGGTGCAGGCGGCCGTCGCCTTTGCCGTCGAGCGCACGGGCCGCCTCGACGTGCTCGTCAACAACGCCGCGGGAAACTTCATCTGCCCCTCGGAACAACTTTCGCCTAATGGCTTCAAGTCCGTCGTTGACATCGTGCTGAACGGCGGCTTCAATTGCTCGCGCTTTGCGTTCGAACACCTGAAGGCAAGCCGCGGAGCGATCCTTAACATCGTGGCGACGTACGCATGGCTCGCAGAGCCGGGCGTCGTTCACTCCGCTTCTGCGAAAGCCGGATTGCTGGCCATGACCCGAACGCTTGCGGCGGAGTGGGGACCGTTCGGCATTCGCGTCAACGCGATTGCACCGGGGCCCATCCATACGGAAGGCACGGACAAGAACCTGTGGATCGCGCCGGAGCTGGAGCCCGCGGTCGTGCAAGGTATTCCGCTGGGGCGCATGGGCCGGCCCGAGGACGTCTCCGAAGCGGCGCTCTGGCTCTGTAGCGAGCAAGCGGCGTGGGTAAGCGGTACGTGCGTCACGGTCGACGGAGGGCAGTGGCTTTCCGCGGGGGTGTACGGCTTCCGCTCGGCGTACGAGCGATTCGGAGGGCGCGCATGAAGGGCTTGACGATCTTTCTGCTCGGCGTGATCGTGGGCCTCATCGTGATGTTCGCGTTGGTCGGCCAAGGGTACGTCCATCCCACAGCGCTGTCGCCGAGGACCGTGATTGCCGGTGAGACGCCGAGTCCGACGCCGGCGGCAGCCTTGCCGGTATCCACGCCGGGGTCCTCGCCTTCTCCTGCCTCGTCTGCAACGCCGGAAGCGAGCGCGCAAGCATCGCCGGCGGCGGGATCAATCGCGGGCAACACGTACGTATGGAACGGTCCGGAGGGAACGATCACGTACGCCTTCCATGACGACGGCACCTATGACGCCACCTACTCCGCCATAGAAGGCAACGCGAAGATCGCCGGTGTTTCGAAAGGCACCTGGAAGCTCGACGGAACGCAGTTGAGGACCGACGAGTCGTCAGGAATCACGCGGCGCACGGAGGACTCGACCACGACGACGCGTCCCATCGGCGCGGGCAACGTGACGTTCAGCGTCTCGGGCGACACCATCACCGACGCAAAAGGCCGCACGTATCAACCTCTTGCCGCCGCCACGAAATCGTAAGCCGACCTGCCTCGCGCTAGCGAGGTGGGGTATTGAGGAAATTCAGCGTGGCGTGCGCGACCAGCTTTTCACCGCTGTAGACGCTGACTTCGCCGTACACGATGCGCCGGCCGGGTTTCAGCACGCGCGCTTCCGCGACGAGGTCGTGCGGTCCCAGCGCGGGAGCGAGGAACGCGATGTGGAGGCTGGCGGTCGTCGTCTCTTGCTCTTCGCCGTAGATCGACGCCAGCGCCATGTAAAAGCACGTATCGCAAAGACTGGTGATGGCCCCGCCGTGCACGGCGCCCGTGCCGTTGGTGATATCATCGCGAAACGGCATCCGCATGACGGCGCGCCCTTCACCGACGGACTCCAGCCTGAGATCGAGAAGCGTGAGATAGTGACTGCGGCGTTGATCGTAGCGCGCAATGGGATCTTCGATCGGCTTGGTCATATTGCGGCATTCCGTAGGATCGAATGGCCCACCTGTGTCGAATGGCCTACCTCGACGGAGGCAGGCACCGCTCGAACGGCGACGAAAGAGGGCGCCGCTATGGTGAACGAGTCCGCCGAGAGGCAAACCGCGCTCTACGACGAGCACCTCGCATTGGGAGCTCGCATGGTCCCGTTCGGGGGCTTCGAGATGCCGGTCCAATACGAAGGCATCCTCAAGGAGCACGATGCTGTGCGTAAGCGCGCCGGGCTCTTCGACCTCTCGCACATGGCGCAGTACTTCTTCACGGGCGCGGGCGTCGGTGAGTGGCTCGATGCGCTCACCGTCAACAAAGTCGTGACGATGAAGCCGCGCCAAGCGCGTTACAACGTTTTCACCAACGAGCGGGGCGGCGCGCACGACGACGTCATCATCTACCGTCTGGACGACGAGCGATGGCTGGTCGTGGTCAACGCCGGCAATGCGGCGAAGATGTTGGCATATCTCCAAGAGCGGCTTCCTTCCGGCATCACGTTCACCTCTAAGCACGGAACCAACGCGAACATCGCGATCCAAGGCCCGCTCTCGCAGCAGCTCTTGGCGCCGTTCGTCGACGTCGAGCTCGCGGACCTCAAGTACTACACGTGCATGGAGTGCCGGGTCGACGGCGTGGCGTCGATCGTGGCGCGCACGGGCTACACGGGCGAAGACGGCTTCGAGATTTTCGTCGAGGGCGAGGCGGCACCGCGCATCTGGCGCAAGCTCCTGGATGCCGGGCGTGACGACGGCGTGGTCGCCTGCGGCTTGGGCGCGCGGGACGTCTTGCGGTTGGAAGCCGGCATGGCGCTCTACGGACACGAGCTCAGCGAAGAGATCACGCCGCTGCAAGCAGGCCTCGCTTGGGTGGTGAAGTTCGACAAGCCCTCGTTCGTGGGCAAGGAGGCACTGCAGGGCCAAGCCCAGGCGGATCAGTTTTCGCGGATCGTGGGAGTGAAGGCCGTCCAGGGTCCGCCGTTGCGCGAGGGTTACGTCGTGAAACACGACGGGCTCCCGCTGGGAGAGGTGCGTTCGGGCGCGCCGTCGCCGACGGTAGGTGCCAACATCGGCACAGCATTGATCGCCAAGCAGGCGGCAGCGCCGGGCACGTCCGTCACCGTGGAGATTCGGGCGCGCGAGTATCCGGCCGAGATCGTCGCTCTGCCGTTCTACAAGCGTGCAGCGAGCTAACTAACTGTTGATTCGGAGGGAACCGAGAGTGGCGCAGCCGCAGGGCTTGTTGTATTCGAAAGAGCACGAGTGGGCAAAAGTCGAGGGCGACGTCGCGACCGTCGGCATCACCGACTACGCGCAGCAGTCGCTGGGCGACATCGTCTTCGTCGAGCTACCGAAAGTGGGAGCAAAGGTCGACCAGGGCGGCAACGTCGGCGTCGTGGAGTCCGTCAAGGCCGTAAGTGACCTGTTCACGCCCCTTAGCGGGGAAGTAGTGGAGGTCAACACGGCGCTCGAAGACGATCCGAGCCTGGTCAACCGCGAGCCCTTTGGCGGCGGCTGGATGTTCAAGATCAAGGTCAGCGGCGATCTCAGCTCGCAGCGATCCAAGCTGCTGGACGCTTCCTCATACGAGGCATTGATCCGTGAGAGCGAGCATTAGGCGGGGTTTATCGCTCCTCCAAGCGAACTAGGAAGCGGACCGGACGGCCGCCGCCGTCCTTATTCATTCGGGAAAGGGTCATCAAGCTCGTGTACACGCCACATACGGATCGCGACATCCAGGAGATGCTCGCGGTCGTCGGGGCGCCATCGCTCGAAGCGCTGGCACGCGTGCCCGACGAGGTTGCGCTCAAGGCGCCGCTCGATCTTCCGCCGGCCTTGGCGGAGATTGATCTCATGCGCCGTTTCGAGCAACTGGCCGCGCGCAATACGGGCACGGGCTATCGTCAGTTCTTGGGCGCCGGGGCATATCGTCATTACGTGCCGCCCGTGCTGGGGCTCGCCATGCGTGGAGAGTTCCTGACGGCCTACACCCCCTATCAGGCAGAAGTCTCGCAAGGCTCGCTGCAGGCCATCTACGAGTGGCAAACATACATCTGCTTGCTGACGGGCTTAGATGTCGCCAACGCGTCCGTCTATGACGGCGCGACGGCGACGGCCGAGGCGGCGATCATGGCCATTAACGCGACGGGCCATCGTACGCTCCTGGTCTCGCGCGCGGTCCATCCCAATTACCGCGCCGTGCTGCGGACATATGCCGAAGGCTTGGACGCGACGATCGAGGAGCTTCCCCTCACGGCCGGCGGGCTGACGGACTGGTCGCAGCTGGCATCGCGTCTGGCGCGCAACGACGTGGCGGCCGTGGTCGTGCAGTCGCCCAATTTCTTCGGCAACGTCGACCAGCCCCCGGCGCAGGCGCAGCAGGCGATCAGAGACGCCGGCGCATTGCTGATCGGCGTCGTGGCGGAGGTGCTCTCGTTGGCGGTGCTACCACCACCGGCGCGGTGGGGCGCCGAGATTGCCGTGGGCGAGGCGCAGTCGTTCGGCGTGGCGCTGGCCTACGGCGGCCCCTACGCAGGCTTCATGGCCACCACCAAAGAGCATTTGCGCCGCTTGCCCGGACGGTTGGTGGGAAAGTCGGTCGACGCGCAGGGGCGCACGGCCTACGTGCTGACGATGCAAGCGCGCGAGCAGCATATCCGGCGCGAGAAAGCGACGTCGAACATCTGCACCAACCAGGCGCACTGCGCGCTGATCGCCACGATGTATTTGGCCGCTGTGGGCGACACCGGCTTGAGAGCGATCGCCGCGGAGAATCTGCGCCGCTCACGCCAGCTGGCCACGGCAGCGGCCAACATTTCCGGCTTCCGCCTGGCGCACGAGGCACCGTTCTTCAACGAATTCGTGGTGCGCGTGCCCGGGCGCGCCGCGGACGTGTTGGAGCTGCTGGAGCGCAACGGCATCCTTGGCGGCGTCGATTTGGGGCGCTGGTATCCTGAGTACACCGACGCGATCCTGATGACGGCCACCGAACTGACGACCGACGACGACATCCAAGCGCTGGCGAACGCGCTCCAGGAGGTTCCTGCTCGTGCCGCTGCCGTCTAGCACGCAAACGCCCTTGCTCTTCGAGCAGGGCAAACCGGGGCGCGCCACGCCCTACGTGACCTCCAGTGCCAGCGCAGAGCAGTTCCTGCCCAAGGAGCTGGTGCGCGACGATCTCCAGTTGCCGGATCTCCCGGAGCTGGAGATGGTGCGCCACTTCACGCGGCTCTCGCAGAAGAACTTCGGCATCGATCTGGGCTTCTATCCCTTGGGCTCGTGCACCATGAAGCACAACCCCAAGGTGAACGACGCCGTAGCGGCGTTGCCGGGGTTTCGCGACCTCCATCCCTATGTGCCGGATCACCTGGCGCAAGGCGCGTTGCAGGTGATGTGGGAGCTGGAGCGCGCGCTCTCTTCGCTCTTCGGCATGGCGGCGTTTTCGCTCAATCCGTCGGCGGGCGCGCACGCGGAGCTCACGGCGCTGTTGATCGCCAAGGCGTACTTCAAAGAGCGGGGCGAGCGGGGGCGCACGACGGTCATCGTGCCCGACACGGCGCACGGCACCAATCCGGCCTCGGCGGCGATGGTGGGCTACAAAGTGGTCTCGCTGAAGTCCAAAGAGAACGGGCGCGTCGATCCGGAGGAGATGCGCAAGGCGGTGGGGACGGACACGGCGGTCTGCATGATGACCAACCCCAACACGCTGGGCCTGTTCGAAGACGAGATCGCCGCGATCGCGCGCATCGTGCATGAAGCCGGCGGGCTGATGTATTACGACGGGGCGAACGCCAACGCGCTGATGGGCATTACACGTCCGGGTGACATGGGCTTCGACCTGATGCACCTGAACACGCATAAAACCTTCACCATCCCGCATGGCGGCGGTGGGGCAGGGCACGGTCCGGTAGGCGTGGCAAAGCACTTGGTGGCGTATCTGCCGACGCCGATCGTCGTGCGCGAGGGGCCGGAGGGACCGACCACCGAGAAGCATACCTTCAGGCTGGACTTCGATCGGCCGCGTTCGGTGGGCCCGGTGCGCTCGTTCTGGTCGAACTTCGCGCATGCGGTGCGGGCACTGGCGTATATCTATGCCAATGGGGCCCGGGGGTTGCGTCGGGTAAGCGAGCTGGCGATTCTCAACGCCAACTACCTACGGGTGAAGATTGCCGAGTTTCTGACCGTGCCCTACGATGAAGTCTGCCGCCACGAGTTCGTAGCAAGCGCACAGGACCTCAAGCGCGAGACGGGCGTGCGGGCGCTGGATCTCGCCAAGGGGCTGCTGGACAACGGCTACATGGCGCCGACCGTGTACTTCCCGCTGATCGTGCCTGAGTGCATGATGATCGAGCCCACGGAGACGGAGACCAAGGAGACGCTCGACGCCTTCGTGGAGACGTTGCGCTCCTTGGTGGAGACGGCGCGGCGGGACCCTGATGCCTTACTGAGTGCCCCGCAGCGCACGCCCGTCGGCCGCATCGACGAGGCCCGTGCTGCACGTCAGCCGGACCTTCGTTGGATGCCGGCAGAAACTGGAGTTCATTGATGACATACGCTGGCATGAAGGTCGCGTGGCCGGTCGCGATCTGGCTTACCGGGATTCACGTGCTGGCCTTGTTGGCCTTCTTGCCCGCGCTCTTTTCGTGGAGCGGCGTCATCTTGGCGGTGGTGCTCTACCTCATCACCGGCATCCTCGGCGTCAACGTGCTCTTTCATCGCGCGATCACGCACCGCGGGTTGGTGCTGGCGAAGCCGCTCGAGTATGCGTTTGCGCTCTTCGGGTCATTGGCGGCGCAAGGCGGCCCGATCACGTGGGTGGCGACCCACCGCATCCACCATGCCAAGAGCGATCGCGCAGGCGATCCTCACGGGATGGATCGGGGTTTCTTCTGGGCGCACGTGGGGTGGATGTTGTTCGTCGATCCGAACTTTCAGAAGGATGATGCGACCTTCGCACGCTACACGCCGGATCTTCAGAAGCAGCCGTACTACCGGTTCCTCGAGCGCAACTTCATCCTACTGCAAGCAGCGCTGGCGATCGTGCTGTTTCTGATCGGCGGTTGGTCGTGGGTGTTTTGGGGCATCTTCTTCCGGCTGGCGGCGACGTACCAGATCACGTGGTCGGTGAATTCGATAGCGCACGCGTGGGGCTATCGCACCTACGCCACCAAGGATCGCTCGACCAACTGCCCGTGGTTGGCGATCATCACGGCCGGCGAAGGATGGCATAACAATCACCACGCTTTCCCAACCTCGGCGCGTCATGGCTTGCAGGCGCACGAGTTCGATCTGACGTGGTGCATCATCCGCGTGCTGAAAGCGCTCCGGCTGGCACGCGAAGTCGTCGTTCCGACGGCGCTCCAGCGCGAGCGCCGCGTAGCGGCCTAACCTAGTTCGGTACATCGCTGGGGTGTGACGCGATATGGCGCAGCACTGACTCTCGGGTGACCAAGCCCAAGAGCCGGTCGCTGTCGTCGACGACGGGCACCTGGTGGTAGCCGCCGACGGCAAGACGGCGGACGACGGCCAGCGCGTCGTCATTCGGCGCCGCACGCTCCAGCGAATCGAGTTTGGTCATGATGGATGTGACGTAAGCACCATCGCGAGGCGTCTCGCCGAGCCGTTCTACGTCGCGCATCGAGACGAGACCCAAAAGACGGTCGCCGAGCACGACGGGGAGGGCCCGACCCCCGAAGCGTATCACTTCCTCGAAGGCGTGTTCGGCCGTCGCGTCGGCGGGGATGGTGGCCGCCGGCGGCACCATCAGGTCGGCGGCGCGCAGGCCCCGCAAGGCTTGGTTGACTTCGGCACCCATCGTCTCGGCGGCCCCGGCTTGGAGCAAGTACCAGCCGATGAATATCAGCCAAAGCCCTCCACCCAGGCCGGTCGTCAAGGTCGTCAAAATGCCGAACACGATGATGACCCAGGCGAAAAGTCGCCCGACCAGGCCCGCGATCTGGGTGGCATAGAGGCGGTTTCCCGTCCAGCGCCAGACCATCGCATGCAAGACCCGGCCTCCATCGAGCGGCGCCGCAGGAAGCAGATTGAAGATCGCCAGCATGAGGTTGGCGGCGGCGAGGTACGCGAAGCCGGCCCCGATCGGGGTCCGCGGGCCGACGGCGAGGCTGATGATCCAGAACAGCACCGACAAGAGCAAGCTGGTAAGCGGCCCGACGAAGGCGATCCAAGCCTCGCCGGGGGCGTTCTGCGGCTCCCCTTCTAGGCGGGAAACGCCGCCGAAGATGAAGAGCGTGATCGCCGAAACTGGGATCCCTCGGCTTCGCGCAACCACGGAGTGCGCCAGCTCGTGGGCGAGGACGCTTCCGAAGAAGAGCAGGGCCGTCAGGACGGCCAGGGCGCCTTTGGCGACCGGGCTGAGACCGGCCGTCTGAAACGGCACGAAGCCGCTGGCCAAGGCCCACACCACCAGTGCGAAGATGAAGAGCCAGCTGGAGTTGATGATGATCTCGATCCCGAAGACGCGTCCGATTCTCATGCTGCCCGTTTCCCGTCCCTTCTTGGCGAACTCTGCTAGAATATCGATAGGTAGCAAGGGTTCGCGGCTCCGCCGACCAAGCGGGTACCGCCCGGCTCTGCTCGGCATTCTGGAGTCGACATGCGCATCAAGTTCGAGACCTCGGCTGGAGGCCTTGTGGTTCGTCGCCATGGGCAGGCGTATTCGTGCCTGCTCATCGGGCGTGGCACGCCGCGCATTTGGTCGCTCCCCAAAGGTCACGTCGAGCCGCGCGAGACCTTGGAGCAGGCCGCCATTCGAGAGGTCCGCGAGGAGACCGGGTGCTGGGCCGAGATCATCACCAAGCTCTCCGATATCTCGTATTATTTTTTCCAGAACCGGACGAAGCACAAGAAGTCCGTCACGTTTTACCTCATGCGCTATCTCTCGGGCAGCACCGAGAACCACGATCACGAGGTGGACGAGGCGGCATGGTTCCCGCTGCAAGCGGCCAAGCGCGCGCTCAAGTACGTCAACGAGAAGCGGGTCGTGGAGCTGGCGATCGAATATCTCGAGCGCGAGCAGCCGCTCATACCGGAGACGTTGCCGGAAGCGCCACCGATCGCCGTGGAGCAGCGGTAGGAGCCCTCGAGACCTTGACTTCCGTCATGGTTGGAGAACAGCACGCGTGTCGCGTGCGGTTGGACTGTTTCGACGGGCCGCTCGATCTACTGCTCACGCTCATCAAAGAGCGCGAGCTCGACATCGTCACGGTACGGCTAGCCGAGGTGGCCGATCAGTACGTCGCATACATCCGGCTCATGGAGTCGCTCAACGTCGAGGTCGCGGCGGAGTATCTCGTCATCGCCTCGACGCTCGTTTTCCTGAAATCCAAGGCGCTCTTGCCTCCGATTCCGGAGGAGCTGATCGAAGAGGGCGAGGAGACGCCGGAAGAAGTGGAGGAGCGCCTCCGCCAGCGGCTTATCGCCTATTCGCGATACAAGAGCGCCGGCGAACAGCTCCGCAAGCGGCTAGATGAAGAGGCGGGATACCTCTATCGCGACGCGGGCGACCCCACGACGGAGATCGTCCAGCGCTACGCGCTGAAGCTCGACAAGCTCTCGCTGGCGCTGGCGGCCGTGCTCTCGCGTGCGAAGAACGAGCCGCGCACGGTGGCGCGCGATCGCGTCAGCGTCATCGAGCAGATGGCGTACATCGCACGCATCGTGCGCGAGCACGGAAGGGCGTGTTTCAGCGAGCTGTGCGCCGGATACCATCGCCACGAGATCATCGCGACGTTCTTGGCGATTCTCGAGTTGATTCGCCGCGGTCGCCTGGGCTATCGTCAGGACGAAGCCTTTGCGGACATCGAACTCTTCCCCGTGACCCCATCCGAGGTAATCGCCGCACGTGCAGGCTGAATCCGAGCTGATCACCGAAGAGCGCGTCGAGGAACACGCCACCGTCGATCCCGAGCATCTACAGCGCCAGATCGAGGCGCT
>Ga0209168_10003424_pt1 | contig 10924 bp, 14 predicted proteins | sample Coa_R1_FD_187156 | JGI IMG/M metagenome (GOLD analysis project Ga0209168, IMG submission 187156) | Surface soil microbial communities from Centralia Pennsylvania, which are recovering from an underground coalmine fire - Coalmine... | ecosystem: Environmental > Terrestrial > Soil > Unclassified ... | reverse complement strand
CTTAGCCTGGGAAACATCGTGGGCGTCGGTGCTGTGAGTCCCAGCGCAAAAATGCCCAAGTGCAATGGACAGTTCTGTAACGCGGATACGGACTGTGCGTCCGGTTACTGCACCGGGCACGGGGGCATGTGCGAGTGCCCGCCCGGTACCGTGTTGTGCCAAGGCTCGGGCACGGTCGCGACCTGCGTCTCGATCTGTCCTTCGGGCCAGACGCTGGATGCCAGCACGTGCACCTGCAAGACCTGCGGGTGCACCTGTGGCCCCTGTTCGACCGGTGGGGACTGCACCGCAGGATTCGTCCAGTGCGGGACCTGCGGGCCTAACGGCGGCAGCTACTGTTTCCAGACTGCCGAGGGCGGTGCCTTTTGCGGCGAGGATGCGTTCTGCTCACGGCTCACTCCGTGCACCATGTCAAGCCAGTGCTCGGAGAACTACACATGTGCGGTCGATACCGCTTGCACGTGCAGCCCGACCAGTGGAGTATGCGTCCCGAATTGCGGGGCGCAGAGTTCGGTGACTTCACGACTGGGTTCAGGCAGGACCGCCGCATCACACTGAGGGGTGCCAAGCGGTAGGCCGAAGGAATCGCGGGCAACGCCAGCCAGCATCTGGCCAATGAGGCGCGCCGTCACCGTGGGCAGGAGCTACCACTCGATCTCACCCGTCCTCGGACGGACAAAACCACAGACATAGAGCCACGCACAGTGCTGCACTGGAGCCTGTGGCCGGTTCCCGATCGGCGCCCAGACCTTCCAGATCAGGGGGAGCAGCCCGATCAGATGCTCATCGTTGCGCAATCACCTTCGCGCACCTCGCGAGATCGAATCGCGTCTCACAGAGCGCACTCTGAAACACCAACGAAGGAGAAATCGAGCAATGGCAAACCACACGCGAACAGGCAACCGAGCACACGGGGATCCCCCGGGATGGACGATGCGAGGGCGAAGGGCGCTATCGGCATTAGCCCTTACCTGCGCGCTCATGATCGTGATCGGCCCCACGCGATCCAATGCCGCACCCCACCCATTCGTGAACACCTACTGCACCGCGAACGCAAATACCACGAACGACACATGCTATGGCAACAGTGCCCTCATAACCGAGCCGGCGGACACACACAGTAGTGCCTTTGGGTTCAATGCGTTGAGCCTGAACACAACGGGCGGCAACTACAATTCGGCGTTCGGCGAGGAAGCGCTCTTCCAGAACACCACTGGCACTGAGAACACCGCATCCGGCGCCGGGGCACTGGCCTCCAACACCACGGGCAATGACAACACGGCTGCCGGTCTCCAGGCACTGGAACTCAATACGACGGGCATTCAAAACACGGCGACGGGCCACCAGGCGCTGGGTGCCAACAGTACGGGTGGCGATAACACGGCCACCGGGCGGGCGGCACTGTCTGCAAACACGACAGGGGGCAATAATACGGCTCTCGGCTATGCTGCCGGCGTAACCGCGAATACAGCCAATGCCAACACAACCGGTTCCTTTAACACGTTCCTGGGCTACCAAGCAGGACCAGGCACCAATGCCCAGCTCACGAATGCGACTGCGATCGGAGAAAATGCTCTGGTGAGCGAGAGCAATGCGCTCGTCCTTGGAGGGACGGGAGCAGATGCGGCGAACGTTGGAATCGGCACCCAGACACCGGTCAGCCTGCTTCAGGTAGGCGTGCCAAGCAATGCCTACGGAAATTACATCCAGATTCCTGAAGTTGCCTCAAATAATGCCCCCCCAGCAGCGGATTGCAATAACACGACATTCCGGGGTCGGTTGGTCCTCCAGGACAAGGGGCCGAAAGAGACACTGTGGGCGTGCACCACGAACGGTACCTGGAAGAAGGTGTAGGATCTGCCGAGCACGCCGCTTCGTCCCTGCCCTCACCGGCAATGGCCATGTGTCGTGTGGCGGGACGGAGAGCCAAAGCAGCGGAGCCGGAGCCCTCTGGCTCCGCTGCCTCGGCCGCAGTGCGCGGCATACAGAGTCTGAGACTCATACGAAATCCGTGATGGGTAGAGCTGCTATGCGTCTGTCGGCCACCAGTGGAACAGCATGCGCCGGCGGATGAGATCGGGCTGGTGCTGGAGCACGAGGCAGCGGTCGGCCTGCCGGGGTCGGTATCACTGGGCGCACCGACCCCGGTGGCGTCCAGGTCGGGTGCCACTCACACCGTCAGCGTTTACGCAGTCTGCGCCAAGACCTCCACGCTGGATGTCGCATCATTGGGACTGCGCTGGCTGGTTCCTGTCGCAAAGGGGCCGGCCGCAGCCAGCATGGCGTCGCGGCCGGGGTACGGAGCCGGAATCCCCGATCCATCGAAGAAACCAATAGCCCGCAGCGCCGCAAGCGCGTCTCGGGTGTAGAGGAAGTACTCGGGCGCAAAGGCGAAGCTCGTCGCGTCCCCCGCGGCAAAGCGGGCGGTAGTCGCCGCCCCTCCGTCCTGGGCGAGGAGTTGCGCCATCCACTTGGCGAGCACCGGTTGGCCAAGCTCTGCCAGCTCGCGCACCGCTGTGACCTCCATCGCGATGAAAAGATTGATCGTCCCCAACTGCGCCTTGTTCAACGACGCCGGATCCGCGAGGATCTTGGGGTCCAGCGTAGCGACCGTCGTTACCGGCTGCGGCGGGGGAATGTTTCCGGGCCGGGATGCCATGATGTCAATCACCGATCAGTGGTACTCGTCCTTTCCGGATCTCCAAGTGAGGGTGCTGCAGTAGGTTGCGGAGGGAGAACGAGTCGTCGACTACATTGAATTCGGTGGACACCATACAGGCACAGCCTTTTGGCCCGGGCTCTTCCGCAGCCTCGGCCTGCCGGCCATTCGTGCCACCGGCCATGAAGTGAAGTTCACACAGACGAGCATCACTCGGATCGAGCGTGGCCGAATGGCCGAGACGTGGGAAGACTTTGACCGCGTCCGGCTCTGGCTCCAGCTCGGCGTCAACCTGGTTGTCCCTGGGCAATGACAGTCTCGCTGCACCGGTCAACATTGACTATCTGCGGCTGGAAACACGGTCCCTTCCTTGGACTCTCATCGATTTACATTTCATAAACGAGAGTCCTTTGGACTGCACATTGTTCACTGCCGTAGTTACTGCCGATCAAGCGTGGAAGAGGGAGCGCATGGAGAGACAGTGGCCGAGCGTACGGCCCGACAGCCGTGTCACCGGCTGTTCTCCCCCGTAATGTGACGAAGCGCTGCACCCTGCGAGAACGCCTGCGACGATGGTCTACGGCGAGCAACACTTGCCGCGAGTTACCGGATCCGTGATCCTGAAAACCACGATTGTCCATAATGGTGTCGCGCGCCCAACGCACGATTACGGGTCCGAGTAGTTACTTCTTTTGTGCGCCTGCATCCCGGCTTGGCAGTGCGAATTGCAGTGCACACGATCGAGCAGTCAAGCAGTATATGGCCCGCGGCGACTGGGGTCAGCACCCCCACGATTACGGGCGCGAGGGTAGTGACTCGACTGCTCAGGATGGCAAAGCACGTCAGCCACAGCGCGATGAGACCGGAATTGAAAGCACACGCGGCCGCCGCAAACCAGAGCATTCGCGGCACGTTCGTGGTCTGTGGGGTAGTGTTAGCCGTCTTGTCCGCCATGCGTTTTCCCCTGCGTTTGCCTCAAGATCCGACAGCCGTGCAGGCGGACCCTCGGACTGAATTTCGGACCTGGAGTTTCCCGGGTTTCTGCGGCCGCTTCAAGTCCTCCTGGAATCTCCACTGGACAAGGACGCTCACACGATTGAGGATGGTCCACAGCCGGCCGCTACCGCCAATACGATGCATGGTAGCGGCTGGCTGCTTACTTCGGCCCCGGGTAAGAAAAGTTCTTCTCGCCAGCGGGAATCGGCATGTGTAGCCGGTTCTCGGGCGGCGCCAGCGGACAGGTCCAGCGATGGTTGTAAGCGCACGAGGGATTGTAGGCGTAGTTGAAGTCGAGCTGGATGCGCTGGCACCCGTTGTCGCTCGATAGGACAAGAAAGTCGCTGCCCTTTATCGTGTCAAAGAGGTAACGTCCACCCCCATAGGTCTCCACTGGCGCCGTGGCATCTCGAAATGGCAGGAAGAGTCCACCGCCGTAGACGTCGATCCAGTACATCGACAACTCGGCTGCCTCTCCATTGATTGTGAAGTGAAGGATCGCCGAACGGCGCAGCGGCATCGTCTCATCCCCACTCGTTTGGGCCAATCCGCGTTCCGACTCGGCGCGAAGCTCGACCGTAGCCTCGACGCAGGCCTGCAGGTTGTGCGGAAAATAGCTCAGACCCTGGAACTGCCGCTTCTGCTCTTCGTTTAGCGCTGACTGCGGATGGTGTGCGAAAAGTCGATCTCGCTCCTCCCGGAACCGCTGAAGCACGGTCTCCGGCTGCTTGCCGTCCTGGAGCGCCTCATTGCGGTCTCGGTAGAGCGCAAGAACACGCCGCCGATAGTCATAGAGATCGAGATAGTTCACTACGGTCTGCAACTGCAAGCGCTTCGCGATCTGCCCCGGAAACCGGCGGAGCTTCGTGCTGATCGCACTCTCTCGCTAATCCTCCACGACGTCGATGGCCGAGGTGTCCGAAGTCAGCTCTTGGCGAGGGACGGACCCGAGATGCCCTCTCTAGCCGTTTTGCACACTGTAGACAGCCGCGACCATGGGCTGACCGGGGTCCACACCTAGTTCGGTCATGATCGGGACCAGCGTCTCCCCGAACGACTGGAACTGCTCCATCGACTCCCACACGTCGAAAACCTGGATAAGGCCATCCACCTCCATCGCACAATGAAAGGTGCGGCCCGGCACCGAGCCGAAACCAGCGCCTGCTTGCTCGAGCCGCTCGATCGTCTCGTCGTATTTCGCCGGGGTGAACCCGCTGGGTTGGAAGTACAAGCCAACTGCCATGTTCTGTCGCTCCTCAGAAAAAGGTAACTCAGTGTCACATACGCGTGCCCCGGCTCGAAGGGAGATCGGCTGTCCCACCGGAGGCGGCTGCTCGCCATCGTGTCGGAGCCCGATGGACGATGCCGATCGTCTACTCCGCGGCCCCCTCGCCGTTCACGGCATGTGGACTGAGCTCTGACGCCTCGTCAGCCTTGCGGTGGTCCGATGTCGAGTACCGTGCTGTCCACCGGCATGAGGCTTGGGGCTTGCGCGCTTCATGCCGACATAGGCGGTTCGGGCTTCTCTCCAGACCGGCCAGCTCTAATACCGAACCTCAGCGACCGTCGAACAGAGACGTTTTCATGCGACCAGTGATGCGAGAAACATGCTCGACGTACTGTGGGCAATTCTGTGTCTACCATATTGTCAAATCGACATGACACAGGTAGACTGCACCTCAGATCGGACAAAAGCCAATGGCCGACGTCCGAAGGAAAGATTGGGACCCGACAGTATGAAGCGGTAGGCGGAATCCGGCAGCGCAGATTCGAGGGAGAGCTGGTGTGAGGGAGAGCTGTTGTGAGGGACCGCTCTGCTCGTAGCTCACTGACAAGCAGGCGGCCCAGCCAAAGGAGAGAGGAATGAAAGGGCTCATAGAATCTGCCTTGTGCGTCACTGTGGTGGTCGCTGCGGGTGCGATAGCGCTTCCAGGCTTCCAGGGAGCAAGCGCCAGCAGCAACACCTGGTCCAGCGGGATGTCGCTTCCAACACCTCGTATGAGTCCCGGATCGGCAACCGTTGGCCACCTGACCTATACGATCGGCGGCGGAAACGACCAGCACGGCGATACCCAGTACACCGTCAACGAAGCCTACGACCCCACCACCGATAGCTGGGCCGAAGGGGCACCCATGCCGACGGCGCGCCAGGCCTTTGCCGTCGCGGTTGGACCCGGCAAGAACCCGCTCATCTTCGCCATCGGTGGGTGTCCGCAGGGCTGTGTGAGCGATCTGTCAGTGAACGAGGCCTACGATCCTGTTGGCAACAGCTGGTCGGAGAAGGCGCCGAAGCCCACCGGCGGGTGGGGACTGACCGCTGCGACCGCTGCCAATGGCCTCATCTACGTCTTTGGTGGTGACTACTTCAACCCCTCAACCCGAGTGGAAGCCTACAATCCGGCGACTGATAGCTGGAGCTGCTCGGTGGGCGATACCAGTCCCGACTGCGCCTCCTCGACCATCGCTCCCATTCCCGAAGCGTCCTTCGCCGGTGAGGCCATCGCGGTCAAGAGCACGATCTATCTCCTCATCGGTCGCTCTGGATCAGCGCCGACCGGGGACATGTACGCCTATAACGTCAAGAAGAACAGGTGGAAGAAGCTCAAACCGCTTCCCACTGCCCGAGAGTATGCTGGTGCGGCGGTGACTCCCGGCAAGACCGGCGCGATCTTTGTCCTCGGTGGCTGCACGTCCGGCGGGGCGACGGGCGCCAATGAGGCCTACGGCCTGAAGACGAAGACGTGGACCACGGTGGCTCCTGCGCCAACCGCCACGTGCGGCCCGGGCTACGCGTTGATGTCCAACGGCGCCATCCAGGTCGCGGGCGGTGGAAACGACGGGAACCTGGATGGAATCAACGCGAACCAGCTGTACACCCCATGACTGCCGAACGTCGCCCTCCAGACTGGACACCCATAGCGCCCGATGACTCGAGGGGTCGCTCCTCCATGTTGAGAGCGACCCCGCTCCTTTGACGATCACTCGTCAAACGCCAATGTCCGGGTGGAGTTTCGGAAGGGCGAGACAAAGTGATACACACTTTGGGCCGTCCGTGCGCTCGATGACTGGTAGTATTGCGCACGCTCCTGGCTACTGTCGGCCACTGTCCGAACCGCCGTTCGGCACGCTGGCGATCGCCGGGCGGTTCGCAGTGTCCACGCCCGAAGACCACTCGCATTTGCGTTTCGTGGCGCCGCGAAAGTCTCGCCTGCGCAGATCCCTCGGCAGGGTTAGTTCACGGCGGTGCCGTCGGGCGCTTCCAACGTCGCTGGTGCCTCCGCGAAATGCCGGTCAGGATGTGCAGGTTGCCCTGGCCGTACCACTCAGTACCATGTGCGGCCGCGGCTACAGCTGCACCACCTGTGATAAGAGCGGTTATCGTTCACCGCTGCGCTGACCGGTCCAACCACGCGCTGCGGCGGTTACCACCTTCGCGCCGAGGCAGACATCAGATGTCAACGTCAGCGATAGGTGGCCACTTTCTTCGACGCTTTCTCGCACTGCTGGCGGGGGGCTCTCCTGCTCCGTTTGACCCCTTGACACCGGTGATACGATGGCACCATACGGAAGGCATTGACGCGCGGACCGCATGATGGCCACCTCGACCGTGCTGAGCCACTGGTGAACCCGATCCGTTGTGGATCGGGTTTCTCTGTCTGAGAGGAGGCGAAGTCGAGACAGGCGTCTCGCCGCACGCTCGTGCGGCTGGCAGCATCTTCTGGTCCACGATACTCTGCGCATCCGGAGGATTCAGCGTCCGCGCAGGTGCGTCTCCGGGGCCGCGGAAGATCGTGCGATCACGTGGCTGTAGAGAGGAGTACGAGGTGAACAGATATCACAGGGGACTGCCACGCGCCACGGCGGTGGTAGCCATCGCGGCGATCGTCGCGGTCGGGTTTCAAGCCGCTCACGCCGCGACCGGCCAGAGACAACTCGGCGCTACCGCCCCGCGGGGCCAACATCTCACGCGTGCAGCGGTCACCTACGCTGGTCCGGCGCTGAAAAGCCCGTCCTTTAGCATCGTGGAATACGCCGATGCCGGCTCAGGTCCCTCCTGCACGGGCGGGGCTGACTCGATCGACGAGTTCAGCAGCTCGGGCGGCGCACCGATACAGAACTTCAAGACCACGGCGAACGAATGCGCTGCCTACTTCGGATCGAACTACCTGGCGGGGGGCATCAATCCCAAGGGTGCCTTCTGCATCGTTCTGGCCGACGTGAACGCGGGCGCTGCCCCCGGCAACTGGGACAGCTTCATTGTGGACAAGTCCAATGGCAATATCACCGCTCAGGCAAGCACCAAGCCGGACACGTACAAGATCGGCAAGACGATCGTCTCTGGCACCCCGAGCGACGTGCAGGCGGTTCCGAATAGCCAACAGTTTGTCGGATCCGATGTAACGGGCAATCTCGAATTGATCGCGCTCAATCCGAAAACCTGCGCGATCAAGTCCATCAAGGGTGCAGCCGGCGGGAGCACGATGATTAACTCCACGATCGTACCGGACACGGCACACCCTGGGAGGTATGACGCGGTCGCGTCGGACGCCGGCGCGAACGCCGTGCAGACCTTCACCCTCACTCCGTTCAAACACACCAACACCACGGCGGCGTCAGTCGCCGGCGGCGCCGATGGCATCTACAGCGCAGGGAACACCATCGCTACCGGATCGGCTCAGACTACCTCGCAACTCGAGGTTGGGAGCAGCTCCGCGCCTGGCGGCACGTCCTGGAGCGCGCTCGCCAGCGACCCGAATGGCTACAACACCTCCGATGTGCTCCTGATTGGGGCGTGCCTGTGGGGTGGTAACGAAGGCGGTACGTCGCCGACGACCGTTTCATCATTCACGCCACCAGGGTATGGGCTCAACAACAGCCAACCGGTCCTGAATGGCAGTCCCTACGTCGGTCCCATGACGCAGGTACCACTGGGCGGCGGCACTAACGGCTTGCTCGTGGACAATGTGGCGACCGGCGTCCTCGATCTCAGTGTGCTTGGATCTGACCACTGCACGATGGGCGCCTTCACACCGTTCGCGTCATTTACTGATCCCAACGGCTACTCCGCCGGGATGCTGGCCGCAGCCCTCCCGTAACGGAGGAGAAAGCGCTCCTAGGGGATTACGGCAACGTCAGCTGAAGGGTGACGCCGTAGAGCGTCACCCTCCAGTTGACGTTGTCCCTTATCCTGGGGCCGATTCGTCGGCTCATCTGCTGCTTCCGCGCCCGACTCTCTCTCATGCTACCCGCGCGGCGGACAGGAAGTAGCCGGGTGAATACGCTCACTCATCGGTCCCGACACCGAGCACGCCTAGCGCCGCGCGTAAAGCCTGCACCTGCTCGGGCGCGAGCGCCAGGCCGGCCCAGACGCCACCCGGCTCGATCGTGACGAGCAGTTCGGCCGTCCTATCGGCATATAGTTCCAGTCGGACGCCGAGCCGACGTGCCGGCCCGTCCGGGTCGCCGCCGGCAACATCCCAGGTTGCAACGGGCACGCCTTCATCCGTGTTCATGCCCTCTGTCCCAACTGGCATAATCAGCGTACCTCCCAGCTCGATTGGCGTCGGCTGGTAGGTGTCTCACGGGGCGGCCTGGTTACTCAGGCCGCCTCTTTTTTTGTGGGCCGGATGAAGGGCGCAAGGCGCTCAATCTCGCTCCGCGGGATCAGCTTCTCGCGCCGGTCAAGCGGATTGTTCACCGACTGCAGCTCGCCGTCCTTCACCATTTGCCACACCCGCCGGCGGGTCACGTGCAGGGCGTCGGCCGTCTCCTGCAGGTTGAGGTATTCGGTCTCGTCGCTCATTGGTACTACCTCCTGCTCTCAGCCTACAGTCTGAGATTCCGTGTGTCAATACGTTATTTTAGGCGTTGACAGGAACGTGATTATATGAGAGAATATGGGTGTAGGAAGTGAGACACCTACAGACGCCAAACAAGCCAAGGAGGTACCAGCGATGACCAACCAGACAACGAGCGAGTGGCCGGGAGAGTCCGAGTGGGTGATGGTTCCCAGCACCCAGGAAGTCGAGCGGGAGCGCCGCTACTGGGCCAGTGTCGAGCGCATCGCGGAGTACGAGGCGTGGTACGTGATGCAGGCCGAGGAGTGGGACGAGGCCGATGAGTACGAGCCGGCGGAGGTGGCGTGATGGCGTCCACCGTCACCGTCACTCCCACCTGGCAAGCTGCGATGCAGCGAGCCCTGCGCGACCACCTCAAGGCCACACGACAGGTCGACGGCACCTACCGGGTTCCATCGGTGAGCCAGCCGGGTAAGTGGCACATCGTCAGCCTGGACAAGGCCGGCCACATCATCGACTGCTCCGACTGCAAGGGCTGGGAGAACGGCGGCCGGGAACGACCGTGCAAGCATGCCGGCGCGGTGGCACTGGGCCGCGCGTACGAGACGGGCGCCCACCTCGTCATCGCCCGGCGACGTGTCGAGAACCTGCCGGTCCAGACCCGGACCACTCGTTCACAACTCTACCGATCGGAGGGCGCGGCATAAGCCGCGTCCCTTTCCAATGGAGGACACCATGCAGACCACACAGCTCCGCTTCCCGGACGGCCAGCTCGTGCTGACACCGGGTGCGTTGGCCGCCTTCGCCCGCAATGCGTCGGGCCCAGACTACGCCGATTTGCTCGGCCGTCACCTCGCCGGCGACTGGGGTGACGTCTCAACGGAAGATGCAGCCGAGAACGAGTACAGCGTCTCTCGCCACTTGCGGATTCTGAGCAGCTACCACCTGGCGGACGGTACGCGAGTGTGGTTCATCACCGAAGCCGATCGCAGTGCCACCACGGCGCTCCGGCCGGAGGAGTACTAGACATGGACAAGCGATTCATCGTGACTCGTCAGGGCAAGGAGTTTGCCCTCTACGCGGGACTACTCGACGAGGCCCACCGGCAGGGCTTGAAGCGGATCAGCACGACGCTCATTCAGGTGCCGTCCGAGGAGAACGGCAACACGGCGATTGTCGCGGCGGAAGTCGAGACGGACAAGGGCATATATGCCGGGATAGGTGATGCCTCGCCGGCGTCCGTGGCTCGGCCGATGGTGCCACACCTTTTGCGGCTTTCAGAGACTCGGGCGAAAGCCCGCGCACTTCGGGACGCGGTGAACGTCGGCGTGGCCGCGCTCGAAGAGCTGGGCGGTGATGTCGACGACACGCCCGCCAATGGCCGGGAGCATACGGCGTCGATGCGCCAGCCGGCGAGCAACGGGTACCCACGGAGAAGCGCCTGACCAACAGGGCCGGCCGGAATTCTCAC
>Ga0209168_10003422_pt1 | contig 10927 bp, 11 predicted proteins | sample Coa_R1_FD_187156 | JGI IMG/M metagenome (GOLD analysis project Ga0209168, IMG submission 187156) | Surface soil microbial communities from Centralia Pennsylvania, which are recovering from an underground coalmine fire - Coalmine... | ecosystem: Environmental > Terrestrial > Soil > Unclassified ... | reverse complement strand
TGAAGTTTCTTCCGATTTGACCTTCGATCGCCCGGGGAGACTGGCGTATGCGAATGCCGGACCGGACACGAATGGGTCGCAGTTCTTTATTACTGAAGTGGCGGTGCCACATTTGAACGGCGGCTATACGATCTTCGGACAGTGCGACGAGGCTACAGTGGAGTTGGTAAAGCAGATCGCCAGGATGGCGACTGATCCGCAGAATGATCGACCGTTTCGTCCAGTCAAGATTATTCATATTACGATTGAGAACGGCGGGCAGGCTGTGCATCATGGCCCTGCGGCAAGGCCGGGAGCAAGCAAGTCGCCAGGAAGCTCAGAGTGAGCACCGGTGCAGTACTGAAGCTGGGTCCTCTGGGGCTAAAGTTTTCTTCTGCAAATTCTTAACTGCGCGACCCATGTCGCGCGCCGCCGAAAATATTTTTGACAGAAACATCTTGAAAGGAATTTATGACCCGTCAACCCGGACTATATGCGACGTTGGAAACATCGGAAGGGACGATCACTTGCCGGCTCTTTGAGAAAGATGCGCCAAAGACTGTAGCTAATTTTGTGGAACTTGCCGAGGGAAAGCGGGAGTGGACACATCCTTCGACACGAAAGAAATCGACAGACCGGCTTTATGACGGCACGATCTTCCATCGCGTGATTCCAAATTTCATGATTCAGGGCGGCGATCCCCAGGGCACCGGCACGGGCGGTCCGGGATACCAGTTCGAGGATGAGACGAAAGGTTCTCCGCATAAGCTCGACCGGCCCGGAATCCTTGCGATGGCCAATGCCGGCCCAAACACCAATGGATCGCAGTTCTTCATCACCGTCGCACCAACGACCTGGCTTACCGGGAAACACACCGTGTTTGGCGAGGTAATCGAGGGACAGGAAATCGTGAAGAAGATTTCCGAGGTGCCGCGGGGGCGGAACGATCGTCCAAGTAAGGACGTCGTAGTGAAGAAGATAATGGTGGAGAGGGTATAGTTTCGGCGGATCGCCGGACGACGCCTACCGTTGATCCGAGCCGCCTACCGTGGGCGCCTGCGGTGAAAACGGGACCACTTCGGCGACGATGCTTCCTACTTTCTCAACATTCCCTTCGTTGACTCGGGCGAAGATCTCAACATAGCATTTCATTTTTCCATGATCGATCAGACCATCTCGCACTACCGCATTATCGAGAAACTGGGCGGCGGCGGTATGGGCGTGGTTTACAAGGCTGAAGATACCAGCCTGCGCCGCTTTGTTGCGCTGAAGTTTTTGCCGGACGAAGTGGCGAAGGATCCGCTGGCCCGAGCGCGTTTTCAGCGCGAGGCACAGGCGGCTTCGGCGTTGAATCATCCGAATATCTGCACGATTTATGAGATTGGCGAGTATGAGGGTCATGCTTTTATCGCCATGGAGTTTCTTGACGGCCTGACGCTGAAGCATGCGATTGCGTCCCGGCCAATGGCGAACGAAACAACCATCAATCTCGCGATCGAAATTGCCGATGCGCTGGATGCAGCGCACGCGGAAGGAATTGTCCATCGCGACATCAAGCCGGCAAATATTTTTGTCACCAAACGCGGGCACGCGAAGATTTTGGATTTTGGTTTGGCGAAAGTTGGGGGCGAACGCGGGATGCAACGGAGTTCGGCGAACAATGCGCAGACGCTTGACGATGCGCATTTGACCAGCCCGGGAACCATGCTGGGAACCGTTGCGTATATGTCCCCGGAGCAGGTGCGCGGGCGGGAGTTGGATGCTCGCAGCGATCTGTTTTCTTTTGGCGCGGTGCTGTACGAGATGGCGACTGGCGATGTTCCCTTCCACGGAGAAAGCTCGGCGGTAATTTGTGAAGCGATCATGAACCGCGCGCCGGTGGCTGCGGTACGGCTGAATCATGAACTGCCCACGAAGCTGGAAGACATCATTAATAAGGCTCTTGAAAAGGACTTGAATCTGCGCTACCAGCACGCGTCTGACATGCGCAGCGATTTGCAGCGGCTGAAGCGGGATACAGAATCGGGCCGTTTGCCGTTGCCGCTATCGGAAGGAGTGCCTTCCACTCAGGCTGATCCGTCGCGAAAAGATTTCAGCAATCGCCGGGTCTTCGCAGCGAGCACTGCGATGGAGGCCACTCCGGCGCCTTCGACTGGACGCCCGTATGGAATGATCGCGGGCGCAGTCGCCATTCTGGCCCTCGTTATCGTTATTATTGCAGCGGCGTTTTTTGTTTGGCGCAAATCGCCTTCGACGGCCCAGACTTCCACGCCCGGAGCGAAAACATTAGCCGTTCTTCCTTTACGGAATTTGGCAGCAGACAAGGATCTCGACTTTTTGCGCTTCGGACTGGCAGATGAGATCGCCACTTCGTTGAGCTACGTCCGGGCCTTGACCATCCGTCCGTTTGCTACCACCAGCAAGTACGACCCGGCGACCATGGACCTTCAGCAAGCCGGGCGGGAAATGCACGTCACGGACCTGGTCACAGGGCATTACCTGAAAGAAGGTTCGCAACTTCAAATCACGTTGGAAGCCATCGATGTGGCCGACAACCGCACTTTCTGGACGGACACGATGACTGTGGCGGCGCCGGACATGATCGCCATGCGCAACCAGATCACATCGAGGGTACGGCAAGGGCTGGTTCCGGCTTTGGGTGTGGGAGCGAACTCCGGTGACGGGGCGACTCGGCCCAACAACGAAGAGGCTTACGATCTCTATTTGCGCAGCATTGCGCTGCCGCACGATCCGCAGCCAAATAAAGACGCGATCGCAATGCTGGAGCGCGCCGTGGGACTCGATCCCACGTATGCGCCAGCCTGGGGAGCGCTGGGTCTTCGGTACCATTACGATGGGGCTTACTCGAATGGAGGTGACGCAGCGCTTCAGCGCTCCAACATCGCGTTCGAACGGGCGCTGGGTCTCGATCCGAACCTCGTCAGTGCGGCGAGCCAGCTGATCACGAATCGCGTCGAAAGAGGGGAGACCGTCAAGGCCTATCAAGCCGCAAAAGCCTTGGTGACGGCGCATCCGGAGAATGCTAATGCGCACTTCGCGCTAGCCTACGTGCTGCGCTATGGCGGCGCGACCGAGGAATCGGCGCACGAGTGTGATACAGCACTCGCGCTGGATCCGGGAAATTACATGTTCCGGTCGTGTGTGTTCACCTTCGACCAATTGGGTAACTACGCCCGCGCAGTGGAGTTTCTAAATCTGGATGCGGGCTCGGAGTATTCCGAGGACAACATGATCAGAGAATACATTCGCCAGGGAAATTTGGCGGCGGCGAAGGAAATGGCGATAAAGGAGAAGCTCCAGCCCATGATTGACTGTCTGAGTGGCACGAAGCCGGCGAACCAGTTCGATCAGGCCCCGGCCCGGACCATGGCCGATCCTGACCCCGAAACGCATTATGTGGTTGCCGAGAACTTTGCTTACTGCGGCGGCAAAGATGTTGCTCTGGAAATGATCAAGAGTGCTCTTGACCGTCACTTTTGCGCGTACAGCGGCTTGGAAAAGGACTCCGTGTGGGCGCCGCTGCGAGGACTCCCAGCGTTTGGAGAATTGGTTTCTGAGGCAAAGAAGTGCCGGGACACCTTCCTGGCGGAGAGAGAAAACGCGCAGTGAGATCGGGGAAAAGAGAATTCCTGCCAGCCTGGTTCTTGACGACGACATTCGCACAGCACAATCAAATTGGGATAGAATCTTGCGTTTCGACCTCTGCCGCTTCCCCGTCAGCATAATTTTCCTGCGCCCTGACAGGCTCCTTGCTCCGACGATATAAGGGCGCGAGAATGCTGTTGCCTAAGACCTCCGACTCGGCCTGGACCCAATCCTCTAAGGCCGAGCCTGTGCCCTGGCCGCGCTCATCGTAGCGACGCTGGGCGTGCAATCGAATCTTCCTCTCTAGCGCTTCTGTCATGAGAGCTTGCTGCTTTTTCCTACGCGTATCGATATCCAAAATACTCCTCTTGGGTCAGCTAAATGCTTATCTTTCAGTTCTATGATAAGGGATAAGTGTTAACGGAAGATTAAATCAGGGAGGGCTGAAGGGTTACCAAAGTATAAGTATAGCACGAACGAACAAACGAACGCAGCGCGGACGTGCGCAAAATCCAGTCCTTTAAGCAGGGCCACGGCTTGTCAGGCACGATCAGTGCGAAGTCATGCCCTTCCGAAACGAGCCTTTAATCAACGAGCTTTTTAATCGAAGATCAGGACCGCGGAGGCAATGACCGTCGTCCATAAGCCGCGCTTATCGCCGACGGCAGATTGCGTCACATTCGCGGTCCGCACGATCTTGTTCGATAGGCGGTAGATCTGTTTTTTTTCGTCCCACGACCGGTCGGGATCGAACTCGACATTCAGAGTCGTCGCCAACATCTCAGCAGCGAGTTCTTCGGCATATTCGCCCGCGGCGTCTTCCGTTTCGCCAAACGAGTGATGCTCGCTTAGATACCCATACGTATTCTTGTCCGCCGGAATCGCCACGCCTATCGACGAAGCCAACAACCGGTGGGGTTCATGGGTCGAGTTCTCCGCCACCACGGCAAACACAACCTCGCCCGGGCTCAAATACTTCACGCCCTCTTTTCGCGGCAGCATTTTGCAATTCGGTGGGAAGATGGAAGAGACACGCACCAGGTTTTGTGCGGCAATGCCCGCGTCTCGCAGAGCTAATTCAAACGACGTCAAACGCTCCCGGTGTTTCCCCACGCCTTTGGTGAAGAACATCCGCTTGGGAACCATGTCTTTGCCCAACTCTATCGCCTCCGCACGAGAAATAGTTCAATGAGAATGCACAATGTAACACAATGGTTTGTAAAGGAAATGTGAATTTCAACGGCGGACGAAAAAAAGCGGGAATCCGCGGGCGCGGATTCCCGTCTTTCATGCCCGGTTCCTGTTTGGGGGGAGGGCCCCGGGCAAAACGCGACTTACTGTATCACAGCAAACACAAGTTTGCGTAGAAGACTTTCTCAATTCCGGTTTTCCGAACAAGCTGGACAGTACGCGCGGATGATTTGCCAAGCTCTACTTAGCCGCCACCGAGTCCACCGTGATCGTGTCGCCATCAAGAGTTCCGGTAACCGTCGCCGTTTTGCCCGCTTGCTTGTCGAGAATGGAGAGAGATGCTTGATCCGAGGTATCCAGAGTGTAAATCTTTTCGCCGATAATCAGCGCGTACTTGCTGCCATGCCCCACGCAGGCGCGCGTGCACTCAGGAGCGGGCGTTTCCTCCATGTGCTTCCGGCCGCACATCGAGTCGCCCACCTCGCCAGTAAAAGTACGCTTGCTGCCCGCCCACGACGGAGTACACGTCAACCCCGCCACAAAGACCATCACGGCCAGAATACCCAACCGCGGGAAACCTCGATTCATGCATATCCTCCAATCTGCGTTGTCATTTTGAGTAGTCAGAACCATCCGAGGCGAAGAACTTTCCGATCCGAGCCGCACGCGTTGATCGTCTCTCGGTCCTCACTGCGGCGCTTTTGCAGTGTATTGCAAATCGACATCCACGGTTTGGTCTTTGGTCATCGCCGTGACATGGCTGGCCACGTCCCAGTCCATATTGGCGGGCAATAGTTTTCTGGCCTGAGGCAGGAACTCATTCAAGTAACTGGCATCGTACACGTCCCCGGCACGAAGTTTCCACGCATTCCGCAGCCGCGCCGTAAGGTTGTTGTCCAGCCCGCGAAATTCCAGCTCTCCCATGTGATAAACATCGCCTTCGCTGACCGCAAGCTGGTAGGCGACCTTGGCAGCTTTGTCATCGAAATGGGCGTCGGCTTTGATCGTAGCCGTTACATAGCCGCGTGAGGCATAGAGCTCTTGCACAGTCCGCAGATCGTCAGATAATTGAACCGTGTTTGCCACTTCTCCAACCTTGGCGTGAATGTGCGTTTGTAGTTCAGCGCTCGGGATATTTTTATTGCCATTCCAGTCCCAGCCTGCAACCTTATACTGCTGGCCCGGAGTTACAGAGATGACCACATCAACGTAAGTAATTTCGCGCTTTTCGTCAGAAGCATCTGCAGAAGGAGGCTTCACAACTTTCGGCTGAGGAGTGGCGCACGCCGCCTTCAGATACCCGCGCTCGTGGTAGATGGGCAGGACCCTTTTCTCAACAAGATTGTGCAGGAGCGCCGGATAATAATCGGCACCGGCCAGTTTCTGGGCCGCAGCCTGTAATTGCGGCAGTTCCCCGGGTCCGGCGCCGGGAAATTCCAAATGACGAATCTGAATGACGATGTTCGCCACAGTGTAGTCAAACGCCTCCAGCTTGCCGTCTTTATTGGTACTGCGCAGATATTCCACATGCCCCGGAATGTTGTTTTCCACTAGCAAAGCCTGCAGGACGTCCGAAACCTGATCCGGCAGGCTCCCCGAGGTGGGCAACATACCGGTGAATAGCGGTATTCGCTCATGCACCTTCTGAAGCAGCTCTGCATCGGAAAACCACACAAAATCTCCAAAATGCGCCGAAACAAACTTATCGGCGTCGACCACATGGAGGGTCAACTTCGTTCCTGCTGACGAATAGGCATAGTTGTACGAAACGTCATTGAATGCCCCACTCTCGCCCAGTTGCCGCGCGGCTTTGCGAAAAACCTCATCGTCCACGGTTGTGCCAGTCATCAGGCCAGACGCGGCAGTGATTTCGGCTTCCGTAAAGTGCGTGGACCCGGTCGCTCTTATCTCGCTAAGCCTGGAGGGCGATAATAGGGGACCCTTAGTCGTCTGGGTTTGTGCGGAGACCGATGTGGCGATGGGCGCCGCCGCTGTAATCAAAATCGCCGCCAGCAAGCCTGTAATGAAACGGTTCGTGTACAGAGCAAGATGCATTGCTGCCACTATGTTACGGCAGTTGCGTGAGAGCCATCCACCGCGAACCGTTGCTGCAATCTTTCAGTTGAAATATGTGTGAGTTCTTTTGGCGGGAACTGGTCAAGGGTGGGTGTAGGAATGACCAGGACGTGCAAACCGAGTCCGCTAGACCGGATGGCTGAGTGCAGCACTCTTGCTATGCGCCTTGTGAACGACTCTCTCCACCAGCTTGAAGGTCTTGGCCGGCTCCGGTACTTGGCAGCACTCGTCGCTGTTTGTCGCGTCGTTCAATCCCTCTTCAATGGCGTCCAACGCCTGGGCAGAGCGACCCAGGACGATCAACAAATACTTCTGGGCAATGGGACGGTCTGCCGGATGGATCAATTCCCACCATCTGCGAATCGATTCCTGTACATCGATCTCGGATTTTTCTCCCACGACCAACGTATCGATCAGGCGATACACTTTGCTCTTGATCGCCTGATAGGAAACAGACACTTCCTGCGGCATGTGGCTCCCGGGACTCTCTAGTATCAAAGAATTAGCAATCCTCCATCCAAACCGTAGATCATTGACATTGCAAGTCCTTGCGACTTTTTGCTCATCGAGCAATTCTACGAATGGAATAAATCAAAATCTGGAATATGAATTCTGGAAGCAGAAATCCACAGTTATCGTCGGCCCGTGAGGGGCTGCGGCATTCTTTAACAGCGTTCAAGAAAAGCCCTTCCGAAACCTCTGGGCTGGAGGTTGGCAACTGATCAACTATGCCGCCCCTAGTCTTAAAGACGCCAAGGAAACACAGGCCTCGTGTTACACTATTTCCGTGTCATGAAGAGAGAACTACGGAATGTCACCATCACGCTGGAGAACGAGTTAGCCCGTCGAGCGCGTATAGAGGCCGCGCGACTTGACACCAGCTTGTCCCAGTTCCTCTCGAATATCCTCAAAGAACGCTTCCGCGACGACGACGCTTACGACTCTGCGATGAATGAAGCTCTGGCACGCAAGCCCTTTTTGAAAACGGACGGCAAGTACTTTTCCCGCGAGGAAGTCCATGAGCGATCTCGTTTTCGTGGATAGCAACGTTCTGATCTACGCAGTCGACGAATCCAATCCAAAAAAGCATGAGGCGGCACGGCTGTGGCGTTCTGAGTTATGGAAAAGCCGCCGTGGCCGCATCAGTTTCCAGGTGCTGGACGAGTTTTACGCCAATGTGGATCGGAAGTGGCCCGCAGCTCGCGAACACCTTCAGGCAGAGATCCGCAATTTAATGACTTGGCGGCCCATCGAGCTAAACGCTGAGCTGTTGGAAGAAGCGTGGCGAATTCAGGCACACTTCAAGCTTTCTTTCTGGGACGCGCTGATCGTGTCGGCGGCACAGGCAGCATCCTGTCGCTACCTGCTGACTGAAGATTTGCAAGAGGGACAGGAGATGGATGGCGTAGTGGTAGTGAATCCGTTCAGGAGCGGTACGACGGAAATCCTCGGATAGATGGGGGCTTTACGCGGAGCTCAAGCATCACGTGTGAGCACGGCGGGCGATTGAACGATGTGCCCGTACTTTTTGTGCCGCTGCTAGACCCCAATCACCGCGCACAATTCCTTCACCGCCGCCGCACTCTTATCCAGGCCTGCCTTCTCCTCGGGCGTCAGCTTGATTTCAATGATCTGTTCAATTCCCTTGGCACCCAGCTTGCACGGCACGCCCACATAGAGGCCATTTATGCCGTATTCACCCTGCAGATACGCGGCGCAGGGCAGAATTTTCTTCTTATCTTTCAGGATGGCTTCGACCATCTCTGTTGCTGCGGCGGAAGGGGCGTAGTAGGCGGAGCCGGTTTTCAGGTACTTCACGATTTCCGCGCCGCCGTCGCGGGTACGTTGAACGAGCGCGTCGAGCTTCGATTTCTCGATCAGTTCCGTGATTGGAATGCCAGCGACCGTCGAGTAGCGCGGCAGCGGGACCATCGTGTCACCGTGGCCGCCAAGAACAAACGCGGTCACGTTTTCTACGCTGACCTTCAGCTCTTCGGCGATAAAGGCCCGGAAGCGGGCCGAATCCAGAACACCGGCCATGCCAACGACACGCTCGCGCGGAAAGCCGCTTAGCTTATAAGCTGCTTGAGCCATAGCGTCGAGCGGATTTGAAACGATGACCAGGACGCAGTTGGGCGAGTTCTTCACGACTTCGCCGACCACCGCCTTCATGATGCCGTGATTGGTATTCAGCAGGTCGTCGCGGCTCATGCCCGGCTTGCGCGGGATTCCGGCAGTGATCACAACAATGTCAGAGTTGGCGGTGTCTTTGTAGTCGTTGGTGCCCATGACGTGTGAGTCGCGCTTTTCAATGGGCATGGCTTCGAGCAGGTCGAGGCCTTTTCCTTGCGGCACGCCTTCGATGATGTCGATTAAGACGATGTCGGCGAGTTCTTTGGAGGCGATCCAGTGGGCCGCTGTCGCGCCAACATTGCCGGAACCTACTATCGTTACTTTCTTGCGCATGATGAGTCCTTTCGAAATTGAGCCATTGAGCGCTTGTGTGATCTTGCGATTGAAGACCTCCACATCAAAAGACCGGGCAATCGCTCAATGACCCGATCACCCAATCACACAATTTCTTTCTACACCAGTACCGGCGCGGCCATGTTTTCTATGATGTGGTCGGCGAACTGGCTGGTTTTTACCTTTGTTGCGCCTTCCATGAGGCGCTCAAAGTCGTATGTGACTTTCTTCTGCTGGATCGTCCGCTCCATGCCGCCTTCGATCAGATCGGCGGCTTCGTTCCAGCCCAGGAAGCGAAACATCATGACGCCCGACAACATCACCGAGCCGGGATTGATTACATCTTTGTCGGCATATTTCGGAGCCGTGCCGTGTGTAGCTTCGAAAATGGCGTAGCCATCTCCAATGTTCGCACCCGGAGCGATGCCAAGACCACCGACCTGCGCGGCGGCGGCGTCGGAGATGTAGTCGCCATTGAGATTGGGTGTGGCCAGCACGGAATACTCCTCGGGGCGCGTGACAATCTGCTGGAAGATAGAATCGGCAATGCGGTCGTTGACCATGATTTTTTTCTTCCATTGACCGTGACCGTGGGTCGAATAGATGCGGTCGAGAACCTCTTTCACTTCCTGCTCCACGGACTGTCGAAATGCTGGCGGTGCAAATTCCATGCCGGGTTCGACGAGTTCGGCGTTTTGTGCCACGGAGATGCTGGAATTTTTATCTTTGTTGTCGAGAATCCAGCTTTCGCGCTCCGTGACTATTTTGTCGCGGAATTCCTCGGTACCGAGTTCATATCCCCACTTGCGGAATGCACCTTCGGTGAATTTCTGGATGTTGCCTTTATGAACCAGCGTGACAGTTTTGCGGCCTGTTTCGAGGGCGTGTTGGATCGCCATTCGAACCAGTCGCTTCGTGCCGAAAATCGAAATTGGCTTGATGCCGACGCCGGAGTCTTTACGGATTTGCTTCTTGCCGCCCTTCAGCATGTCTTTGTTTAGGAAGTCGATGAGCTTTACAACTTCGGGAGTTCCTTCTTCCCACTCGATGCCGATGTAGACGTCTTCGGTGTTCTCCCGGAAGATGACGAGATCCATGCGCTCGGGATTCTTCACGGGCGAAGGCACGCCTTTGTAATACTTCACCGGGCGAACGCAGGAGTAGAGATCGAGAATCTGGCGCAGAGCAACGTTGAGCGACCGTATGCCGCCGCCAACCGGCGTGGTCAGCGGCCCTTTGATGGCAACGCGGAAATCGCGGATAGCCTCGACCGTGTCGTCTGGAAGCCAGGTGTCGAACTTGGATTTGGATTTCTCGCCGGCGAAGACTTCGTACCAGACCACGCGGCGCTTGCCCTTATAGGCCTTTTCGACGGCGGCATCAAAGATTCGGAGCGACGCCTTCCAGATGTCGCGGCCCGTGCCGTCGCCTTCGATGAAAGGGATCACGGGATTATCTGGAACGTCATAGCTGCCGTTGGCGTAGCCGATCTTTGTGCCATTGGTTGGAATGGGCACGCCGTTGTATGAGACTGCCATTAGAAACCTCCGAGGTATTCAGGGAAACCTGCAATTATAAAGAATTGCGCAGCGGAAAATGCGAACAGAAG
>Ga0209168_10003419_pt1 | contig 10933 bp, 8 predicted proteins | sample Coa_R1_FD_187156 | JGI IMG/M metagenome (GOLD analysis project Ga0209168, IMG submission 187156) | Surface soil microbial communities from Centralia Pennsylvania, which are recovering from an underground coalmine fire - Coalmine... | ecosystem: Environmental > Terrestrial > Soil > Unclassified ... | reverse complement strand
TCCAGGACCTTGATGCAAAAAGCTTCCGGCGATGGCCGCGCGCTTCACGCCTTTGCCCGGCGCAGGCTCGTCGCCCGGGCCGTCGGGAGTGAAGCGGTAATCGCCGTCGGTAACGGCCATGGCCATTGGAACCGGTGCTGGCCGGGTCTTCTCCACACTCTGAATCTCAGCTTCCAGTTCCCGCTTCCGCTGAAGGTCCTCCGATGTCATGATGCGGTTGATCTCACCAGTTGAGAATGAGATCGCTCGCAGCACCTGATTTGCCAGAAGCACCTGGCCTGGCGTACGTTTGTCCGCTGGCGTCGCGATGGCCTCCTGCACGTTCGCGGGGAAACGCTTCACTTTTTCAGGTAGCAGGCGATCGCGATAGGGTTGATCAATCGACCGTACTTGGCCGCGTAATTCGGTGAGCTGTTTGTCGACTGCGGCCACTTTCCGCTGGTATTCGGCAGCCTGATCCGGCGGAACCAGTGGCAGATCCACCTCGACGTAACCGAACAGCGAAGCCTGCAGACGATAATAATCCTTCTGTGGAATCGGATCGAACTTGTGATTGTGGCAGCGGGCGCACTGGACCGTAAGCCCCAGGATTCCGCGACCGATGGTCGCAATCATATCGTCCAGGTACTCGTAGCGGAACTCCGGATTATCTTTTTCCCGAAATCCAACCTTGGCGTAGTTTCGCAAAAAGCCAGTTGCGATCAGCGTGTCGAACGTCGGGTGAGGGAGTTCGTCGCCGGCGATTTGCTCCTTCAAAAACGTATCGTATGGCTTATCGTCATTGAAGGAACGGATCACGTAATCGCGATAGCGCCAGGCGTTGGGGCGGTCGAAATCGTGTTCGAAGCCATTGGAATCGGCATAGCGCGCGACGTCGAGCCAGTGGCGCCCCCAGCGCTCGCCGTATTCGGGCGATGCGAGTAGCCGATCGATCAGCCGCTCCCACGCGTGGGGCGAAGTGTCATTTAGAAATTCTGCCGCCTGCGCGGGCGTCGGTGGTAGCCCGATCAGATCCAAATATGCCCGGCGAAGCAAAGTGATACGGCCCGCCGGCGGCGCAGGTTTCAGCCCGCGTTCCTGCATCGTCTTCAATAGAAAAGCATCGACGGGATTTGGAGCCAGCGGCGGCGTTGCGGGGCGAACCGGCTTCCGAAACGCCCAGTAATTGCGCGCCTCGGCCGGAATCGGCATATCCTCCAGGGCGGCACGTTGAGCCTTGGCATCCAGCGGCCGCGAGGTTGCCCCGGAATCGTCCCAAACGGCGCCTTCCTGAATCCAGTTCTTGAGCGTTGCGATCTGTGCTTCGGTCAACTGGCCGTCCATCGGCATATGCGGCTTTTCGAGCCCCGCCACCAGCCGGTAGAGGCGGCTGTCGTCCGCTTTGCCCGGGATCAGCGCCGGGCCGTGCACCCCGCCCTTGAGCGCAGTGTCTCGTGTGCGCAGGTCGAGCTTAGAAAGCTGAACGGCGCCACCGTGGCATTTCCAGCAACTGTTTTCAAGGATGGGACGGACGTCCTTTGAAAAGGACACGCTATCCGCAGGGCATAGCCAAGCACCCACGAAAAGCAGCGAAATCGGGAGCAGCCAACCTGATAGCTTCACGCGCTCCTTACCTTGGCAGCGATCATACCATAGAGCGTACTGAAAAGCTGAAGCGAATCAGGCCATCTATCGTCTGGGTACGATCGGCTCACAATTTTGCGCGCAAGCTCGATGCGTGGAAAACACTGGCGCCCGCTAAAACAAGAGCTTCAAAGCCAATTGCACAATTCGCGGCTGATTGTTCTGTGCGCTGACCGCGCCGAATCCAGCGGCGCCCGCCGAAAGGCCGGGGTCCGCAAATTGCGGTGTGTTGGACAGATTGAAGCACTCCGCCCGGAACTGAAGCTTGAAGCGTTCCATAATCGTGGTCGTCTTATTCAGCGTCATATCCAACTCTTTGAGACTGTCGCCGCGTAGCCCGCCCAGCGTGCGCGCCACATTGCCGAAAGTGTAGGCCGGAGCCAGGGTGAACTGGGAAGTGTCGAACCACTCCTCGACCTTCGGGTTGCTGAGCTTCGCGCTTACGCCAGTCCAATTGGGCCGCTGGCCTCCGCCCTGCGCGTCCGTAGTGCTGGTGGCTTCCTGAATGCCGAGCGGGCTACCGCTGTACAGGCTGAGGATGGCTCCCACTTCCCACCCGCCGAACAGGCGTCCGGCAAATCCGTGCTGGTTTTTCAGGAACGGCAGTTCGTACACCACATTGCCGATGAAACGGTGCGTCTGGTCTAGTGCGGAAGGCGCATACTCGTTGTGGAGATTGTTGAAGTCCTGCACCACCCCCGAACTGACGGAATCGCCGCTGAACTGACCGATGTTAAGGTCGATGTTCTTCGAATAGGTGTAGGAGGCCAGCAACGTCAGACCTTTTGAATAGCGCTTCTCGAACTTCACCTGGAGGGCGTGATATGTGGAATTCGCCAGATCGGACAGATCGCTGGTGACACTGTCGAACTGGGGGTAGGGCCGGAGCAATTGCGCGTAGGCTACCGTCGGCGAAACCAGCACTCCGCTCGAAATTTGCGGGTAGAACGGATTCGCTACCAAATTGCGCAGCGTATTGCCGAGCGTGAGGTCGGAATCTGGAATCTGATTCAACTGCACATTGAACGGATACCTCAGTCCGCGGCTGCCTACGTATGCCACCTCCAGCAGAGAATTGCCGGGCAGCTCACGCTGGACCGATAAGTTCCACGACCCGCTGTAGGGTGTGCGGTTGCTACGGTCATAGAAGTCGATCGACTGTCCTAAAAGCGTGGCGGGGCCTAGTTTCGATCCGGTAGGCTGCACCAGGCCGTTAGGAAACGGGTTGCTCAGGTTCACAATGGGCGTGACACCATCCAAGCTGGTAACAATTGAGGTAGTGGCGTAGAAGCCGGCGGAGCCGAATATCGTCGAGGTTGTGCCCACGCCCCAATTATCGGAATAGAAGAGCCCCGCGCCGCTCCGGATGACCGTCTTGTTTCCCAGCCGGTATGCGATCCCAAGCCGGGGAGCGAAGCCGTCGTAGTCCGGGTTGCTGTGATTGCGCGACACGCCGTTCAAACCGACGAACGAGAGTGCGCCGCGCAGGTTCAGGCCCGGCGCTTGGATCGGCGGCGTGGCGTCGTAATCGAAGTTGGTCAACTGATTGAACCGGTCTGTGCGCGGCGTTTCGTACTCCCAGCGCAGGCCGTAGTCCAGCGTCAGCCTCGGCGTCACTTTGAAGCTGTCCTGCACGAACAGAGCGTAATATTTCGTGGTGAGGGCCAAGGCGGGTACCGGCGACGCGCTGCCCGTGGGAATGCCCAACAGGAAGGTTGCCAGGCCATAACCCGCCGCGGCGCTGGCAGCCGTCGGATTGGGGCCTTGCGTCCAGTTAGGAGCGAAGCTGAAGACAGGCGAACCCGACGACGTTTGCTGCCCATTGAGCTGGATGGTTCGGTAGTCGACGCCCATTTTGATTTCGTGACTGCCCAGGATCTTGGTAGCGGTGCCTTCGGTGGCCCACACACTGCTGTTGGCGATAATCTCGTCGGTGGCGCCCAGCAGACCGCCGGAGGTGATATTCGGGATAGAACTGCTGATGCTCATGCCGGTGACGGTTATCTCGGGGAAGGCGTGCGGAAAAAGCTGGGAGGCCAGCGAGGCCGGGAGGCCCAGCTTGGTAATATCGAAGCCATTGCTGAAGGGATTGCGATGATTTCCCAGCCGCGTAAACGAGAGGCGGAAAGAGGCCAGCCAGGTAGGCGAAAACGTCTGCGTATCCCCCACAACGGCGTTCCGCCGTGCGAAGATCTGCGGCCCGAAGGAAGGGGAGCCAATATCTTTAATCCCGAAGGCAGGAGCGCGCGCGCCCGGCGTCACGTCCGCGGAATTGCGCAAAGAAGCGGTTATTGTCGCTAAAGTACTGATCCACTCTGAAGCTGCCCGCATCCTTGTTGATGCGGTTGGCGTCGGTGCGCACCCAGTCGTTCACGCCGGTGAACTGCGCGCCGGGTTCGTTCGGAGCCGGCAGGTACTTCGCGATCGCCTCACTCACCGGATTGAACCGTGTCGCGGGAATAATATTGCCGGGAAACGGTGTACGCGTGAGCGCGGATCCGGTTTGTACCGTGGTCGCCGGGTCGTAAATCGTAATCGTCTGGCCGGAGGCGTTGCGCGTATTGGAAAAATCCCCTGCCAGCTCCTGAGGCTTCGGTAGGGTGCCCCCGAACGTCGCTCCCTGGATGAAGCGGACCTTTTCAATGCCGATAAAGAAGAAAGTGCGATTGCGTCCGTTGTAGACCTTGGGAATCCACACAGGGCCGCCGAAGGTACCGCCAAACTGGTTGAACTTAAAAGGAGGCCGCGCATTGCCGCCTCGGTTGGCGAAGAAGTCGCTGGCATTCAGCTTGTCATTGCGGAAGAACTCGTAGAGCGAACCGTGAAAATCGTTGGTGCCCGAGCGGGTCACCACGTTGAAGACGCCGCCCGATGCCTTTCCGTATTCGGCAGAGAAGTTGCTTGTATCCACCTTGAACTCCTGCACCAGGTCGGGGTTGGTATTGATCACCGGTATATTGGAGGCTGACGAATTCGGAGCGCCGTCGAGAAGGAACTCGTTGTTGGCGGCACGCTGCCCGTTGATCGAATAGAATACTGTGCTGATCTGGTCGATGGGTATATTGTTGTCGCCAATCGAGGTCCGCACGCCGGGTACCAGCATCGCCAGCGCGTACGGATTACGGCCGAGCAGTGGAAGTTCGGTGATCTGCTTGGATTGAACCACCTGCCCGGTGGGTAGCGGTCTGGCTGTCCAGCAGTAGGGCGGCCTCGTTCACTTCAACATGTGAGGAGACCGCGCCGAGTTGGAGAGTAAAATCAAGCCGCGCCACCTGCTGCACCTCGAGCACAAGACCGGTCTGCGCGATCGGCGCAAATCCTGGCTTGTTGACGGTCAGATCATAATGCCCGGGCGGAAGCGTGGCGAGGCTGTAGTAGCCGTCGGAGTTGCTGCGGGTTTGCGTGGTGACGCCGCTCTCGGTCGATTTGGCCGCGATACTGGCATCGGGCACAACCGCGCCGCCTGGATCGGTAATCCGTCCGGTTATGGAAGCGGTCTGCGCAAGTGCGGCCGCAGCAGACAGGGCTGAACAGATCAGCAGGCGCAACATAAGCTCTCTCCTTCGAGAATCGAAAAAGGCCCTAGCCCCAGGGATAGGCTAGCACCCGCGAAAAGCACCGAAATCGGGAGCAGCCAATCCGACACCCTCGCGCGCCCTTACCTTGGCGGCCATCTTAACATACAGCGTTCCGAAAAACTGACCTCACATTTCGGTTGCTTGTGAAATGATCTGACGGGCCGCGGCCATCACGGCGCGTTTCACGCCCCGCTCAGCGGCTAAGCGCTTGAATTGTGCCGAGAGGTAGCAGTTCTTCTGGCGGGTAACCGCCCAGGCGGCCTGGCACAGTGAGCGCCGCAGCCACTTATTATCGTCCCGCGCCTTGCCCGACATCCGTTTCCCGGCGCTCTCATGGTTGCCGGGGCACAGAGCCGCCCCGGAGGCCAGGTGCCGATCCGTCGGAAACTGGTGCAGGTTTACACCCACCTCTGCGACCAACTTGCAAGCCATCACCCGATCTACGCCGGGGATGCTTTGCCACAGGGTGACGGCTTCTTCAAAAGGAGCAATGCGCTTGTCAATCTCCGCCTCGGGTAGTGGCTCAGTTTGAAATTTCAAACTGGACTACGCGCAATTTGGTGAAAGTTCATGGCAAATCCTGAAGGGCAAGTGCGGTCATAGCCCCGCACTGTGTATTGGCGGCCGAACGTGTTTTCATCATCGGTGATCCCAATCCGAAACACATCTCCACCAGCTTTGGGGAACGTCAGAACCTCACATGCGGATGCAGATGCGCCGATTTTCTATGAAGAGAAACGCTCGCCAGCCACGGGAACAAGAACAGCGCAGCGCTCGCGGCGGTTGCGGAACCGAAGATGACAAACACCCCAAAGCGCAGGGTAGGGGGGAAATTCGAAAGCAAAAAGATCCCGAACCCGCAACAGATCACTAGGAAATTCGTTCCGATCGGCCGCCACAGATGCGAGCAGGCCTTCGACCATGGTTCCCAGGAGCTGAGCTTATTATTGTCACGCTTGGCGAACATGGTGAGATAGATCATCGCGTCCACTCCCATGCCCAGATCGAGATTGGCGGCTGAAGCGGTAATGAAGTCCAGTGGCATGCCGAGGTAAGCGATGTATCCACGCACGACGACTGGGATGATGGCCAGGGTTATCAGCATGGCCAAGCCCGTACGCAATGAGCGGGAGAAGACAAAACCCATGCCCGTGAAAATGCCGATCAGCAAAAGCGAGCCGGTAATGATGCTGGATGTGATCAGCCGGCCCATGTCACTCAATAAGCTGTACTCGCCACCGACAAGAAGCGTGCGAAAGCCCTCGCGATGAACCGTGCCCTCCAGGCGGCGGATGATCTGTTCGCGCGACGCGTTCCGCACAGTCTCCCGCATGCGCAAAAGAAAGAGTGCCTTCTTGTGATCCGGAGTTATGAACTGCCGCGCCGGTGCGCCGTGTTTCGGGCTCTCCAGCACGTCGACCTCTTTCTGTTTCTTGGATTTTCCTTCGAAAAATCCTTCGATAGATAACAGTTTCGAGTACCAGCGCCGGTCGATTTCGCTCTCAATGACCGGCAGCGACATAGCCTTGCCCACGGCGGGGTCCTTTTCCAACGCATCGTTCAGCGCCCACAGGCGCTTGTAGGCCTCGTTGGTATCGAGCGGAGCGCCGTGAATGTCTTCCACTTCGAGTTTCAGCGGACTGCTTCCGCCGGAGCGATCAACCGCCTCGAGTCCTTGCCGAATGTCGCTTCCTTTCTTGAAATAGAAGAACAATGGCGGGTCCGTATTCAGGCGCGTCAACCCGATGGCGGCAACGACGCCGAAGATCACCAATGCGACCGCAACCAGGCGGTGGCGCTCGGAAAAGAACGAACCCAGCCGCAATGCGATGCCTTTGGTCCAGCCGAACTTTGTCTTTGGGGGTGAGTCCAGAGCCAAGAACCAGGGATACAGAATGTATGCGGCCAGGAATGCGATCGCCGCGCCGACCGCTCCACCCGTGCCCAGGTGTTTCATGGACGTCGCGGAAACGAGCATGAGGCTGATGAAACCCAGCAACATGCATACCGCACTCCAGAATGACGGCGCAACCGTTTCCTTCACCGCAGCCCACACGGCCGCGTGCCCGACCAAGTGTTTCTGCTGTCGAATCCCGATCCAGTTGTAAGTCAGAAAGACCATGGGCGAGAGAGTCATGACGAACACCATCGTCGACAGGTTCGCCGTGACCGGCCCAATCGGAATATGAATACGTTGATTAATGATGAGTGTCGCAGCGCTCGAATTCGCACATGCGACGAATGCGCCCAGCAGGATCCACGGCGAGCGGAAGATAACGAACAACACCACGCCAAACACGCCGACCGCAGCCAGGCTGAAAGTTCGCAGGTCCCTCGCCATTGTCCGCGAAATCATTTCGGTGACATAGGGCAGGCCCGAGATCGTGACTTCGAAACCGGGCCGGTCAAACTTCTTCTTAAGAGCCTGCACGCCGTCGATCGTTTTCCCCCCGATGTCGTCTTTTACCGTGGCAATGACATCTGTGGAGCGGTGATGCTTGCCGATAAGAATGTTCGTCCAGAGGGGGCTCTTCAGTGCGTCTTTGATGTCTTTTGGCCCGTAGCCCTTCGGCCCGGGGTTTATTGATAAGACAGCGGTGACTCCGGGGACGTTTGCCAGTTCGACCGACAATGCGTGGATGCGATCCGCATACGCCGGTGACGCGATATCGCCGCTGACAGTCAAGTCGATCTCGGTCATTTGTCCCGGGAAAGTTCTGGAGATCTCGTTGTCGGAGCGAACTGCAGAGTCGTTCTTTGCGAAAAAGAAGTTCTCTCCCACCTTCGGCTTCAAATCAACGGAATGCAAGAACACCATGGCAACGATAGCGGTGATTCCGAAGCACACCAACACCGGAAAAAAGCGGAGCAGCATTGCCATGACCAGCACGCCGGGTTTGCGCTCTGAAGTCACCGATCAGAACTCTCCGTTCGTGCGTTTGTCTTGGCCGCGCTTGTCGATTTCGCGTTCAATATGCAAAGCTGTTCCCGTTCACGACGGGAGCACCGGTGAATACTGCGGAACACAGCCGTTGTTCGGCCGGCAACGACTTGAGTGTGCTGTCCGCAAATGTCCACGTCAGTAATCGCCGAGTCGCCCTGCCAGCGCCTGCTCCAGTTGCGGGATCTTGTTCTTCAATCTTCCCCGCGCCAGCTTGGCCAGTTGTTCCGGGTCGTTCTGTCCCGCGATAATCGCCTCCGGCATTTGGCGGCCGGATACTCCCAACGCATCGGAAGCCACCGAACTCAGCTTGAGGTTGGCCTGTTCCAAAAACTTTTGAATGCCGTTGGCCACCCGATTCTGGCTTTGCCGTAGTTCCGCTCGATACCGCGTCGGATCGCGCAGATCCTGGATCGGCGTCGGCGGCACGAAGCTCCCCTTCAGCAGTCCGTGCTGCAGCAGGTCGGCGATCCACTCGCAGTCTTTGGCGTCGGTCTTGCGTCTCGGCACAGCTTTGATATGTTGCGGGTTCACCAGCATCTGCTCCACATGCCCTTCCAACACTGTCCACACTGGCCGCCAGTAAACGCCGGTGGCTTCCATGGCCACCTGCGTGAATCGGTGTTCTTTCAACCAATCCGCCAGCGCCAGCAGATCGCCAGTGAAGGTTCCGAACACCCGCGTCTGCTGGTGCTTGGTTTCGCCCTCGCATACGCGGATGCAGACGCTCACCGTCTTCTTATGAACATCCAGCCGGGCGCAGCGGGCGTACACAACTTGCATGGCTTCCACCTCCTGGATTATGTCCGGAGGGAGCCTTCTGAGTAGAGAATCTCCTTCCCGTGCTCACCATCCTCGATGACGGCGACAATTCGTTGTGCCTCCAGGTTCCCGGGGCAGACTGCTCTGCGGGCTTGGCAGCGCCACTGAATTCAACTACCTTGGTCCGGACATAATCCACAACCACGCTACGCTCGATCGCGCCCATTTCATCCCTCGTTATGAACCACAGGGTCATGAGCGACTCCCCTTGAGAATCGAAAAAGGCCCCTAGCCCCGGGGCATAGGCTGGCACCCGCGAAAAGCACCGAAATCGGGAGCAGCCAATCCGACACCTTCGCGCCCTTACCTTGGCCGCCATCTTAACATACAGCGTTCCGAAAAACTGACCTCACATTTCGGTTGCTTTGTGAAATGATCTGACGGGCCGCGGCCGCTTCGGCCCCCGGGGTCACGTACGGCGGATCGGGTGGATCCGTTCATCCGGATAGTACTCGTTCAGGTTTTCTCTCGTAAGCACAACGTGGTTTGTATAGGAGGTCAGAGGGGCTCGATCGCCGTCCAGGATGCGGATCGCGAGTTGTAGGATCGATTCTCCATACGACTCGGAAAAGAAGGCCACCGACGCCTTGAATGGCCCACCTGTCCGAATGCGGGTACGCGCGTCCTTACCTCCGCCTTGTCCAACGACTACGGCGCGATCGGCGGCGCCGGCGGAGCGGATGGCCTTCTCCGCGCCCAGCCCGAGGTGATCGGTTAAAGCGGCGATCAGAATGCGCTTAGATGCGCCGAGCCGCTTGAGGCGCTCTAGCGTCAGCCTGTTTCCTTGGGCAATGGTCAAAGCTTTCGGTGCAATCTCGATCTCTGAACGGCGCAGCGAAGGCAGGCCCTTGAGCAGCGCTTCCGTTAAGCCGAGCTTGCGTGTTTCCTGCGTGGAAGTGAGCCCTTTCGGTAACAGAACCAGGCATGTATCCACGCGTCCATTCCAGTGGCGATTCGCGTAATTCGCGAGGAAGCCGCCTGCCAGCGCTCCGGTTTGATAATTGTTGCCCCCGAAATAATAAGCGCCTGGTAGCGCAAAATTGATTCCGATAATCGGGATGCCGGCGCCGTGACACTTCGCAGCGATCAGATCGCTCGCCACCTCGCTGTATTGATATTCGATCAGCAGGCTAACTCGTTCGGCAATAAGCTGATCCGCATTGACCAGCGCTTTGGAGATATTGAATTCCTGATTCGCGCGGACGATCAATGTGAGTCCCAGGCGCTGTGCCGCGGTCAGCAGCGATGCACTGACTTCCCGGTGGAATGTGGTCGCATTGAGCGCCGCGTACCCGATCCGGAATCGCTTTCGAGCGGGGCTTAGCGTGTACTTTTTCTTGCCCGGCCGGCGCATCACATAACCCCGGCGCTCCAGAGTATAAAGCAGGCGAAATGCCGAACTGTACGTCAAATTGGCCCGGCGAGCGACTTCCGTGATCGTTAGGAATTCTTCCGCACTCGCGAAGCTCTCCAAAACATCGAGAACCTTGGCGGCTGCCTCGACAAAATAGCGCGCCTGCCGTACGGAATCCATTGAGCCCGATTATACAGCGGCCTCCGTCTCAGTAGTTGGCGTACGAATACTCGCACCACACTTCAGGCTAAACCGGCCCAAATTATTCGCACTGCGAATTATTTAATCTAGGTTATTTCAGCATGTATTGCCACCAATTCGATCTCATCATAAAATTCGGTCATCGGAATGGCAGAACCGGCATGACTGGGGCCAAAAGGGGATCGTAAATGCTGAACGCCAAGACCTTCGCTGTTTTCTGCGCCGCTTTGTTCGCGTTTTGCCCCGTATCGGTTAGCCAAACCTTCTATGGTTCGATCGTGGGAACGGTGACCGATGCCACCGGAGCGGTTGTCCCCGGCGCGAAAGTAACCATTACCAACTTGGGGACCACGGAAACCCGCGCCATGGAAACCAACCAGGAAGGCTTCTATCAATTCGTGAACCTGCTGCCGG
>Ga0209168_10003418_pt1 | contig 10934 bp, 7 predicted proteins | sample Coa_R1_FD_187156 | JGI IMG/M metagenome (GOLD analysis project Ga0209168, IMG submission 187156) | Surface soil microbial communities from Centralia Pennsylvania, which are recovering from an underground coalmine fire - Coalmine... | ecosystem: Environmental > Terrestrial > Soil > Unclassified ... | reverse complement strand
GCGGCAGCGCGTACTCGCGAATCTGCCCGGTCGCTGGATCGAGTCTGCCTAACTTGCCGGCCGCGTTCGCGGTGTACCACACGCCGCCGTCGGGCGCCACGATGATGCCGTGCGGCCCGGAGTGCGGCGTCGGCGTTGCATAGTCTGTGATCTTACCCGTGGATGGATCGAGCCGCCCGATGAAGCTGTTGGCCATGTCCGTGTACCACACGATGCCGTCGGCGCCGACCGCGGGATCGTGCGGGAATGCGTTAGGCCGAGGAATGGCGTACTCGACGATGTGGTGGGCGAGGCGAGGAGCCGGGCGCGCGGCGGCGAATCCGGTCGCGAGCGAGGAAACCGCTACGATCTGCGAAGCGACCCGAAGTGTGCGACGCATCGGAGGTCCTCCACGGTGTAAGAGCGAAGCGAGTGCTTAGTGTAACGCTCGTGTATGCCGTGTCAAAGTTCGCGCAGGACGCTTGCCTTTCCGACCTGGCCTTGTGAGGATGAGGGTTCACGACCATTCGCAGGAGGGACACATGGCAAAAGCAAAGAGCGCGATCCCGGCGGGGTACCACACCGTTACCCCCCACCTCACCATGGCGAACGCCAACAAGGCGATCGACTGGTACAAGCAAGCCCTGGGCGCCGAGGAAGTGTCGCGCTTTTTGGGACCCGACGGAAAGGTGATGCACGCGCAGATTACGATCGGCGATTCAGCGATCATGCTCAACGATGACATGATGGGCGGCAACACGCCCAAGGATCACAACGGCTCGCCGGTCTCGATCTGGTTGTACGTGAAGGACTGCGACGCGCTCTACAACCGTGCGCTCAAGGCCGGTGCCAAGGTCGCGCCGGGCGGCATGGGAGAGATGGCGGACCAGTTCTGGGGCGACCGGTGCGGCGTGATCGTGGACCCGGAAGGCTACTGGTGGACGATCGCGACACACACGGAAGATCTGACGCCCGATGAGATGAAAACGCGCTCGGAAGAGTTCATGAAGCAGTTCGCCGCGGCCCATTAGCGCACGCTGCACGCGCGCGACGACCCGTCGCGGCATCATCGGGAAGGCCACTGCCGAGTCTGACAGTGGCCTTCTCGTTTTCGCACAACGATTAGAGCCGTTAAGACATCATAAAGCCGGACGCGTCGGTTGCTCGCGCACAATCGGCTTTTCGGCGCGAGTAACGCAGGGCTCGCGCGGCCGCGACTAAGGCGCGGAGTGACCGTGCTTTGTCCGTTTCTTCATGCGCAATTACCAGAACCAGATGCCATCACAAACTCAAACGTGGTTCACTAGCCCGCGCTCCTGACCCCAGCGTCGCGCATGGCATCGGCGGGACTGGCGCGCGCTGCCCGGCGCGCCGGCAGGTAGCTCGCCAGCAGCGCGACGACGGCGAACACGATCGGCACCGCCGCGAACGTGGCCGGGTCGACGGGCGAGACGCCGTAGAGCCACCGATCGAGCGGACGCGTCGCAACGAGCGCGCACGCAATACCGGCAACGGTCCCCATCGCCGCGAGCCGTAGCGCCCGCCCAACGACGAGCCTGACCACGCCGCCCGCCGACGCGCCGAGCGCCATGCGAAGCCCCATTTCCTGACGGCGCTCGCTCACCGCGTACGACATGACGCCGAAAATGCCCACGGCGCCGAGCGCGAGCGCGACCAACGCAAACACCGTGACGAGCGCCATCGTGAATCGCGCGCTCGCCACCGAGCTGGACACCACATCGCGCATCGTTCTCACGTCGCTCACGGGAACGCCGCGGTCAATGTCGTGCACGATGCGGCGAATCGCGGCGCCGGCGGCGGCCGGATCTCCCGTGGTGCGCGCGACGAGCCAGAGCTCGGACCCGACCATCGTCGTGCGCTGCGACCAGGGCAGGTACATCGTCGCCGTAGAGGTGTCGCGCAAGCTGTCCTGCTTGGTATCGGGCACGATGCCGACGATCGTGATCCACGGGCTGTCGAACGGGTAGCCGATCCTTTTGCCTAACGCATCGCCCGCCGGCCAGAATCGGCGCGCGACGCTCTGGCTGACCACGGCCACGGGCGGCTGGCCGGCGCGATCGTCGTCGCTGAACGACCGGCCCCGCAGCATGCGGATGCCCACGGTGGCGAAGTAGTCCGGCGAGACGGTTTGCAGATGCTCGATCAGCGGCAGCGTGTGCGTCACGTCCTCGAACTGGCCCTGCACGCGGATCGCCTGCGCCCAGACCGGCGCGGCGAGCGACAGCTGGTCGACCAGCGCCGCGTGCCTAACGCCGGGCATCGCGCGCGTGCGGTCCAGCACGTCGGCGTAAAAGGCGGCGAGGCGGTCGCTGCCCGGCGCGTACGTGGCCGCGGGCGCCGAGATGCGCGCGGCGATCACGTGCGCCGGATCGAACCCGGGGGAGATCGACCGCAACGCGGCGAAACTTCGCACGAGGAGCAGCGACCCGACAACGAGCATCACGGCCAGCGCGATCTCGCCGCCCACGAGCCACGCCGACGCACGCGCATGCGACTTCGATGCCGTCGCTCGGCGACCCAGCATCGACCCCGAGGCCCGCGCGGCCGCGGAGGTTGCGCGAACCGCCGGGACGATGCTGAACACGACGGCGGTCGCGACGCCTACGACGAGCGCGAACGCAAGAGCTGTCCCGTTCACCACGATCTCGTCGGCGCGCGGCAGGCCCGTCGGCACGCCGACAACCAGCGCGTGCACCGTGAGCACGGCGAGCGCGACGCCGGCCGCCGCTCCGATGACGGCAAGCAGCAGCCCCTCCGTCACGAGTTGCCGCATCAACCGGGCACGGCCGCCTCCTAACGCGGCGCGCACCGCGAGCTCGCGCTCGCGCGCCGTCGCGCGCGCCAGCAGCAGGTTCGCGACGTTGACGCACGCGATGAGGAGCACCAGGAGCGTCGCGCCGAACAGCATCCAGAGGAGCGGCGCGCTCGCGCCGACGACATCGGCCTTGAGCGGCGTGACCGTGGCGTCGCGGCGATACTCGGGACCCGGATCCCAGATCGGGTTCGCCGAGCGCAGCGATGGCCACACGGCACGCACTTCGCGGCGGGCCTGGTCGAGCGTCGCGTTAGGCGCGAGCCGTCCGACGAATTCCTTGCCGCCCACACCCCACATGAGGCCGATGTTCTTCGTGTCGATCACATACGGCCGCCAATACTGCACGCCGGCATTCGGGTACCGGAAGGATGGCGGCATCACGCCGATGATCGTGAACGGCAGGCCTTGGAGCCGCACCGTACGCCCGATCACATCGCGTGCGCCGCCGAATTCCCGGCGCCACGTGGCGTAGCTGAGCATCAGCACGCGGCCGCTGCCCGGCACGGCGTCGTTCGGCGCGAAGCCCCGGCCCATGAACGGCCTGGCGCCGAGGAGCGGCATGAGGTTGGCGGTTACGGCGACGCCCGTTAGGCGCAGCGCGTCGCGGCCATCGTCCACCGGATCGGTCGTCGGGTCCCACTCGGCCAGGTCGGTGATCGTGCGCAGACGGTCGCGGAGGCCGAGGTATTCGCCGGAGGAACCCTGCCCCAGCGTGACGAGCCGGTCCGGCTGTGCGTAGGGCAGCGGCTTGAGTACCACCGCGTCGAGCACCGAGAAAATCGCCGTGTTGGCGCCGATGCCCAAGGCGAGCGTGATCGTGGCGGCGAGCGTAAAGGCCGGCGTGCGGCGCAGCGCGCGCCAGCCGAATCGGAGATCTTGGGCACAATCCGCGACGTACTCGGCGCGGCGTTCCGTGGCCTGCTGGCGCTCATCATGCCGAACGAGCGCCGCCCGCACCTCGTCGACGTCGCCGAACCGAACGATCGCCTCTCGGCGCGCGTCCTCCGGCGTTAGGCCGAGGGCGATGTTGCGCTCGATGCGCGACTGGATGTGGAAGGCAAGCTCGTCGTCGACGTCCGCGGGCACGTTCGGGCGAATGAACCCCAGGTAGCGCCGCCAGCGCGGCGTGGGGCCGGCGTTCATGCGAGGGACGGTTCGGCGCGCAGCACGCGGGCGACGGCGCGCGAATACTCGAGCCAGATCGACGCTTCGGTGCGGAGGAGTGCGCGTCCGGCGCGGGTGATCGTGTAGTAGCGCGCGCGGCGATTGTTCTCGGATACGCCCCACTCGGAGGACACGAGCCCCCGATCCTGGAGGCGGCGGAGCCCCGGGTAGAGCGACCCTTCCTCGATGCGAAGGACATCGCCCGTGGTGTCTTCGATCCACCGCGAGATCGCGTAGCCGTGTGCCGGGCCTAACAGCAGCGACTTGAGAATGAGTATGCGGAGGGTGCCCTGCAGGAGGTCACCCGGATCGCGCGAGGTCGGCATGGCGGCATTCGTCCCCTGTCAAGATTAGGGTAAGGATGCGACCAGCCGCTTACCATGTCAAGCCGCGCAACGCATTGCGCCGCGCGGGACAGGCCTAACTCGGCAACCTCATCTGCAGGTGTGCGCCGGGATTGGCGATGAATCGGTGGTAGAACGAATATCGCTCGCCGAGCGCCGGTACGGCGAGCAACGTCACCTTGGAGCCGGGATACGACAGCTCGGGCGGGATTTTGAAGGTCTGTGTCGCCTTCGAATTGATCCGCCCAATGTCCACGCGTTGGGCACCTTGGACGAGATACAGCTCGTACCACGTCCCCATGTCGTTGACCAGCGTGAGCTCTGTCGGTGCGTGCGGATCGTTCGGCACGTGAGGCGTACAGCCATCGGCACTGATGAGAGGCAGGACAGCCAACAAACCAATCGCGGCAGCGCGGGCGAAGCGACGCATGGCTCCACTCCCTTGGTGAGGGGTTCACCGAAGGAGACGAATCTGGCGCCATCAGGCCACGAGGTCAATCGTTTCGCGATTAGGAGCTTCGCAACACGTCTAACGGATCGAGCCGAGTCGCGGGTTCGGAGTCCTGTGGGCGCCCGGTCTGCCACCAATCGAAAGCGAGAGACCCGAATCCTCGCGCGTGGCGCCGGAACACCGTGGCGCTGCCTAACGCTTCGTCCGCGGCCAGAGACTGCTCGGCCCGCCGCCCACGAGCAGGGGCGGCGTCGGTTCGCCGCAGGCAAAGGGGTTGCCCACGCTCATTGATCCGTTTCCCCAGCAGAACGGCCGGCCTGCCGAGTCCAGGGCGCACAGCGCACCGCCGAGTGAACGCCCAAGAAAGACAAAACTATTGCCGCCTCCTTGCGGAACGGGCCGGCGTGCGCATCTCAGGGATTGCTCGCCCATGGCTGTACAGCGATCCCTCGCGAACAGAGGGTTCACTCCTCCGCCTTCGGACATGCCCCAGCAAAAGAGAGCGCCGGTCTGCGTGAGGCCGCACGTGCTGTTATCTCCGGTTGCCGACACACTTCGAAGGGTTGTTTCGCCGGCGATGGGCGTCGGCCGTTCGTGATCTGCGGCATCGTCACCGACGCCCAACTCGCCTAACCGATTGCTGCCCCAGCAGAAGCCTCGACCATTGACCGCGACTCCACAGGTATGCGTACCACCGACGGTCACACTCGAGAAGCGCATGTTGCCGACCACGCGAACCGGCGCGGCACTCGAGCGGCGTGACCCATTACCCAGCTGACCGTCGCTGTTGTTCCCCCAACACACAACGGTCGCATCGCTCAGGACTCCGCACGTGTGACGATATCCGGCGGCAAGATCGCGGAAATGCAAGCCGGCTGATACCTGGACCGGTGACGAACGGCACGGGGTAAGAGTGGACAGCCGCATGCAGCGTTCGGACGACACGGACGACGTGCCGAGTTGTCCAAACTGGTTGGAGCCCCAGCAATAGGCGGTCGAATCGCTTGCGATGCCGCATGCATAGTCGGCGCCCGCTGTCACCAGCGTGAATCGCCGCACTCCGGCGGCGTGCACGACTCTGCCTTCTGCGGATGCGTTGATGTATCCGAGTCCGAGCTGGCCAGCGGCGTTTGTCCCTCCACAATAGATCGCACCGGAGCTATCGAGACCGCAAAAGAAGCTCATGCCGACACTGATTGTCGTAAGGCGCGGTACATGCTGGAGCTGCGTCGGGAGGCCGCTTGATGTTGGCACAGGCGGCGCGCCTCCCCAGCACAGGGACTGACCGTCCTGCGTGACACCGCACGTCTCATCGACGCCGCCGTTGATCTCTGCAAGGTATCGCGACACCACTTTGACGTTTCGTAGCCCCATCCGCTCGGGCAGCTGCGCGACCACCGTCGCCGTGCCGATTGTTAGGCCCCGCAAAAGACCGCTCGAATCGATCGTCGCGACCGTCGTGTCCGAAACGTACCAGCGAATGCGGACAAGCCCGCGTCCGGCGATCCGATCGGTCGAGTCCTGTAGAAACACGCGCGTGGTATCGCCAATTGGCAGCGAGTCCCAGTTGGCCGCGCTGATCAGCGTCGAGCGTCGGGTGCCTGGCTGCACGAGCGTCGCGAGGGCAGCCGAATCCGCAGGCGGCGGTGGACACGGAATGCGACTCACAATGACATCGGCCGTCGGATGCGTCCGGCTCCAAACGTCCGAGTATGTCGTCGCTGTTCCGCGCAACGTGTCTCCGTGAATCTCGAGTCGCGCTTGCAATGAGCCGAGCCCGTTCGTCCACCATATCGTGATGGAATGCGGACCCACACGTTCCCACGACGCCGGTGCAGCGAAATAGTCTTGGGGCGGCGAGGCCCATTGCACACGCGTCTTGCCGCAACTGAACACACCCGTTCCGAGTACGGAATCCAGTCGGAACGGTGGTGGCATCGGAATCTGCGCCACGGCCGCAGGCGACGCCGGCTTGGCGCGCTTCATTCGGTAGCAACCAACTAGAGGATCGCCCTTCGACACGGTTGCCCGTGCGACTGGTGCGTTGCTCGCGCTCGAGTACATCGAGAGTAGGAGGAGCGCCGGCCAGGTCCTTGTCATCGGTACGTTCTCCTCTAGAGCCGCCTCGACAGACTGCCCAGGTCAGAGATACCGTCCGCATGCGTTAGACGCCAGATGGGTCGCAGATTCGACGCGCTAAGCGCGAGATCAAGCTATCGATCGCGCGAGGCCAGCGTACCAGATGCCGTCGCTTTGCAGGCTCCGGGTAACAATGCGACCTACGCTTCCCTCTCAAAAACTATCGGCCGTGAAATCGGCACGATCGGTGAGAATCGGCGGCCCTTCTCCGCTAGCAAGCGCATTGCGACAGTTCCGCATCAGGAGCTCCGCAACACGTCTAACGGATCGAGGCGGGTCGCACGTCGCCCGGGAACGTACGCGGCCACCACCGCGACCAACATCAGCAACACGGTCACCGCACCCAAGGTGATCGGGTCCGTGGTGCTCACGCCGAACACCAGCGCGGCCATCGCCCGCGTCAGGGCGAGACTCAGGACGATGCCGATCGCGATGCCGACGAGCGACAGGCGCAACCCTTCGCCCACCACCAGCCCCAACACGTCGCTCCGTTGGGCGCCGAGTGCCACGCGCACACCGATCTCCCGCGTGCGCTGCGTCACGAGATAGGAGACGATGCCGTACACGCCGAGCGTCGCCAGGACCAATGCCGCGCCCGCGAACGCCACGATGATGAAAAGCGTGAAGCGTTGATCGCCGACCGAGCTCGCAACGACTCGGTCGATCGTGCGCGCGCGAACCGCCACATCAGGCCGCACGTCGTGGACGATCCGTCTGATCGACGAGGTGACCGCCGAGGGATCCCCGGTCGTGCGGACGGCGAGCGACAACGGCCAGTACGTGCGGAGGCGCTGCGGGTAGTACGCATAGAAGGTCGGCGGCGGCGGTGCGGCGAGGCCGTCGTCGTGAACGTCTCCGACCACGCCGATCACGGTGAACGAACGCGGGTCGGTGTCCATGTTGCCGAAGGCGACGACCTTGCCGATCGGATTGCTTCCCGGCCAGGACTGGGCGGCAAACCGTTCGCTCACCACGGCGACCGACTGCCGGCCCACGCCGTCGCGCGCGTCGAACAGGCGTCCCCGCTCGAGCGGAATGCCTAACGCTCGGAAGTAGTCGCCGTCGACGACGACGTAGTTGGCGTGCCCCTTTCGCGACGCGGGGAAGGTGAGCCATGCGTCGAAGCCGATGGAGTCCGTCGGCGCATCGAGCAGCAAGTACCCGCCGTCGGGCGGCGAATTGGCGATCGGCACACCCGTCCCCGCGCCAACCGCGCTCACGCTGGGCACCGCGCGCACGCGATCGATGAGCGTGTTGTAGTACTCGAGCCGCTGCTCTTGATCGGCGATCGTCGGCGTCGCGTCGATCACGGCCACGTGATCGGTGCTGAAGCCGGGGTTCACGCGGAGCAGATTGAGAAAGCTGCGTCCGAGGAGCGCCGCACCGCTGAGCAGGACGACCGTCAGTGACAGTTGGGCGACGACCGTCGCGCGACGCAGCGCGGCGCCCGACGCCGCCACCGTGCGCGAACTGGCGGTGAGCGCATCGCGGATGCGGTGACGCACGATGCGCGATGCCGACAGTGCCCCAAGCGTCAGCGAGAGGAGCGCTGCAAGAATGGCCGTGAAGGCGAGCGCCTGCCAGTCCACCGTAATCTCGCCGGCACGGGGCAGCGCCGACGCGGGCGCCGCGACCACGAGCCTCACCGCGACCACGGCCAGCCAGACGCCGGCGCACGCGGCGAGCGCCACCAGCACCGACGACTCGACCACCACTTGCCTAACGAGCCGCACTGGAGCGGCGCCCAGGGCGAGGCGCACGGCCAGCTCGCTCCGGCGCACCATCAGCCGCGTCGTCATCAGATTGAGGGCGTTGGCCAACCCGATCAGCAACAGGAACGCCGAGGCGCCCAGCAGCATGAAGAGCCGGGGGCGCACGCTGCCTACCATCTGCTCGCGAAGTCCGACGAGCATCGCATCGGACATTGCGGTCTGGTTCCCGTATTCCACCTTCATCGCGCGCGACACCGCGCTCAAATCGCGCCGCGCCGCATCGAGCGTGGTGCCGGCGCGAAGCCGTGCAATCACCGTGTACCCCTGCGACATACGTCCGGTACTCGGCGGCAGCAGCTCGATCGGGACCCAGACCTGATTCCCTTGCGGGTAGTCGGCAGTCGGCGGCAGCACGCCGACGATGGTATAGCTGTCATTGCCCCAGGTGATCTGGCGGCCGATCGCGCTGCGCTCGCCGCCGAATCGATCGCGCGCGAACGCGTCGGCGATCACGGCGGCGTGCTGGCCACCGAACCGCTGCTCCTCCGGCACGAAGAGCCGGCCGACCTGTGGCCTAACGCCAAGTACCGCGAAGAAGTCGCGCGTGACGGGCGTGACGCGCGCCAGCGTCGGGCCCGCGGGTGTTTCGACGGTGCTCGTTCCGGTCCACCCCGACATGAGCGCGATGGCAGAGAAGCTGTGCGTGCGCTCGGCCCAGTCGTGAAAGTTAGGCTGCGAGACGGAGTTGCGCGCGCCCTTGTCGGTGAGCTGGTACAACCGGACGATGCGGTCCGATCCTGGATACGGAAGCGGTTTGAGCACCACGCTGTCGACGACGCTGAAGATCGCCGTCGTCGCGCCGATGCTCAGGGCCATCGTCACGATGACGATCATGGCAAACGCCGGCGCGCGGCGGAGCATGCGGCACGCGAAGCGAATGTCTTGCGCGAGGTGTTCGATTAATCGACTCGTTCCGCCCCATTCATCGCGAGCGATCTCCTGGACGAGACCCGGGTTGCCGAACTCCCGGCGCGCGTGTGCCGCCGCGTCCATCGGCGACTCGCCGCGCGCGATGCGGTCGCGCGCGGCCATCTCGAGGTGGGCGCGGAGCTCGTCAGACAGGTCGCCCGTTAGGCGCGAGCGGCGCCAGGGGAGCCAATCGAGAAGACTCATGCTTCCTCCGGTGCAGGCGGCTGCATGAGACCGGCCATCGCTTCCGACATCCGTTCCCACCGTGAGCGCTCGGCCGCCAGCCGCTCGCGTCCTTTCGGCGTAAGATGATAGATCCGGACGCGGCGTTCGGTGTCGGATACGCCCCACTCGGCGCGAATGGCGCGCTGGCGCAGGAGGCGCTGGAGCGCGGGATACAGCGATCCGGTTTCCACCTGCAGCACGTTGCCGGTTTGCGCGCGAATGAGCAGCAGGAGACCGTAGCCGTGGCTCGGGCCCCAGCGCAGCGCCTGGAGGATGATGAAATCGAGCGTCCCCTGCAGGAGCTCGATGCGCGAAGTTGGCGATGCTTTGCGGGCCATGCGGTCTCCATATGTAGGCGCCCTACGTACTGTACGTAAGCTTCCTACGTATCGCCGCCCTGTCAAGCGCGCCTGCGTCTCGTGAAACGCGCGACGCCGGTTGGAGACCGCGATCGGCGGGCCTTCCGAGCGATACCGGTCAAGCGAACGCAGCCTGAGCACGCGGCGCGCCGAGCGACACTCGCCCCATGAGCACGTCGCTCCACCGCGGGTCGGTCGGCGCTGGGCAGGTAGGACAGCGCTCGGTTCACACTTTGCTGCGCCAGAGCGACCTGCGCGCGCGAGCACCGGGACAGATCCGCCGGCGCCCCGCGCGTCGTACCAGAGCGCGATGTCCACCATCCATTCTCCGGAGGCCCGAATGCGACGAGCTACTATTGTAGTCCCCGCTGTGCTCGCGCTCGCTGCCGGCGTGCTCGCCTGCAACGACCAGCGTGCTCCCACCGAGGCATCCGCCCGCGGCGTCATGGCGGCGATGTCGACTAACGCAAGAGATGGCGCGCCGATGGGCACCACGGATGGGTGGGATGATGGACAGACGGTGACGTTCTTCTATCACAAGCCGTTCTTCTGCCAGGAGCCGCCGTCGAGCGGCGCGACCACGCACTGCGAGGTCGGCGAGGACGGCACGGTCGATCCGCGCCCCGGTCCGATTCCGATTCTGTTCGTGATGACGCCGATGGGATTCCGGCCGCCGGACAACACGCTGCAGTGCCCGGTCGTCGGCCACTGCATCAATCATCCGTCGACGATCGATCTCTCTCGGCTCGCGGGCCC
>Ga0209168_10003417_pt1 | contig 10934 bp, 5 predicted proteins | sample Coa_R1_FD_187156 | JGI IMG/M metagenome (GOLD analysis project Ga0209168, IMG submission 187156) | Surface soil microbial communities from Centralia Pennsylvania, which are recovering from an underground coalmine fire - Coalmine... | ecosystem: Environmental > Terrestrial > Soil > Unclassified ... | reverse complement strand
TTCGAAGGATGGCGCAACCCAGTTGCTGAATCACAGCTTCGATAAGGACCAAATTTTGCGAAAGCGTTTGCCCTACGAGCGCCTGGATCAATTGACCGTTGATTTGCTGCTGGGAGTAAGATAGGGTTCTTTATTCGTTTTTTGCCCAATACGCGGCAAAACGAAATGTGAGAAAACGATTGCTCACGGCTTTGCTGTCAAAAAAGTCCACTGGCCTTTCTGGAGAGACGCATGGGGAATAACCGGCAATGACACTTCCAACGGCCGTGCTAGCCGTTCCCACCCAGTTGGTCCACCTCTCACCCATCGATGTAGCGATCATCGCTTTTTACTTCCTTCTGGTTCTCTCCATCGGCTGGTATCTCAAAGGCCGAGCCAACACTGGCGAAGATTTTTTCATGGCCGGGCGCGAAATGACTGCCTGGGTCGCCGGCCTGAGCTTTCTCTCTGCCAACCTCGGAGCGCTCGAACTCATGGGATGGGCCGGATCGGCCTATCAATACGGCATTCTCGCCACGCACTGGTACTGGATCGGCGCAATACCCGCCATGCTGTTTCTCGCGCTGGTGATGATGCCCTTCTACTACATTTCCAAAACCCATTCGGTGCCCGGATATCTCAAGCTGCGCTTCGGCGAATCCACCAGCGCGCTATCTGCAATTTCCTTCGCGTTCATGACCGTGCTGATGAGCGGCGTGAACATGTTCGCCATGGCGAAGGTGATGCAGATCGTGCTCGGCTGGGATATCAACTTCAGCATCTGGGTTTCTTCACTGACGGTTGCAGTCTATGTAACGCTCGGCGGCCTTCGCTCGGCGATCTTCAACGAAGTTTTGCAGTTTTTTCTAATCTGGGCGGGCGCTCTGCTGATTCCGATCCTTGGCTTGTACGAAGCCGGCGGATGGACAAACCTGAAGATGCAGATCGCGCACCGCGCATCCGAGCAATACGTGCATCTCTGGGCCGGACTCGGATCGTTCAACCACAATCCCATGGGGATCAACTGGGTCGGAATTGTTTTCGGCCTGGCATTCGTCATCTCCATGGGTTATTGGACGACCGATTTTCTGGTGGTGCAGCGCATCCTGGCGGCGAAAGACATTCGCAGCGCAGAGATGGCTCCGATCATCGGCGCAGGTTTCAAGATGCTCGTCCCTTTCATCGTGATCCTTCCGGGCCTGTTGGGGCTGGCGGTTCTGCCCGAGAAGTTGGTGCCGGAATCCATCGCCGCCGCCACCGGAGCCCACAGTTATAACGACGTTCTGCCGCTCATGATGGCCCGCTATTGCGGACCGGGCCTGCTTGGCCTCGGCGTCACCGCGCTGATCGCCGGATTCATGTCCGGAATGGCGGGCAACGTCAGCGCGTTTACCACCGTCTGGACCTATGACATTTACCGCCCGCTGATCAAGAAACGCGGCAGCGACCGGCACTACGTAAACATGGGCCGCTGGACAACCGTCGTTGGCGTGCTCATCAGCGTGGGCACGGCGTATCTGGTGATGCAATTCGCCAGCATCATGGATTACGTTCAGGCGCTCTTCAGTTTTTTCATCGCGCCGCTGTTCGGCACGGTCGTGATTGGGATGCTCTGGAAGCGCGCAAGCGCCGCGGCAGGATTTTGGGGCTTGCTGTGTGGAACACTGTGCTCCGTGGGTATGTGGACCTGGGTCAAGGTCGATCCCACCGCGTTGCGCTATGTGGCGCTTTCCCCCGATGCCAAGGGTCTCGCACAGGATATGTATCAAGCCTTATGGTCGTTTCTGACTTGCGTGGTTGTAACCCTGGTGGTGAGTTGGGCGACAAAACCGTTGCCGGAGGCCGCACTCAATGGCCTTGTCTACGGTCTCACGGAGATACCTTCAGTCGGCGAAGTACCTCTTTATAAGAAGCCGTTATTCTGGGCAGCAATAGTCGCAGTTGTCTTCGTCGTATTGAACATTATTTTCTGGTAGAGAACCGCTGTTGTTTTGAAAGGAAATTTTGAATTTGAAAACGAATGCTTTGCGAGGGGGCGCGGCTTCGGCCGCGCCGCAAGCGACGACTCGAGCGGCTCGCGCTTTAGCGTCAGCGAAGGTGGAAGAGCGGCGCTTTAGCGCCGCGTAAACCGCTCAAGAAAATCCGGGGCTTTAGCCCCCGAGGCACAACATGATCTCAATCTGGTTCTTCATCGGAGTTTCACTAGCCGTAAACGGCGCGCTCATTTTGATCGCCGGCCTTTACCAACTGATCTATCCTCCAGCCAACCCAACCATCGTGCTTTACTCCCTCCACGCCAATGTCTGGTGGGGTGCGCTATTGATGGTGCTGGGCCTCGTCTATTGTTTCCGCTTCGCCCCCAAACGCTCGTAGATTCCTCGGCTCACTTCGGCAAGGGCGGAGGAGTTTCTTGGATCTTCGAAGCCAGCGGCTCATCCTCCTTGCGATGCAACCGGTTCACTTCGGCAAACTCCTTCTTCGCTTCCGCGCTCTTACCCATAGCCTGATATACACGCGCTAAACGGTAGTGAGCATCAGGCTGCGCGGGATCCAACTCAACCGCGCGCTTCAACGCGGCCTCGGCCTCGCCATATTGTTTTCCCTGCATATAGGCGACGCCTAAATCAAACGCCGCCACGCGCAGGTCGCTCTTCGCTGCCAGGGCTTTCTTCAGCAACACAATCGCGCCCTCGAGATTCTCCCTTTTCAGCTCGATATCGCCCAAGTAAGCCAGCGCCTGCGCATGGTTGGCATCGATTTTCAACTCGGCTTCAAACTCCCGCTTCGCATCGTCATACTGACGCGTCTTCCAGTAAAGATAGCCCAGCCCGAAATGCACATCCGGTTCCTCCGGAGAAACCTTGGCCGCCTCCTGAAACTCGGCGATGGCCTCTGGATCTCGCTGCAGTCCATCGAGCGCCTCGCCCATCAACATGTGTGCAGCCGCAGAGTTGGGGCTCTGCTCGAGGATTTTCTTGAATTGTCTCTGAGCGCAGGAATAATTCTTCGCCTGCAGACAGCTCTGAGCCAGCACCTGCCGAAGCTCGATGTTTTCCGGATCCGTTCGAACCAGCGGTTCCAGGTACCGAATCGCGTCACTGAAGCGGCGGGTACCGTAATAACTCATCCCCAGCAGAGTGCGCGCCTGTGCGCTCGAAGGATCTTGCCTGCATGCAGCTTTGAGCGGAGAGATGGCGGCCTCGAAATGTCCCTGCTTGAATTCCGTCAGGCCGAGGTTGAGAGAAATGCCTGGCAACGAGCCATTAAGCGCGAGCGCAGCTTTATAGGCTTCTGCCGCTTCTGAGTATTTTTCCTCCCGCGAGAGATCGACGCCGAGACTGGCGAAGGCCGCTGCGTCGGTTGGATTTTGCTTGGTGATCTGGCGCCAGACCTCCGCCGCCTCGCCGAACTTGCCCTGCCGCTCAAGATCCATCGCGGCAGAGGGACCGGGCGCCTGCGAGGCAAAGGAATAAATCTGAAGTGCCGCAAAAATAATTCCAACGCAGAATATTCTGAATTTATTCAGATCGGCACTCCAGTACGTCAAACTCGCCAAAGGGCGAAACTCCCCAAATAAAATTAACGACGATCGTCCTTAAATACTCTGCCATGCTGCGAGTTATGCTGCCAAACTCACCTCGAACAGCAAAAAGCCCCGCTCGCCATGAGCGGGGCTGATTGTACTTGCTACAACCCTAAAAAATAATCTTAGCGCCAAGCTGGAACACTCGCGGGTCAGCCGCACCCGTGATTTGCCCGAAATTGCCTGCGCCAAAGTTGTTGCTGAAACCTCCGTTTTGTCCGGAGGTCCCAAACTGAGTGTGGTTCCAGGTGTTGAAGCTTTCCGCCCGGAACTGGAAAGAAGATCCGCGAGATTCGCTGATCACAAAGTTCTTGAACAGCGCCAGGTTCCAGTTGTCGCGACCGGGACCACGTACGCCGTCAAATCCAAGGTTTCCCCAGGTTCCGAACGCAGGAGCCGCAAATGACGCCGGATTGACCCACTGAATGCCGGTGACAGTGCCGCTACTGCTGATCACCTTGGTCTTCGGATAGGTAAGGGGCCCTACAAGATCTGGACGGTTCCCAACATCTCCGCCGGGGAAAGCGCTGGAAGCACTCTGGCCGTTCAGCCCGACGTTGTACGGAGCACCGGATTCAGCAGTGACGATGCCGGAAAATTCCCATCCTCCTACCGTGCTTCTCAGGAGGTGACTTGAGCTGTTCCTGAGGAAAGGAATTTCATAAACAAAGTTGAGGAGGAAGATGTTCGTGCGGTCGAATACCGACGGCCCGACATCATAGCGCCAACTCTGGTAGGGATTGGTTACCCAGTCCAGGTCCCAGCCGTTGCCGCTGCTGCCGGAACTGGGATCGATGGCTCGAGACAAAGTGTACGCCGCCTGCAGAGTCAGATCATGCCTGATCTGCCCGCGCAGCTCCATCTGCAACGAGTTGTAATGCGAGTCGGCCCCATTGAACGCCATCTTGAGTGAACTGTAACCCTGATAGGGAAGCGTACCGTTAAACGCCGGCTGAACGCCTCCGGCGCAATTAGCTGCAACTAGAGTGGCTGAATTAGAGGCAAGGCATGGCACGAGGCTTTGCGCGGGAAGATTGATTTCCTGCCAATAACTCTCGTGGCGGTCTAAGGTGCCGACGTACGACACCGAAAGCACGGTCCTGGCTCCGAGCGCTTGCTGCACTCCCGCGCTGTATTGCGAGGTTCGCGGCGCTGGATAGGACTGGTTGATTCCAACTACCGAACCCGGGACGATGGGGACGGTGATGGCGCTGTTCGACACGAAATTTTCATGCGGATTGCTGAGCAGAACATTGTTGACGCCCAGGGAGTATCCAAACGGCGGATTGGTTGCGCCGTTGTACATATCGTTGCCCTGAATGCGCTCGTACATAATGCCGAAGCCACCGCGAACCACAGTCTTGCCGTTGCCCAATAGATCATAGGCGAAGCCAAGGCGCGGCCCAAAGTTCCACCACTCGTTATTGGCTAACCCTTTGGGATTGCCATTTTTGCCGCCGACGCCCATGCCGTTGAGATAGAACTGGTAGTTGGCCAACGACGGAATCGAGCTTGGTCCGGGAGATAACCCCGGACTATTGGCAGCGATTTGAGTATCCGAAGCGTTAGCCCATATGGGGCGATCCGCCTGGTTGTATTGGTTGGGATAGAAATTAGTCTGGTTGGAATTGGCTTCGTAGGTGTGCGGAATGCCGTCCCAACGCAAACCCAGGTTCAAAGTCAACCTGTGAGTTGCGCGCCAATTGTCCTGAATGTAAGCATCGGGAGAAATGGCGTTCCAGTATCCCGTCCCCTTGTAGGCATTTTCGTTGTAGGACTGTGCATCGCCCAGGATAAAGTCGGCATAGTCCAGCCCGCACTGCGTGCCCGTCGGGCAAGTGCCGGCAGGAGCTGTGAACGAACCGTTGAAGCCGAATCCACCCTGAGTCTCAGCAAAGTAGTCCTGCACCTTTTTGTAAAGCGCCCAACCCCCGCCAAACTTGAACTGATGCGCTCCCCTGGTCCAGGACAAATCATCGCGAATTTGATAATCGTTCGCGGTGTTGTTCCACGGCAGCCAGTTCACTTGATAGAAGGTGCCGGTGCTGCCGGCCAAATGAATGTCGGGAATGCGATTATCGAGATTGGTTCCGGTGAAGATGCGGTTGAAGGTGAAACCCGAAGGCGCCTGATAGACACCCTGCGGCAGGATGTGGATTCGATTCCCGTCATAGTTGAAGGCAACCTCGTTCAACAGGTTGGGCCGAATCGTATTCGTCGCATGGATCACGTAGCTGTACGATGGGTTCCCGTAAGTGTTGCCGATGGTCGGCACATTATCCGAGCTCCACATCGTGGTGCCGAAGGTTTGCAGGGTTTGGTCGGCGATGAAGTGGCCGAACACGGAGAACTTATCCGTGAATTGATGGTCGATGCGAACAATTTCTTCCTTGCCGGTTGTTGGCTGTTTGCTGCTTCCAAGGAAGGTCCAGGTAGAGGCATCAGTGGCCCCGGGGAAGATTCCCGCCCCCAACAATGCTTTCGCGTTCGCGGTAACCAGGCAGTCGGGAATAGTGTTTTTGGGAAACGCTGCCCCCGGGTTCGGAGTGAAGCCGGTGCAGCCGCCAGCCGCAGCCAAAGCTGCGATATTGGCAGGCTGGACCACTGAAAGCGGATCGCCATTCTGGATGGTGCTCGGCAGCACAACACCCGTGCCCGCGCCACTCGCGTCAGGATAGAGACTCGGCGGTGGCACAACCTGGTTGAATACTCCGCCCGTGATGTATCGCCGCCACTCCATGTTGTAAAAGAAGAACGTCTTGTGGTTGCCGCTTTCATGGATGGCTACCGGTCCGCCGACGTTGAAGCCGAAGTCGTCGAGCCGCAATTCGGAAACCGGCTGAGGCGCGGGGTTAAAGTAATTTCGCGCATCGAGTGCGTCGTTGCGTCCGAAATAGAAAGCGGTCGCATGAAACCTGTTGGTTCCCGATTTGATCACCATGCTGATAGTGCCGGCCGATGACAGTCCGTATTCTGCGCTGTAGTTCGAGGTCATCGTGCGGAATTCGGCGATAGCATCTTCTGAAGGAAGCACATCGGGACCACCGCCACCCCCACGGTCCGCCGCCTCGCCGCCATCCACCAGCCAGAGATTATGACTCATGCGCTGTCCGTTGAAACTCACATTGAAATCGCCGCCAGATGAGGTTGGCACCTGGAAATCAGCCTGAATGCTGGAAGCGCCGGGCACCATAGCCTCAAGAGAGGCCACATTGCGGCCGTTGGTGGCGAGCTGGCTGATCTGCTGGCCGGTTACCACATCGCTGATTTCACCCGTGTCGGATTGCACGTGGATCGCGTTCGCTTCCACTGTGATGGTCTCGTTCGCGGCCCCAAGCTGCATTTGGAAATCAACGCGGGCGCGGTCGGCAACGTTCAGTAAAACGTTCTTGTGTTCTGCCAGCTTAAAGCCCGACGCCTTCGCGCTGACGTCGTAGTGCCCGATGGGAAGATCGGGAGCTACGTATTGCCCGGTATCGCCCGTGGTGACTGCGCGGGCCTCGCCAGTTTCGACATGCGTGACAACGATACTGACGTTGGGCACCACCGACCCCGAAGGATCGGTAACGGTCCCGACGATCGTACCTGTAGTTTGGCCAAATGCGTTCAGGGTGAGGGCGGCCGCGGTCAGGAAGAATGCGGCGAGCTTAAGCAAGCCGCAATTTCTCAGGACGAAGCTAAAACTACCGGCGCGCGTTGACAGGCGGGAATTCATTTCTCAATCCTCCACGTGGAGCGGACAACCGTTAACGTTAACGGCCACAGCGCCAGCTTATAGTCGTTTTGCATTACCGTTGTCAAGAAAAATCTCCAATCGGGGAAAACACAAAATCAAATGACAAAACCCAGCCTGATAGAGGGGCTAACAGTGTGTCTAGTGTTATTGGAGGGAATTTCTATCTTTCCAGGGCCGTGGCCGGCTCGCGCTCCGCGATTCGAAGCGCAGAATCGTCGAATTTCGTTCCCGCCAGCCGGATCTCGCGAAAAAGATGCAGATTGGAAGACATCACCACGCCGGGACTCAGATGCATGGTGGCCGGCAGCGACATCTTCCGCGTCAAATGATCGGCCATGAGGCGTACCGCCAGTTGCCCCTGGCGGTGCGGTTGCTGGTAAATCGAAGCCGTAATCGTTCCCTTTTCGAAGTAAGGAGACATCTCCGCAAAAAGATCTGTCGTAATGAGTTTGGTCTTTCCCGCAAGCCCTCTTGCTCCGAGAGCGCGGCATACGGGCAGGCAATTGACGGTATTCACGTAAAGTCCGGCCAACGTTGGCACCCGGCCCAGCAGATCGAAAGTCTTCTGGAAACTCTCGTCTTCATCTTCGTGGCCTTCAATCACGCTGGTGATCGTTCCGCCCGGGCAGTGTTTGGGAAATGAATCCGAGAAGCCCGCGGTCTTTCGGCGATGATCCTCCGCGCTCAGCATTCCTGCAACCACTGCGACTTTCGACCCCGGCGGCACGAATTTGCCCATCAACTCGCCCGCAAGATGGCCGTTCAACCAGGGTTCGACGCAGACGATGCTCGATCGCCGGCTCTCAGGCGCATCCGTGGAAACGCACACCACACGGATTCCCTTTTTCTCGGCTTCATCAATGTGAGGCTGGAGTCCGTGCGGGTTTCCTGCCGTCAGAATAATTCCGTCGACTCCGTTGGCCGCCAGTTCCTTGAATGCTGCGGTGTCGTTTTCGCCCAGTGCGTGAACCGGCCTGTTGATGAACTCGATGCCCAGCGCGGCCACGCGCTGCGCCTCATCCAGCACGCCGCTCCAGAGCTGGTCGTAGAAAAACCGGATTTCCCGCGGAATGCAGACTCCAATGCGCGCGCCGGCTTTGGAGGCCGACAGCGCTCGCGCCGCAAGGTTGGGCTTATACGCAATCTGCTCGGCGATCCGCAGAATTCGCTGGCGCGTCGATTCATTGATGCCGGGCCGTCCGTGTAAGGCACGGTCCACCGTACCAATGGAAACCTCTGCGAGTTGTGCGATCAGGTGAATTCCCTGCCGGTTTTTCTTCATCCTTTCGCGCCCTGATTATCGGTCTGACATTCTAACCGACGTTTGAGTGCCTCTCTGGAAGAATTGCTTTGTAATAAATTGTCTGGCTGTTATGTTCACCAGCAGATGAGCATGAAACTTTTTCTCCGTGTACGTTGACGGTGCTATACTGCCTCGCGTTTTCCAAACTGCAAGCTGTCACGATTCGAATCATAAACGAAGGAGCCCTCATCGTCATGCCGGTTCGTTCTTCGATGCTCGCACTCGCGTTGCTGACATTATTTCTTGCAGCATACACTCTGCACGGTCAAAACGCAGAATCAACCGCCGGCGCCGCCTACCTCAATACCGATCTTCCAGTCGATCAGCGTGTCGACGACCTCATTTCTCGCATGACCCTGGAAGAAAAGGCTTCGCAGCTTGTGAACCAGGCCCGCGCCATTCCTCGGCTTCACGTCCCAGGATACGACTGGTGGAGCGAAGCCCTGCACGGCGTAGCCAGAGCCGGCACCGCTACCGTCTTCCCTGAACCTATCGGCCTCGCCGCCACTTTCGACATTCCATTGATCCACGACATGGCGATCGTAATCGGCACCGAAGCCCGCGCCAAACATAACCAGGCTCTCCGCGCCCGCGGCGGCCATACCAATATCATGGAAGGCCTCGATTTCTGGTCGCCCAACATCAACATCTTTCGCGACCCGCGCTGGGGCCGCGGCCAGGAAACCTACGGCGAAGATCCATTTCTCACTGGACGCATGGGCGTCGCGTTTGTCACCGGACTGCAAGGCGACGATCCCAAATATCTTCGCGTTGTCTCCACGCCGAAACATTTCGATGTGCACAGCGGCCCCGAGACCACGCGCCACGTCGTCGACGTGCAGGTTTCGAAGCACGACATGGAAGACACCTATCTTCCCGCGTTTCGCGCCGCCATTACCGAAGGCAAAGCCGAGTCCATCATGTGCGCCTACAACAGCGTCAACGGCCAGCCCGCCTGCGCCAACACCTTTCTTCTGAAAGACCAGCTTCGCGGGGCGTGGAAGTTCAACGGCTATGTAGTCTCCGACTGCGATGCCATCGTCGATATTTTCAGCGGCCATCATTACGCGAAAAGCATGGCCGAAGCCGCCGCCGACGCGATGAAAACCGGCATGGACAACGAGTGCGCGGACTTCTTTACCATCGCCACGACCAACTCCGATTACCTGCCCTACATCGATGCCGTCAAACAAGGCCTGCTCACCGAAAAAGAAATCGACCGCTCCCTGAAACGACTCTTCACCGCGCGTTTTCGTTTAGGAATGTTCGACCCACCCGAGATGGTGAAGTATGCCCAGACGCCGGATTCCGAAATCGATAGCGAGGCGCATCGCGCGCTCGCCCTCAAAGCGGCGCAGGAATCGCTGGTGCTCCTGAAAAACGATGGCACTCTGCCGCTGGCCTCAGGCGTGAAAAAAATCGCCGTCTTTGGCCCGCTCGCCGAGTCCATCCTGGTTCTGCACGGCAATTACGCCGGAACCGCCTCCCATGCTGTAACCGCTCTTGAAGGCATCCGCAAGCAGTTTTCGTCCGCTGAAATCAGCTTTAATCCGGGAATGAATTTTCTACGCGAGCAAACCGTCATTCCAACCTCCGCGCTCTCCACCGCAGATGGACAGCCCGGATTGAAGGCGGAATATTTTCCCGGCGAAGATTTTTCTGCAGCGCCACAGCTTGTTCGGGTCGACAGCACCATCAATCTGCAACTCTCTTACCCGGATTCATCTGCCGTCTCTCCGCCCGCCGGCATGAAAGACTTCTCCGTGCGCTGGACAGGATTTCTCACGCCCAGCGAGTCCGGCAGTTATAAGCTCGGACTCAATGGATCGATGAACCGCCTCTGGCTCGACGGCCAGCTCATCGTCGACGACGCCGCCCTTCATGATGCCATCCCAACCTTGAAGACTCTGCATCTCGAAAAGGGCCGCCGCTATTCGCTGAAAGTTGAGTTTCTTCGCGGAGGTTTCAGCACAAAGCTTGTATGGCTGCATCTCATCGACGATCCAGTTGCCGAGGCCGTCGCCGCGGCGCAGCAAGCCGATGTCTCTATCGCCGTGGTCGGCATTACGTCGCAGCTCGAAGGCGAGGAGATGAAGGTCGATTTGCCCGGCTTCAAAGGCGGTGACCGCACCAGCCTCGATCTTCCCAAAGAGGAAGAGGATTTGCTCGAAGCTCTGCAGCGCACGGGCAAACCACTCGTCGTCGTTTTGATGAACGGCAGCGCGCTGGCAGTGAACTGGGCAAAGGCCAATGCCAACACCATTCTCGATGCGTGGTACTCCGGCGAAGAAGGAGGCACGGCGATTGCCCAAACTCTCGCGGGAGTCAATAAT
>Ga0209168_10003416_pt1 | contig 10934 bp, 8 predicted proteins | sample Coa_R1_FD_187156 | JGI IMG/M metagenome (GOLD analysis project Ga0209168, IMG submission 187156) | Surface soil microbial communities from Centralia Pennsylvania, which are recovering from an underground coalmine fire - Coalmine... | ecosystem: Environmental > Terrestrial > Soil > Unclassified ... | reverse complement strand
TCCTCCTGGCGGCGTGTACTTCACAGCATTGTCGATCAGGATTAGAAAAAGGCGATGAAGAGCATGAGAGTCGCCTTCGACGGTCAAGTCGGGAGTGCTGACGTTGTCCTTGAGTGTGATCTCTTTCGCTTCCGCCAATACACGCCCGCCGTCGCACGCCTCCTGCAGACAGTCAGCGAGCCGGACTTGCGCACGGCGAAGCGTCTCAACTCCCGGTCCGCCCGGGCCAGCAGCATGAGCTTTTCGACCAGGCCCGAGGTCTTTTCCAGTTCTTCCAGGACCTGGTTTTGCGCGTCGCGGTAATCCGAAATGGTCTGGGACGTGCGCAGAGATACCTCGGTCGTGGTACGCATCAGGGCGAGAGGAGTGCGCAATTCGTGGGAAGCGTCGGCGGTAAACTGCGTAATTCGGTTGAACGAGGCTTCCAACCTTGCGAGCATTCCATTGAGCGTCTCGGAAAGCCTCTGCAGTTCGTCACCGGTTCGTGGGACGTCAAGCCGTTTCGCGAGATTGTTCGAGTTGATCTCCTTGGCCGCTTGCGTGATCTGGTCAACCGGCATCAGGGCGCGCCGGCTCAGCCAGTATCCACCTCCTGATGCAAGAACCAGGAGAAGCGGGCTGAGCAACAGGACAATCCACTTGAAGCGGTCGAGCGCGTCATAAAAATCGTCCATTGGAGCCGCCACCTGGATGCGGTACGCGTTGTCGCCCAAGTTCAGTTCGCGAATTAAAGCGCGTAGCGGCAGACCGCTGCTTCTAACGTTGTACGGCGAACGAGTTGCCTCGGCGGGAATAAGAACGTTGTAGCTGGCCATCCTCCGTGACCGGTAAATCCATCGCCCATTCTGATCCGAAACTTGAGCGAAGTCGTCTTCGGCGCGTAGTTCCTCGTGTTCCCTGAGTTCATCCGGTAACCTCTCCGGCTCTCTTCGTAAAACACGCCCCATGAGTTCCTCAATCCCGCCTGCTTGTTCTTCAAGGTTTTCGTCGACAGTGTTCTCAATGCCTTTCTTCATGGCAAAAAAGGCGGTGATTCCGAAAACGCTGAGACTCGCAAGAAGGATGGCGATGTACCACGCAGTCAGTTTGAGTCGAATCGGCAGGGGCCTCATGGCCTCAAATGCTCCCGAATGGTATAGCCGACTCCGCGCACAGTTTGTATCAGTTTGTGAGGGTGGTCACGGTCGACCTTGCTCCGCAGCAGGCGAATGAAAGCGTCGAGGGTGTTTTCTTCCACCTCGTGATCGAAATCCCAAACTGACTCGACGATGGCATCTCGCGGAACCACTCGGCCCGATCTGCGCATCAGCAGTTCCAATAGCCGGAACTCAGTTGGGCTGAGGTGAACCTCCCGTTCTCCTCGCATGACCAGCCGGCTTGCCGGGTTCAGGACTAAATCGCCAACCTGGAGCACCGTTGGCCGCGGAGTCGACCCGCGTCGCGCCACCGAACGCAGGCGAGCCAGGAACACTACAAAAGGAAATGGTTTGGTCAGGTAGTCGTCGGCACCGGCATCAAGCCCCTTCACGATATCCGGTACGGCATCGCGTGCCGTGAGCATCAGGATCGGGGTGTGGTTGTCACCTTTGCGCAGCCGACGGGCCACTTCGAAGCCATCGATTCCCGGAAGCATGAGATCAAGCACGACCACATCGAATTCCGCAGTGGACGCCAACTCCAGGCCGTCGCGTCCGTCAAAAGCCAGGCTTACGCAGTGGTTCTCCGCTTCGAGGCCCTTTTTCAGGACGCCTGCCATCTTCCTTTCGTCTTCGACGATCAAGATTCGCATAACGGTTCGCTGCTATTGCAGCGTCTATTGAGCAGTGACGGCTTCATACACCACCATGCGCGCCACAGGCTTGCCGTTCTCCTCCTGCTCCGGAGCGTAGACCCGATGGGTTTCGAGGTCTACCGCCAGACTGTGCACCGCATGCTGCACCTTGAAATCCTCGATTTTCCGATAGTGGTCCGGGGCGTCCTGATGGAATACGGAGATAGCGCCGCTGTAGCACGCGACGTAGATTCTCCCCAATCCGGGATCGAACTTGATGACATCCGGGCCTCCAGCCATTGGGAGATAGGCGATGGGCTCGTGCTTATCAAGATCGAAAACGGTCATAAGGTTGTTTTCTTCGCAAGAGAGAAACGCCCGATGATGTTCCGGATCAAGGGCCATGCCATGATTTCCCTTGCAGCGCCCGACCGAGTATCGGCCAGCGACCTCGTTCGTGGCTGGATCAATCACGGCAAAGATGCTTCGGTCCTGCAAATTGACATACACTTTGCGGGCCACGGGATCATACTGCGGCATCCCGGTCTCGCTGTCGAAGCGAAGCGTCTTCACAATTTCGTCTTTAGTCGTATCGACGATGGCCTCGGCCTTACCCCGTTCGTCGGAAACATAGAGCTTGTGGAAGGGAGCAGCGTAAGCGCTTCCATCCGGCTTGCGCTCTGTGGGCAGTTTCTTGATCACCTTCATCTGCCGCAGGTCCACTATGCCGATCGTGTCGTCCCCTGCGTTCGAGGTGTAGAACTTCTTTCCTTCCGGAACATACTCGACGCCTTCCGCGCCAGGCGTGTCCCCGACGGTGGCCAAAACCTTATGTGTGCGCTGGTCGACAACATAGGTCTGCCCCGCGCCGAGGTGCGCTGCGAGCAGGTAGTGGTCGTCAGGATCAATCGTCAGATAGTCGAAGCGTTTACCGGGCGGGCCCGGCAAATCAAACGCGGTGGTTTTTCTTAGAGAGGGAGAACTGGTTTGAGCTCGTGGGTTGGTCGTCAGCATAGCGACGGTAATCACCAGGAGTGGCACACCAGTTTTCACAATGCCTCCCGCAAAACTGCCGACTTTCTTCAGCTCGAAACAATATGCTAATTGAATCACATGAACGTTGTCTGAACGTTGTCCGTGCACAGTGCGTTCACCGGTTAGATGGGTCGTCCTGGCGCTGCTTGAAGGAAATCTCAAATGCCTTTGAGCTGTCTCCTCGTTCAGGGGGCTTTCAGGTTGCTCGGATAGATTTCAAAATCAACGCTGAGGGATATCAACTTCCGCACAAGGAACCAAATGACTCTCTGGAAACAGCTTGCTTTTGTCGCCTGTCTGGTGGTTGCCGTGCTGGCGATCGGACAGGAACCCCCGCTGACCGACCAGCCTCTCATCCTTGACCGGATCATCGCGGTCCCGGGAGCCCAAGGACGCTTCGACCACATGACCGTGGATGTCAAAACCGGACGTGTGTTCGCTGCCGTCTATGGCGATGACAGCGTCGCAGTGCTCGACGTTCACCGCAGCAGAGAGATACACACCATCACTGGTGGGCTGGACGAGCCGCAGGGGGTTGCCTTCCTTCCCGACTTAAACCGCATCGTCGTGACCAATAGCGGCGACGGTTCCTGCAAAGTCTTCGACGGCACGTCTTACCAGGCATTGGCGTCCGTGAAGTTTGAAGACGATGCCGATCAAATTCGCTACGATCCCGCCAGGCATCTGATATATGTCGGATACGGCGATGGAGCGATCGGAACAATCGACGCCTCGACCAACAAGATTGTGGGCGAAAGCTTCGAACTGGGAGCGCATCCGGAATCGTTTCAGCTGGAGGAGTCCGGGCCGCGCATCTTCGTAAACCTTGCGTCGAAAAACCAGATCGCGGTCATCAATCGCGAGACGCGACAAATCATCAAATGGAAGCTTACGGCTGCTGGAACCAACTTTCCCATGGCGCTCGATGAGAAGCACCGTCGTTTATTCGTCGCCGCCCGCCGTCCCGCGAGCCTCCTTGTTCTTGACATGGATAGTGGCCGCCAGATCGCCAAACTGCCGGGCGCCGCTGACTCCGACGATATGTGGTATGACGCGACTCGCAAACGGGTCTATGTTCCTGGCGGTGAAGGTTTAATCTTCGTTTACCAGCAACTGGATGCGGATCATTATTCTTTGCTAGCGAAAGTGCCGAGCACAATCGGAGCCCGTACCAGCGCCTATTTCGGTCAGGTCGGAAAACACAACAGCATGTATTTAGCTGTGCCCAATCGAGCCAATCGCGGCGCCGAACTGTGGGTCTACGAAACCCGCGACTGACGGACTGCTCGACTTCATTACTGCTTTTTTGCAGCCCTCGGCTGTCTGCCTCCCCGACAGCGTTCAGGTTCTTTTCAGGAAAAGCATTTAGCATCGTTTTAGCCACCGGTCTCCCTTGATCAGGTCGGAGAGGGCAGAGAGAGTGCATCCAACCCAAGATGCGGCGACGCTTGGTCCATTTCGGCGCGATCATAATCCTGATGCTTTGCATTTGGGGTCATGTTTCGGAGCTTTTTGATCATTGGGACAACACATTCCAAACCGGCAAGGACGTTGAATACAGCACAGTCATCGTGGCTTTGACAGCCGGAGCAATCCTTGCGTTTGCCCACCTACCTGCCGCAGCGATCCGCAGGATAGCGGCGGTGTCCGGCCTTTTGTCGCTGATTCCTGCTGATTTTCTCTGTCTATCCACCTCGTACATTTCAGGAGGATGTTCACCCCCGCCGCCGCTTCGGATCTGATTCGTACCGACATCGCACAGAGTCAGCACACGATCCCTCCACTCTGCTTCGATCGAGGACAAACATGTTAAGACGACGGCTGAGAACGCAATTCACGAGCGTTGCTCTTCTCGCATTTTCCCTTCTCTCTGCGGCACAAACCTCCCGCGTTGCGGGCGCGGTTCAAGGGACTGTAGTGGACCAGACTGGCAGCGCCCTTGCTGGTGCAACGGTGACGCTACGGAACCAAGGTACGAATCAGACGCGTACGATTTCCACCAACCCCGAGGGTGCCTTTTATGCCCGTGAGCTTCCTGCGGGCCAGTACGAGCTTCGCGTAGAATCACCCGATTTTTCGGCGTACGTGAACGATGCCATCGTGATCTCGATTGGAAGAGTAGTTCAGCTAACGGTACGGCTTGCTCCCGCCAGAGTGCAGCAACAGATCACCGTGTCGGAACAGCCGCCGGCGATCGACTCCACGCAGACTACCGAGGCGACCTCAATCGATCACGAGCGCATTGAAGAGTCTCCCGTGGTCAGCCGAAAGTATCTCGACTTCGTCCTGCTGGCGCCGCAATTGACGCGGTCGAATATTCAGGGAGCCACTGGCGGCAAAAGCGCACTCGCCGACAGCGGGTTCACCTTCGCAGGTCTGCGCTCCCGCAGTAACAGCCTCTACATCGATGGCGTTGAAAATAACGACGAATTCGCGGGCTCCGCCCGCTCGGAATTATCCCCAGAGACCGTGCAGGAGTTTCAGGTGGTCAATAACGGCCTGTCGGCGGAGTCCGGGGGAGGAGCCAGTGGACCCATCAACGTCATCACCAAGAGCGGCGTCAATACGCTCCACGGAGATGCCTTCCTGTTTGTCCAAAATGGAGCGTTGAACGCCAAGGATCCTCTCACCAACGAGATCGAACCCCCTGAACTGAAGCGCTTTCGCACCGGCCTGTCGGCTGGCGGGCCCATAGTTCGTGATCGCACTTTCTATTACGTGGCGGGAGAACAGGAGGGAGCGCACGGGGACGATAGCTCGCAAATCTCGCCCTCGGTTGCCGGCGCTATCAATGGTGTCCTTGGCTCCATCGCGTTTTCGAGGATCGCCACACGCACCATCAATCCTGATCTATTTCGGACGGCACGCGGTGAAACAGAGTTCTCCGGGAGGGTAGATCATCACATAGCGGGCAAGCATTCATTGTTGCTGAAGTACGCCTTGACCAACAATCGGGAAGTGGGCGATGCCTTTAACACCGGAGGTCTGGTCGATCCCAGCGGACGAGGGAGCAGCTTCATTGAGGATCAGGGAATGACAGGCTCCCTCACTTCAGTTCTCAGCAACAACGCCATCAACAGCGCCCGATTTCAGCTGAGCACGCGCAGAGCCGTACTGAGGACTGCCGACCAGATCGGGCCGGAAATCAGCATCGCGGGTCTCGTCGATTTCGGCCGCCCCTACGACGGAAATGACAACCGACGTGAGAACCACTACGAGTTGAACGATGTGGCATCTATGGCGCGAGGCCGGCACCTAGTCAGTTTCGGAGCAGACCTAGACTGGATTCGGGAAAACGTTTCAGCGTATGACGGTTTTGCTTCCGTCTATACCTTTCCCACTCTCGATTCGTTCCTGGGCGGGCATCCCGATCAATATCGACAAGCATTCGGAAATCCGAACACGGATTTCCGAACACCGAAGTACTCCGCATTTCTCCAGGACCACTGGACCCTTACCCACCGTTTCACGGTGGATGCGGGCGTCCGCTACGACTTTGAGCACCTGCCCGCGCAGTTCAGGAAGGATACGAACGATTTCGCTCCCAGAATTGGTCTGGCATACAGCCCTTCAGCAAACTGGGCAATGCGGGCGGGGTTCGGCATTTTCTTTGACCGCTACCTTCTGGCCGCCGTGAACCGTGCACTTGAAAAGAATGGTGATCAAGCGTTCGAGCAAGTCGCGTATGGGCAGGCAGCGACCCAAGTCTTCCAGTCGGAGTTGGGCGGAAGCTCCGTGGTTCCCATTCCTTCGATTCGTCCGTCAATCTTTACGGCCGACCCGCACTTGCAGACCTCGCGCAGTGCAATTGCCAGTGTGGGGGTGGAGCGTCTGCTTACCAGCAACCTGACCGCCAGCGCAACGTTCTTGTTTGCGCACGGCGTAAGACTCTCCCGGACTCGCAACGCAAATCTTCCCCCGCCCGTTCTGCTCACAGCAGACAACGCTGCCAGCCTCGGAATTCCCAATCCATTTCCCCAGCAACTTGGGATGCTGGTTTTTCCTCCGGCACGGCTCTCACCGCAATTCGAAGCCATCTACCAGTGGGAGAATCATGCGAGTTCGGTTTACGACGGGTTGTCGTTGTCCCTGAACCGCAGGCTCTCGAATGAAATCGAGTTTTCCGGCAGTTACACGCTCTCGAAAGCGATAGACGACGCCTCAGACTTCAACGAGCAACCCAACAACCCTTACCTGCTTCCCGCTGAGCGGGCCTTATCCGCCAACGATCAGAGGCATCGGTTCGTATTCAGCGGGACTTTCGATCTTCCCTTCGGAGATGAGGACGAGGGCAAGAAGGCCACAAGCGCAATCGACAAGCTGTTCGGCAACATTGAAACGGCTCCGATCTTGACAATTGGCAGCGGCAGACCGATTGATGCTTTGACCGGCTTCGATGCAAACCGGAGTGGGGCATTTCCGTTGTCTTCACGCCCTCTCGGGTTCGCGCGGAATTCACTGCGGACCGGCATGCAAGCCCAGCTTGACTTGCGGGTGTTGAAATTCTTTAAAGTCGGCGAGCACGGAAAGCTGGATGTTGTTGTGGAGTCATTCAATCTCCTCAATCACACGAACGTCGTTGCTCTGAACCAGTTCTACGGGCTGGAGAACAGCGCACTCCCATCATTTTCGACGCCGAACAAGGCAGGAATCCCCAGGCAGCTGCAGTTCTCGTTAGATTTCGAGTTCTGATTCGTTTTACGCAAACCACAGCGAGATGATCGCATGCACATTCCTCCGGAAGACACTGGCGTTCCGTGCTAACTGTCGGATTTCTGAAGGGGCAGCGTTCAGGTTCCGTTCAGGTCTGGATGCCACAATTAGTCCTTACTGAGATTCACGCAAATGAGGGATTCGAACCTTGTCTGACATGCCGTGTACAGTCGCTGCGCTTGTGCGAACGATGGCGAGCCTGTGGTGCTGTCTCGTGATCCTTCTTTTTGCCTCTGCAGCTCAAGGCCAAACCGCCTCCTTGCGTGGAACCGTTGTGGACCAAACCGGGGCCCGCGTTCCGAGTACAACCGTTACAGTGACGGACGCCGGCGGAACTCCACACACAGTAACTTCTGACGGGAACGGAACCTATGTTTTTCCTCAGTTGGCGCCGGGCACATACACGCTGCAAGCTTCGGCGGCGGGCATGGGAGTCCAGCAACCTCTTTCCCTGACTCTGAAGACGGGCGTGCAGACGGAGAATCTAACGCTTCAAGTGCAGGCGGAAAAGCAGCAGGTTGACGTGCAAGGACAGGTCGGCCCAAGCATCAGCACGGAAAATGTCAATAACGCCACCGCCATCGTTCTCCGGGGCAACGATCTGCAATCGCTCGGAGACAGCCAAGAAGATTTGTCTCAGGACTTACAAGCTTTGGCAGGGCCTTCTGCTGGTCCGAGTGGCGGCGAGCTTTTTGTGGACGGATTCAGCGGGGGCACTCTGCCCAGCAAGGAATCCATTGACGAGATCAAGATTAACCAGAATCCGTTTTCCCCCGAGTATGACAAGCTTGGCTATGGGCGCATCGAAATCTCTACCAAATCGGGCGGTCAGCAGATGCACGGGCTGACATTCTTCAACATTGGAGATAGTGTCTGGAACTCACGCGATCCATATGCCCAGCAAAAGGCTCCATTTCTGCTGCGGGAGTATGGGGGAAACACCGGCGGACCATTCAACCACCGGCTCGCTTATTTTCTCAACGTTGAGGGAGCGGCGATCGATAACGGTGCGATCATCAATGGTTACACCCTCGATCAGGCTGATCTGGCGATCAGTCCTTTCAACTCGGTATTCAACGTGCCCCAGCGCCGAATCATTGTCTCGCCTCGTCTCGACTACCAACTTGATGACAACAACCGGTTTTCATTTCTTTACCGGGCCGAGCAGGCGAACATATGCGATTCCGGTGTCGGCGGCCTTAATCTGACGTCTGTCTCCAACTACGTTCACGCTCTGAGCCATACGTTTCAGGCCAGCGAGACGGCAACCGTGGGAGCTCATCTGGTGAACGAGGCCCGATTCCAGTTTTTCCGCATTGGCAGTTCGACCGTACCCAACACCACCGCCTCGCAGGTTCAGGTTCTGGGCGCATTCAACGGCGGTGGTTCGCAACTCGGGCCGTTGTACGACACGCAGGACAATTTTGAATTTCAGGATTACGTGACATTGATCCACCGGCAGCACACATTTCATTTCGGAGCCAGAGTAAGGGAGACGAACGAATCCAACGTGTCACGGGCGAATTTTGACGGAACCTTCACCTTCGCCGGCGGTTTTGGGCCTGAATTGAACGCCAGCAATCAACCCGTCCTGGATGGCGCGGGAAATCCGATCATCATCCCCCTACAATCGATTGAGCGTTACCGGCGCACCTTGCTGTTTCAACAGATGGAAGATTCACCCGCGCAGATTCGCACCCTTGGGGGAGGCGCGACACAGTTTCTCGCCAACGCGGGACAACCCACCCTATCGGCCAGTCAGTCCGATATCGGAGTATTCTTCGGAGACGAGTGGCAGGTCACTCCGAATCTGACCATCTCTCCCGGGCTGCGCTACGAATGGCAAACTAATCTCAGCGATTGGCGCGATTTGGCGCCGCGGCTCGGAGTGGCCTGGCGTCCCGGCAAATCAAAATTCGTGGTTCGAGCCGGCTTCGGGATGTTCTATGACCGGTTCGCGCTAGCCAATGTGATCACCGTGCTTCGCTTTAACGGACTCACCCAGCAGCAGTACGCGGTCAATAACCCTGATTCGTTCCCCAACGCGCCTCCGCTGACGGTGCCGTCGAGCATTCAGGAACTCAGCCCCAGCTTGCGGGCTCCCTACCTGATGCAGTCTGTGCTGAGCCTCGAGCGGCAGTTGGCGCAAAACACTACGGTTGCGATCACCTATTCGAATACGCACGGCCTGCACCAGTTGCGCACGGAAGACCGGAACGCCCCGTTGGCGGGAACCTTCAATCCTTCCACACCCGGCAGCGGAGTGTTTCCGCTCGGTTTCGCGGCGCCCGTATTTCAGATGGCCTCCGACGGTCTCTATAATCAGAATCAACTTATTGCCAACGTGAACTCGCGACTGAACTCGGCTTTCTCGTTCTTCGGCAGATATACGTTCAGTCGAGCCCTCAGCAATACCGACGGGCTCGGCACGGTGCCGGCGAATCCCTACAATTATTCGGGTGAATACGGCCCGGCTATGACCGACATACAAAATTCTGTGGTGGTGGGCGGCTCTTATGAGAGATGGAACGTCCGCATCGCCCCGATGCTGACCATGCGCTCGGGGCCTCCATTCGATATCACGACCGGCAGCGACGTCTACGGAGACACGCTTTTCAACGCCCGCCCCGGGATACCATCTGACCTAAGCAAGCCGGGATTAATTCAAACCCAGTACGGCTTGCTCGACCCTAATCCTTCTCCGAATGAACAGACACTTTCGCGAAACTATGGTCGAGGGCCGGGCTATCTCTATTTGAGCCTAAACGTGACCAAGCTGTTTAAATTCGGAGGGCGCCCCTTGCCAGCGGCATCGAGCGGCGGCGGCTCCGGGAGTGCCGAGAACTCTCGTTACACATTCTCGATTACAGGTTCTTGGCGGAACGTGCTGAACCACGACAATCCAGGACCCATCATTGGCGATATTACCTCTCCGTTGTTCGGGCAGCCGAACCAGAGTTACCAAGCAACCAGTTTTGGGGGTACGGGATTCCTGGAAAATGCGAATAACCGCCGCCTGGAGATACAAGCAAAGTTTATCTTCTAAATCGACGCGGATGCGCTGTTCTGGTGCCTGCTAAGGAATTGCGCGAGTTTATCCGGTTAAACAACTGTAAGAAATTTAGAACATTAAGGACAACAACCTAATCTCTTTTTCGCGCTAGAGAGCCAGCGTCGAGCGTTTGAATCTTTCTATTATGCCTCCCAGCGCGGCCGCCGTGATCCCGCGGTATGTACAACAAAAATGTCATAGTCCACTTATGGGCCACGAATTCTTACTGACAACTACTTCGATCAGCAGCTATATAGGGCGATCGTTGCAGCTCCTTCCACCGATGAGGCGCATAGGGTCGCTGACAGCCTTGTAGCAGAAGGGATCAAGGATCACGTTGTTGATCAGAATGAGGCTGAAGGC